>JGI24721J44947_10001868_pt1 | contig 30067 bp, 32 predicted proteins | sample YelNatPaOPGAMG01_FD_44947 | JGI IMG/M metagenome (IMG submission 44947) | reverse complement strand
TCTATGAGTATGCGTTTGGATGGTGTGAATCTGCCTATTTCTGCTACTGGTATGCCTTTCGCTGTGAGCCTCTTTTTGACCTCTTCTACGCCTTTTGGGTCTACGGCGAGTAGTAGGGCTCCTGAGCTTATTAGGCGGAGGGGGTCTATGCCTTTGAGTTGGCATATCTTTTTTGTTACATCTCGTATGGGGATCTTTGCTTTGTGGACTATGAAGCCTAGTTTGGATGCTTCTGCCATTTCGCATAGCCCTCCTATTATTCCTCCTTCGGTTGGGTCGTGCATGGCGTGAACGTAGCCTGTTGAGTAGGCTTCTACGGCTTCCTCTACTATGCTGATCTTTTTGGCTAGGTTTACTGCTTCTCTTCGCATGTTTTTTGGTAGGTCTTTGAGTGTTTTGTCGTGTCTGGCTAGGATTGATGTNCCTTCTAGGGCTGCTGCTTTAGTCATTAGGATTACGTCGCCTAGTTTTGCGTCTGCTGCTGTTACNTAGCTCTCCGCTATGCTGATGCAGGTTGATATGATNATGGGTCTTTTGAGNNCTTTTACTGTTTCTGTGTGCCCTCCTGTTATGGTTAGTCCTATCTTTTTTGCTGCTCTGTGCATGTCTGTTGTTATCTGNTTAAGCGTGGATGCTTCNGAGCCTTCTGGGAGTAGTATGACTGATTGCAGGAACATGGGTTTGGCGCCTGCTGTGGCTACGTCATTCGCAGCAACGTTTACAGCGTACCAGCCTATCTCTTCAGCTACACCAGTTATTGGGTCTGAAGATAGGATTAGGTAGATGTCTTTAAGCGCTATTACTGCGACGTCTAAACCGATTCTGGGTTTGACTTTCAGGAGTGGTGATGGTGCTCCTGTTCTTCTTAGGACTAGGGATTGTAGTATGTTTGGGGGTACTTTCCCTATTGGTAGGGGCATATCTGCGCACACTACCCACTAGCCACATAGCTCAAGTAAGGGTGGGTAGTAAACCCTTCTCCAACGTGTTTGTTGCCGAAAACTTAGTGTGTTTCTGTTGGTTCAGATAGTGTGGTTGAAAGTGGGTTAAGTTGGGTAAGGTCGCCTGAAATGCCTATGATCGAAGTATTTGCAGTAGAGTAGGAATTAGCCCAACCCTCTCCACGCGTGTGTTTCTGATCCACTTGGACCGTTTGTATTATCTGCACCCTAAGCATCAAACTAAATAACCCANTCANCNAAACCTCAAGCAGCGACGCAAAATGCGCGCAACCAAGAGGTAACAGCATGTCAACAACCCACATCGCAGCCCAAACCCTCAAAACACTGGAGCCAGAAGAGTGGAGCGTGCTCGCAGCCCTCGAAAGAGCACTCGACGCCTACGAAGTCGTACCCTTCGACTACCTCTCCAAAGCCACACACCTACACATCGATGAAGTAAAGTTCAGAGCCAAGAAACTCGACCAACTCAAGCTCATACACCTCACCTCAAAAGGCGCAACCTTAGTCTCAGCAGGGCTAGACGCCCTAGCGCTAAGAGGCTTCGTCAAACGCAACCTCATAAGCGGAATAGGCTCGATGATAGGCGTAGGCAAAGAAGCAGACGTNTACGAAGCCGCAGACGACTCGGGCAACCTCTACGCCATCAAATTCTACAGAATAGGGCGAATAAGCTTCAGAGCGATAAGAGTCAAACGAAGCTACTCCGAAGACCTTGCACACCACCACTGGCTAAAGGTGAACATCAACGCAGCCAAAAAAGAAGCAGAAGCGGTCAGCAAACTACTCAAAGTAGGCGTCTCAGTACCAGAGATCATAGCACGCGAAAGACACGCGCTACTCATGAAGAGGCTTCACGGCAGACTACTCGTAGACTACAAAGAACTCAAAGACCCAAAGAAGACGCTAAAAGAGATCCTGAAGAACATTCGCAAAGCATACACCGAAGCAGGAGTCATAAACGCAGACCTAAGCGAATTCAACATCCTCTGCGAAGACCCAAAGATATGGATCATAGACTGGCCTCAAGCAGTGGAAAAGAACCACCCCAACGCAGAAATCCTCCTAGATAGAGATGTAGCAAACATACTCAGATTCTTCGGAAGAAGATTCAAGATAGAGTGCCCGCTTGAAGAAGCGTCCTTCTACGTCAGAGGCTGGAGAGACAGGGTCGAAGTCTACGGTTAGAAGAGCGTTACCTCCCCACGCCTAATCATCTCAGTAACCTGAGAAATCTTGCCCAACTCCTCCAACATTATACCCTCAACATCACCCTTCACAGCACCCAGACTCCTACCCCTCTCAAGCACTAGAGCAGCGCTTGCAACCTGAGGCTCAGAGATAGGCGAACCAATCCTACTCAATAAACGCACATAAACCTCCCTAACCCCGCTCACCTCACCAAAAATCCTATTCGCAGCCCTCTGCGCAACAACCTGATAGATCTTACCAGTGTGATTAACCGGATTNTTACCCGCAGTAGCCTCCATAGAATACTGGCGCATAGGCGCTATGAGACCATTAGCACGATTCCCCCTACCTGTATTCCCATCATCCCCAGCCTCAGCAGACGTCCCAGTCACGGTCAAGTAGTAGCTCCCAGTAGCCTTAATATCACCAGTATTCACTCTAACTACTACTTCGAGCTCACTCTGTTTGGCGGCGAGATCCTTAATCAAGTTACTCACATCCTCCATAACACTCTCATAATGAGAAGCATCAGGGATCAACCCACTCACAGTAGCAACAGCCACAGTAAGGTTCAGCGTCTTACCCCTCCTAAACCCCATGACTTTGATGTCCTCGCCAGTCTCAGGAAGCATCTTCTTCACCCGCTCAGAGTTCAGCAGCTTCTCAGTCTGCAAAACGAGCTCCTCAGTGGGCGTAAGAGGGGCATAACCCACACCTATAGAAGTATCATTCGCCAAAGGCACACTCTTCGACCCGCTGAAGACCGACATTAGATCCTGAGAACCCTGCTTTATCCTATAATCCACAACAACGTGCCTCTCCACATCTAGATGCCTCACAGCCCTCTTAAGATAATCCTTCACCGATGTGAGAGCTATACCACCAATCGGCACAGAAATAGTTTCAGACCCCTTGCTTATAAACGAAGTAGATCTACCAGCGATGAGGATATAGATAGGCTCTATAACCTCACCCCCACCGAATCTAGGCTGAGACCTACCACCAACAAGCAGCCCCTTATCCACGTTGTGGTGCAGTATTGTGCCGAACTCTCTAAGATAGTATTCGCAGAGGCTTAACGAAACGGCTTCACAAGCCCCATCTATAAGGCTGTCTGGGTGGCCGACACCCTTCCTCTCAACAATCTCCACTTCGAGCTCAGAAACAGGAGAAGCTTTAAGTTCCTCAGTATGCAGGAAGGACATCACCAACCCCTCTTCCCAACGATTATATATCGTCTTCGAATTTGATGAACAGCACGTTATTGCCTCGTATAACCACTTTGCCGAATTGGGCAGAAAGCACACCCTTCGAATACTCCTGNGCATCCACAAGGATAACATTCATGTAGCTATCGACATTGGCCATCTTCCCTCGATACTCCAGGTCACTCTTCAGCTTGACAGAGATATGCTTGTTAATCGCCTTCTGAAGGCATTGCAGAGGCTTCTTCCCGCTGTGTGACAAAGGTTTTCACTTCTTTAGCTACTGAGTGACAACTATGGAGGGAGATAAAAACTTTCCTAATCAACTTTACATAACAATGGTGAGGAAACCTTTAGCACTACATTAGAGGATAAGCTTTTCATCTGCCAACACATCTGAGCCTCTACGGGGTTTTCGCGTAAGCTTCTACTAGGTCTCGAGCCGTAACTATACCCACAAAATCCTCTCCTTGGAGAAGCGGAAGCCGCTTAATGCCCTTCTCCACCATAATCTTAGCTGCCTCACTTATGGTAGTGTTGACTAGCGCTGTGATCAGAGGTGTTGAAAGTAGAAACTTTAGCTGGGTTGTGAAGGGTAAGTTCCGCGCAGCCACTTTCGTGATAATGTCACGCTCAGCAAAGATGCCGTAGGGCTCATCATCCCTTGTGACGATGACGCTACCTATCCTCTTATCAGCCATCATCTGAGCAGCCTCTAGAGCCGTCGCATTCTCATCCAAACAGAAGATCTTCTTAGACATAACCCCCTCAACNCCAACAGCCAAATCAGCTTCAGCGATACCTTTGACAAGATCGGTTGCGGTAACAATCCCTATCAGCCTATCACCCTCGAAGACCAGCAGCCGCTTCTTCTTCTCAAGCATCNTCTTCGCAGCCTCCTTCAGAGAAGCATCCGCACCTATGCGGCCAAAGGAGATGGACATAACCTCCAGCGCTAGAGTTGTGGAGAGGTCTCGATTCAATGCGATGACCTTCCATATTATGTCAGTCTCTGTAAGAAGACCGATTGGACCGACGCTACCCATCACCACCAAACTTCCGATACGCTTTTCACCAAGAATAGTAGAAGCTACCCTAAGGTTTTCAGTCGGGTTTATCCACTCAACATTCCTCCTCATAACATCAGCTACTATCTTAACCAACCGCCCACTTACTGCCTAAAGAGCACTATTAAAGGTAGCGCAGACGATACACCTACCTGTTTGGATTTATCACAACCTTAAGCGACTCACCCTCGACGACGAGTCTAAACCCCAAGGCAGTCTCAGCGAGAGGTAGACGGTGAGAGATCAAACAACCTAACTCAAAGGCTCTGCTGGAAACAATCTTAAGAGCCTCCTCAAGATCTCTAGGCGCAGCACCATACGAAGTAGTTAAAGTTACCTCATTTCTCCAATACTCTGTCAAAGGGATGTATGGTCTGTAAGATGGGTCAGGCACCGCAAAAAATAGAACGGTGCCTCCTCTATCCACACACCTTATAGCATCTTCATAAGCTGATGAAGCACCTGTGCAGAGCACAACCTTATCAGCCTTCCTACCGTTAAAGCGGAGGAGAGCCTGCTCAACGTCTTCTTTGCGAGCGTTTATAGTTAAATCTGCACCCAAGCGTTTAGCGTGTTCTAACTTTTTTTCACTGATGTCTGTGGCGATGATCTTGGAGACGCCTTTAAGGCGGGCTAGCTGTAGGTGTAGAAGACCTGCTACACCACTACCAAGGATGAGAAAGGTGTCATCCTTCTTTAACCCCGCTACTCTCTGCCCACGTATAACACATCCTAAAGGCTCTATGAAGACGCCTTCATCAAAAGAAACCGAGTCTGGAAGCAGATATGTTCCCTTTTCCACGTTTATCTTCGGCACCCTGATGTATTGTGAGAAGCCGCCTGGGTAGTAGTTGGTTGTGTGTAGTGTTTCACACGCGGTCTCCTTACCGGATAAGCAGTATCTGCATACCCCGCAAGGGACGTGGTGTGAGACGAAGACCCTGTCTCCAGGCTTATAGGCGGTTACACCTTCACCTACTTCCACAACAACGCCTGTAGCTTCGTGACCAAGTACAACGGGTGCTCTCTTCTTGCGGTACCATTCTAAGACATCTGTGCCGCAGATTCCACAAGCCTCTGTTCTGATGAGGAGCTCTCCTGCACCTATCTTTGGCACTTCGACTTCCTCAATACGGATATCTTGATTGCTGTAGTAGACCGCTACACGCAACCACGAAAGACCCTTTTAGCCGCCTCGCTTAACTCTCTCAAACAGCTCGAGCGCTTCCTTTGGCGTGTAGTTTTCGTGGATTATCGCTCTGATAGCCCTTATCATCGCAACTGGGTAGTCGTGCTGCCAGATGTTTCTACCAAGATTTACACCGATCGCTCCCTTCTGAAGGGCGTCATAGATCCACTCGAAGACCTCGAGCTCTGAATCNACCTTCGGGCCCCCTGCTATAACTACCGGTACTGGACAGCCTCTAACGACCTTNTCAAAGCCTTCCTTGCAGTAGTATGTTTTCACTATTCTCGCACCTAGTTCAGCAGCAATCCTAGCGCTTAATGCGAGATATCTCGCTTCACGCTTCTCAAGCTCCTTACCTACGGCTGTAACAGCCATAACTGGTATACCGTAATCTTCGCATTCATCGACGAGTGTGGCTAGATTCTTTAGTGATTGGTGTTCATATTTGTGGCCTACGAAGATGGATAGAGAGACTGCTGAGGCGTTTAGTCTTATCGCCTCTTTCACGGATGTTATGATGCTCTCATTGGAGAGGTCTTCGCCTATAACGCTAACTGCGCCTGAGACTCTTAGTATTATGGGTTTGGTGTTTGTTGGATCTATGCAGGAGCGAAGTACACCACGTGTAAGCATAATTGCGTCGGCGTAAGGCATTAGTGGCGCCACAGTCTTACCAGGCTCTTCGAGTCTTGTAGTAGGTCCTTGAAAGTAGCCGTGGTCTATTGGTAGGAAGAGTGCACGCCCATCCTTCTGGATCAGTTGAGCTAACCTATTCCTCATACCCCACTCCAATTCAGATCACCTGAGATATGCGCTTGTTATTGATAACCTTTATCGCTCTGTTAACCAGTCTTTTAGAGGCTGTGTGATAACCTTTCGGACGTTTCTAAGCTCGCTGACACTTCTGGCACCTACTAGAAACATGGTCGCCTTAAATTGGAGGATTATCTTTTTAAGCGTATTTTCCAATTCTTCTTTAGAAACGACAGCCGCTTTAAGGAGAGGGTAGGCCATCCCGCTCAGCGCTGCACCCAGAGCGACACATTTGGCGGCATCTAAACCAGTTCTGATGCCTCCTGAGGCTACTACAGGGATCTTAACAGCTTTAACAACTTCGATAAGAGCAGCAGCTGTCGGTATCCCCCAGTCCCAGAAGATCTCGCCTAGCTCAGCCTTCTGATCAGCTTCAGCTTCTCGTGCACGGTGGTGTTCTATACCAGCCCAGCTTGTTCCACCAGCACCGGCTACATTCAATGCTGCTACATTAGCCAGCTCTAGCTTTAGGGCTACTTCTTTGGACAGCCCGCAACCTACTTCCTTAACTATAACTGGTAGGCTCAGCTGTTTAGTCAGTTCGCGTATCTTGGCTAGAACCCCTTTATAGGTTGGTTCACCTTCTGGTTGTATGAGCTCCTGCAACGGGTTAAGATGGACTACAAGTGCGTCCGCCTTCACAATATCGATCAGCTTCTTAATATCGTCTAAACTTAGACCTCTTGCGAGCTGCGCTCCGCCTATGTTGGCTGCCAGAAAGATGCTGGGCCCTTCATTCCTAGCCACCCTGTAGGTTTCTGCTAGGTCTTCACCAAGTAGTGCTGCTCTTTGGCTTCCGAGCACCATACCTAGGTTCAGCCGCTCTGCAGCAGCCGCTAGATTCGCGTTAACCTTCGCCGCTTCAGGTGTACCGCCTGTCATCGCATCTATTAGTATNGGTGCTCCGAATCTATGGTTCAGAAAGGTCGTTGANGTGTCTATCTCGTTGAAGTCTATTTCAGGCAATGCGTTATGGATCAGATGCACACACTCAAGNAGTGTTGTTGCTGNGCGGGCTTGNACATCTCGCTCTAGAGGGATTTTTAGTCCGTCCAGCTTCCTCTTCGCTATGATCTCTTTCTCGTCTNCCCTCAAGATTCTACCCTTCTAGACACACGTGTGGCTATGGTCTCCTCTCCGCGTAATGCCTTTAAAACTCTTTCAGGGTAAAGCCCATTTACAAAGTATACGTCTAAGCCCATCGAAGCGATCTTCTGGGCTTCTTTAACCTTTCCCACAATCCCGCCGGTGACGTCGAGGCCAGCTTCACCAGTATGCTGAGGTAACCAGTTTGGAGAGACTTCTTTAAGTAGTCTACCGCTCTTCGGGTTTGTATCGTAGAGCCCGTCAACATCGACTATGAACACTACTCTGTGAGGCCTAAGGCTGCTTGCTATAATGCGCATAAGCGTATCTCCTGATATGACATAAGAGCCTTCTTCGGTTGAGATTACATCGCCATATGTGACTGGTGTTAAGTCGCTGGAGAGGACAGCGTTAAGAATCTCAGCTGTGCTTCCTTGTAGAAGGCAGAGCGGCTGAATGCTGTATGCAGAGACACCTGCTTTGAGTAAACTTAGCACGATCTCGTTATGCAGGGTTAAGACAGCTAGGCGTGTGAGAGTAACGCCTTTAGGGTCGATTTTAACGGGTTCAGGTGTTAAGCCGTATTTTTTCGCTATGGGGTGTGCATAGGAGCCGCCTCCGTGCACTATCACCAGCCTACCCCCATAGGATGCTAATGCGGAGGTAAGTCTATCTAGGTGGTTGTGGTTGAGGAAGAAGGGTCTGCTCTTATCTGTGATTACTGAGCCGCCTATCTTGACCAGCGCTAACTCTTCTCGATCCAAGTCTTCACCCCGTTGTTAGGTAGAGGTGTTACGAAGGTTTCTGAGGCTACTTTGGAGACCGATCTGACAACATCTTCTACACCCTCTTCTGAGCATAGTATGATCACACTACCGCCTCCTCCTGCTCCCGTCAGCTTCGCGCCTAGCGCCGAGGGGGATGATAGGGCTGCTTCGACTATTTGCTCGATCTTCTTTATCGAGATTCCCAGCCAGCTCAACGTAGTGTGGAAGAAGTTGAGGATCGCACCAGCCCTCTTTATGTCACCTGAGATCAACGATTCTGCACAGCATCTTGATAGGATGGTTGCTGAGTCAACCAAAGAGTTGAAAAGGGAGGGGTTTTGTTCTCTCCACAGCCTAACACGCTCTACTAGCTCGCCTGTTTCTCTCTCCACACCTGTGGAAGCTACTACAAAACTCACTTTATTCTTCAGCTGTATAGGTTCTGGCTGAGAACCTCTTGTGAATAAAAGTATGCCGCCTCTTGCAGAGACCTGAACATCGATACCTGAAGGGTTTTTATGTACGATGCGCTCAGCGGACATAGCCAACCTTATGATATCCTCTAACGGCAGTTTATGGCCTAGGGCTAGTGCTGTAGCGGCGACCGCAGCGACTGCAGAGGAGCTCGATGACCCTAACCCTGATCTGGGAGGGAGATCGCTCTGAACTGTAAGTTTAATGCCTCTATTTTCGCCTAGATGCTCTTTAACCGCCATAATGGCTACAGCAAGCGGCTTTAACCTTTCGGGTATGTTGCTAGTGGATAGATCTGCTTGTATCCCGAAGTCTTTTGAGTATAGGGTTGTTGCTGAGGCGGGCTCGGCTTTTGCTGTGGTGCCCTTATTTATGGCGGCAGCTAGGGCTGTGGCGCCATAGACCACAAAGTGTTCTCCGCAGATGATTATCTTACCCGGTGCGTACGCGTATGCTTTCAAAGCCTATCCTTTACAGAATCTTATAGAAGCATACCCTACTACCGAGCTCTTGTCTCCGCTAACATCTCCGCTCGTGGCATACTTAAGAAGCTCAGCCCTCTTTAGTGAGAGATCGTTGACTGCAGTCATAAGGGCGGCGATAGGTCCGTAACCGCATGCTGAAACATCTAAACGCTGAATAACACCGTAGAGCTTGAGAACATCTAGAGAGAGGGCTGCGTTTATGAACTCTGCATCTTTACGAGCGGCTTCTCTTTGGCTCTCGTAGTGAGTTAGGTCTGATGACGCGATGATTAGGCATCGCCGCCCTTTTACGATCTTAGCGATAGCATGCCCCACTTCTACGGCTGTCTCCTTGTCTTGGAAGAGCATTGAGACAGGTAGGATCTTGAATTTTGAGTCGTAGATGTACTGGAGGAAGGGTAGCTGGACCTCAATAGAGTGCTCTCTTCTATGCGCCTCTTCGCTGAAGTCGACTATCCCAGAAATCTTAACCAGAGCCTTAGCGTCCTCGACGCTAACCTCAAGATCGCCTAGGGGTGTACGCCAAACACCACCAGCGACCGTAGCAACCCCGCTTCCTAACCCCCAATGATTTGGACCTAGGATGACTACTAATTCAGGGGTGGGGAGGGATGAGGCGTAGTAGTAACCGTGGGCTGCGACTGGACCGGAGTAGATGTAGCCAGCGTGTGGAGAGACGAGTCCAGCAACCTCCTCATCAGACTTGGGTGCTGGTGGTATCTTCTGTGGGCCGAGGGGGTGTAGGAAGCAATCCTCTATGCTCTTTTTGAGCCTAGCCGGGTCTGCCTCATAGAACTGTCCAGCAACCGCAGGTCTTCTAACCTCCAAGCGTATCAGCAGTAGAGTGGTATGTGCTCGCTTTAAAACGTTAGGGTTAAGGCTTTTCTGCAACAGCCTCCTCGACCAGCTTAGTTTCGAAATCTTCGATGGTGTACTTCATGGGCTGGTCTGCAGTCAGTCTGCCTGTGCGTATGAGTACTGCTCTTGCTAGGAGCCAGAAGACGGCTGCTAGAGCTTTTCTCCCCCGGTTATTTGCTGGTATGACGAGATCGACCTTTGAGGTGACGTTATCTGTGTCACAAATCGCTACAACTGGTATGCCCATCTTGGATGCTTCGTCAACCGCTTGGGTATCGATTGCCGGATCGGTCACTACGACGATCTCTGCATCGATGTGGTTGGGGTAGAGCGGGTTTGTGAAGGTTCCGGGCATAAACCGCCCTGTGATCGGAATAGCGCCCGTCAACTCACAGAACTTTTCAACAGGTGTCTTGCCGTACTCTCTGGATGAGTATACGACCACCTTACTTATATCGGCTCTGGAGATAAACCGTGCTGCGATCTCTATTCTCGCCAAAGTCTTACTGAGGTCGATGTAGTGAAGTCCGTCTGGTGTCGTTCTGCTTACGAAATGCGCCATAGCCTTCGTCTTAACCATCGTGCCGACTCTTATGCCGGTTGAGAGGAGGGTCTTCTCAGATATCATAGTCTCTGGTTTACTAGGTTGCTCCACACCCTCGGCTTCCCTACCCGAATCTTTAGTAGACATCTAGCGCTCTACCGCTTACCGTATAGACCACCAAATACACATCTTAATAAGGCTATACTATAAAGTTGGGGTCAATGTACTAACAAATTTATGGGTAGAGTATTTCACCGTAGGGGCATCTCCGCATCGTTCCGCAAAGGTGTGAGCCGCGGAACATCATATCTGGGCATCTAACCTTGACCTTACCATCGCCGTAATCTATGAGCAGAGCAACGATATTCTTCTCCTCAATATATTTGCATCTGACGAGCTTAGCAGAAACGTTTGGTGCGCCTTCTCTCGGCCCTCCCTCAAGGGCTACTGATATAAAAGGTAGGAGGGTCAACTCACCACTAAGCTGGAGAAAGCCGCCAAATACGCTGTGGGACCTTATAGGCTGCGACGATTCGCAGACGAATACCCTCCCAGACTCGGTTTCCTTCAATTTTTCGACGATCTCGTCAACAAACTCTCTGGGGCCTTTGATGAGCAAGCCATATGCCTTCTCCTTCACCCTTACTTTATCACCAAGCTCAGCAAAAACCCTATACCAGAGACTAGATGGTGTGCTCTCCGAATTAGGCGAAAGAACGACGCGAACCGTCTTCTTTTCTGTAGACATCACACACCACTAAGCGTTAGAGGCAAGGACAGCTGCACCCACCGCGCCAGCGAACTGCGAGTGAGGAGGCACCTTTACTTGAGAATGGGTGATCTTCTCTATAGCCCTCACTAGACCCCTATTCAAAGAGGTGCCGCCTATCTCTATGATAGGAGACCTCACTTCGATCTCTTGAAGCTGCTGCTCAAAGAACTGCTCCGCTACGCTGAAGCAGGCTGCTGCCGCAACATCCTCCTTCTTTGCGCCCGCTGCCAAAGCGGCTACTATATCCTGTATGCCGAAGACTATACAGTAAGCATTCATCCGTATGTTGCTCGGGTTACCTCTGAGAGCAAGCTCACCAAGCTCGTTCACACTTACACCAAGCCTAGCGGCTGCGACCTCCAAGAACCTTCCGGATGCGCCTGCACATACCCCACCTACCGTAAAATTGTAAGGGATGCCATCGTGTGTGCTGATCGCCTTATTATCGTTACCACCAATGTCTATGATCGTTGCATCGCCGGTATGCTGATCTGTTAGGAATGTAGCTCCTTTCGCGCAAACGGTTATTTCCTCCATAGCGACTTTCGCATTAAACTTCGGGCCTAGAAGATGCCGCCCGTAACCTGTTACACCAACCGGATCGCTGCCTACTGAGAAGCGCGTCTTCGCACCATTAACCGCCTTCTCCACAACCTTCAACGCTGTATCAAGTATATCAGTGGTCGGCAGGGCACTGAAGCCAACTACCTCACCCTCCTCCATCAGAACCGCTTTGGTCCAGGATGAGCCTGAATCCAAACCGAGGCTTACACCCTCTTGCCTCTTTACCTCCAGTAAAGGTCTCTTTCTGATAAGGTTTGCAAGCGCTTCTAACCTAAGGAGAAGGTTTTCTGCCTTGGTCCGCTCTGTATAACTGTATGTAATTATTGGAAGGTTAAATCTGCTCTGCAGATATCTACGTAGCACCGTCCTAGTTAGACTACCCTCAGCGCACCTGAAGCAAGTAAGCAGAAGTATACCATCGACATCACGGTAGTTCTCTAGAGCTATCGCTTGACCCAGCATAACCCTAAGGCTGTGGCTGACCGGTGAGAAGCCCAGCTTCTCAACCCCGAGCTCAATCTCCTCTAGCGACGCTTCCGGAAAGAAGATTTCAGCACCCACAAGCTCCGCAACCTTATCGAGCTCTGGCTGTATTCCGCTCCACTCAGTTCCACAGGAAATCTGAGCTATCCTTACCTTTTCTTTCCTGTAGAGTAGTGGGATGGTCACCAAAGGTTCACCCTAGGCTCTTCAAGAAAGAGTTGATCTTTGAAACGAATTCTCTCGCCTCATCGTAGTTCTTAGGATACTTCACTGATAATACCGGTATACCCTTCTTGACAACAAGGTGCCACACCATTTCGTTTGCGCGTGCACAGCCTGAACTTCCAAAAGCATATTCAGGGTCTCTAATGAAGATAGCAGCCTGAGCTTCCTCTATTAGAGGCGCCAAATAGGCAAGTCTCCCCCTTACACCTGCTGGAACATCCACAGCACAATACTCCAAACCAGCTTTCACATCATCGTATGTGACATTGTATGGAGGCGAGTTTAAACCATCGCTTAACCTCTTAGCAACCTCTCTCATCACTGAAAGAGGTTCATGCCCCCCTCTCTTTACGAGATCGTATAGGATGAGGCTGTTATAGGGGAAGATCAGTACCTTCGCCATCCAAGATAAATATGATACATCCAACCTTATAATATTTTTACTACATCATTTGCTTGAATCTTTTACTCAGCATAAGGAATCCAGGATACTATTCCATACTTTGCGCAAAATATACGTTTATGTCTTCTATTCCTTAGACAAAACTTTAAGATAAGTCCCTCTTAATGTATGGCTGTCTTGAAGTACTCTTATGCCGAGGATGTTAGGCTTCTCGCTGAGTCGATAATCGATGTGCTGGGTTTGAACCATATTGACCGCTCGAGGCTAGGGTTTGTGAGGAGCCGGGGTTCGAGATCTAGGCGGGTGGCTGCGAGAGTACACGCTTTAGGTAGGGTTTGGGAGGCTGGCTTTAATATTAAACCCATGTATCTTATAGAGGTCATATCTGAGAGGTACGATAGGTTAACTCAGCCAGAGAAGGAGAAGGTTATCATACACGAACTCCTCCACATACCTAAAAGGTTCGGAGGGTTTGTACCTCACGGTAAGGGTGTGAATCGGAGGAGAGTAGAGGAGATGCATTGGAGATATAGGAGGGGTGTTAACTCACTTTATACCCAACCTTAACCGTGACTTGAAACTCCTTCACCTTACCCTCTCTTATGCTGCCTCTTATCTCTGAAACCGANAACCAAGAAATCTGGTTACTTTCNTTAAAGGCTTCTTCCACCGCCCTTCTTATCGCATCGTCTAATCCTTTTTCGGAGGCTCCAACTACCTCAACATATCTATAAGCCAACGTCCATCAAAGATTTTAGCACATAACATACATATCAGTTTTACCCCCTCCTACCTTGCAAAAGGTTAATATAACAATAGTAGTTGTNATCGAAAGTAGGTCTTGGCATAAAGGGGCTAAAGCTAGCTGCCTCGGTACAGAAGGTGTCTGATAAGGTGTCAAAAAGTGATAAGAAGCGTATAATTGCGCAGCTAATCTTCGCCCAGTTCAGCTTAACCTTTGCTAATACCGTGCTTTCACCACTTCTTGTTCTCGTAAAGAATTCCTTGACTCTGGATTACAGTGAAGCTGGGTTTTTGATCGCCGCCTACTCTCTCGGGTACTCTATCGGTCAGATACCGTGGGGATATCTTGCAGATAGGTTTGGTAGCAAAGCGTTGGCTCTTTCACTTTTCAGCACTGGGGTTACATCCTTTCTCTTCGGCACGTCCACAAGCTTTTATGAGGCATCTGCTTGGCGCATCGTAAACGGCTTTGCTTCTGCTGGCATCTTCGTCCCGACGATAAGGATAATCGTATCCCGTTTTGCTGAGAGTAGGGGTACTGCGGTCGGCTTAAGTTCGCTGGGTTCCAGTATCGCTACAATACTCAGCCCGCCGGTATTCTCTATTGTAGCTACCGTGTATGATTGGCGCTATAGCGTCTACTTATCATCAGTTCCTAGCTTCATAACCTCGCTCTTCGTATGGTTTCGGTTAAGAAACGTAGCGATAAAAGAGAATTCACGAAGCTTACCGAAGGCTGAGCAGAACTTATTTAGTAGCAGAGAGTTCTGGATACTGGGTTATGGACAGTTTATGCGTCTTGGCTTTCAATACGCGTTGGTGGGTTGGCTGCCTACTTTTCTATTTGAAGCGAGAGGTTTTGAATTCATCATAGCAGCATCGACAGTATCGGTTTTAGGTACAATCTCACTCCTTGGAAACCCGTTAGGAGGCTTTCTAGCAGATAAGTTAGGGCACATCAAGATCCTGGTGCTCTCTTTTGTTGGTTTAGCTGTTGGTTGTGCGTCTTTAGCCTTTACAACAGATCCGCTGCTCGTTTGGGTTATCGTTGTCTTTTTGGGGATGTTCATTCACACACTTCGAGCGCCTATCTTTGCCATTCTTCCTGACATCTTCGGTATTGATAGATCCGGAAGGGTTACGGGGTACCAGAATACCTTTGCATCCCTAGGCTCTCTCCTACTCCCCTTCATCTTCGGCGTCGTAAGAAACACCACAGGAAGTTTCTTGAACGGATGGATTANGCTTGCAATACTTGTTCTCTCGGCTTCCTTTCTAACGAGTGCTGTCAAAGAGAAGCGATGAATCGGCTCGACGAGTAAACCNGCACGTACTAATCGAACTCTCCCTGCAAATAGAAATAGAAATCCTTTATAGCATCTTTTGCAGTAAGTAAGGTGTGATACAAATTGGGTAAGAAGGGAAGAGAAGTCGTTGAAGGCGATGTTGACCAGCTTATCCGCGAGTTGCAGAAGGCTCACGCAGACGAATGGATAGCATTCTACTACTACACACTAGCTGCAGAGATAGCTGAAAGCAGAACCTCACCTATGGTCATAGATGCGCTGAAGGAACTCGCTAAAGACGAACTTGAGCACGCAGGAGAGCTGGCTGAGAGAATAATTGAACTCGGCTCAGAACCAACCAGAGACTTCGCTCAGCTAACCAAAGTGGCTAATTACCCTGAAGTCAAGCTACCTAAAGACCCCAGAGACCTTGATGGCATCATCAAGGCTGTAATCGATGCTGAGAGGGGGGCAATAGAGGTCTATAACAATCTACTTAAGAAGCTGATGAAGGAGTGGAGAGATCCTATCACTTTCCACATCATAAGGCACATAATGCAGGAAGAAGTTGATCACGAAGAGACGATGGAGGACATCCTCTAACCCCTTCTCCTTATTTTTATAGTGTCGAGAGAAGGCTCCTTAGCTCCTCTCTGCTCGTGGCTGGTGGGTAGCAGCTTTGCTTCGCACAAACATAGGCTGTAGGCAAGCCGGCTGCAAGTGTTTTCCCTTTCACTAGAGGGATAAGAGTTGAGTGTTCAGATCCGTCTGCACTCTGAGCCAGGACCCGTTTAAGTAGTGGTGTTCGGTAGACTTCTTCTAATAAGTGTTTGGCTCCCTTCGGTTCGCCTATAATAACCACTTCAACAGGCTGCGTATTTCTGTAATCTAGTGCTGAGATTAGTGCTGTGTGTTCTTCAGGCACCTCGGCTACGCTTCCCCAAGCTGCTTTGAGCGCCCTCTCAGCCGTTAAAGCGAATTTCCCGTTTTGTGTTAGCGCTGATAGTCGGAGTAATGCGTAAACCATTAATCCATAGGGTGAAGGCGTAGCACCATCTTGGGCCTCTTTAAGTCTTAAAACGATGTTCTCTTCTTGTGAATTATAGAAGCCGCCCTCTTTTTCATCTTCGAAGAGTTCGATAGCTTTCTCCGCTAACCTACAGCTCCACTCCAACCACTCTACATCAAAGTCTGATTCATATAGATCGATCAAGGCGTTGATTAAGTAGGCGTAGTCTTCGAGCAACCCTTTGACGCTAGCTTCGCCATCGCACCAACTATGGTATAGTTGTCCGCTCTTCATCATCTCCCGCTTGATAAAGGATGCGCAACGCTCAGCCGCTTCAAGATACTTCTCCTCGTCAAAGGCTTGGTAGGCTGCTGAAAGGGCTGAGATCACAAGAGCGTTCCACGATGTCAAGATCTTCGTATCCACATCCGGTTTAGCACGCTTCTCACGCTCCTTTAGAAGCGTCTGTCGAGCCTCGGAAAGTTCTTTTTCGACTTGCTGCTTATCTAAACCCAGTTCGTAAGCGACTTGCTCGACCTCCTTGGCTACATATAGTATATTTCTTCCTTCAAAGTTACCTTCTTCTGTTATACCGTAAAATAGATTGAAGGCCTTTGAGCCAACCAAACCATCTATTTCCCCCTTGGTCCAAGTATAATAGTACCCTTCTTTGCCCTCAGTTTCAGCATCTTGTGCTGAGTAGAAGCCTCCGAGTGGTGAAGCCATTTCGGTTAGAATCCAATTTATGGTCTGCTCCGCAACACGCCTATAAAACGGGTCTCTAGTGATCCGCCAAGCATCTACATAGATCGAGGTGAGCAGAGCGTTATCATAGAGCATCTTTTCAAAATGTGGTACAAGCCAAAATCGGTCTGTTGAATATCTGTGGAAGCCTCCGCCTATCTGGTCAAAGATGCCGCCTTTCGCCATAGAGGTTAGTGTCTTTGTGAGTATGTTAAGGGCGACTTTGCTCTTGTTCTTTAGATAGTATCTTGTGATGAATGAGAGGATGGGTGCGTTTGGGAACTTGGGGGCTTCGCCGAATCCTCCGTAGAGGGGGTCGAAGGCACCGCTGAGCTTAAGCATGGCTTCCTGCATAATCTGTTGGTCCGGCTCTTGCTCTACAGGCTTAGAGCGCTCTCTAAGGTAGGTTATTATCTCAGATGAAGCCTCCTCTATTCTAGCCCTATCCTTCTTCCAATACTCCGCTATAGTTATGAGTAGCCGCTTAAAGCTTGGTAGACCGAACTTATCTTCAGGGGGGAAATATGTGCCTCCGTAAAAGGGTCTTAAGGTTGGTGTTAAGAAGACGGTTAAAGGCCATCCTCCAACACCACTCATAGCGAGCACAGCTTTCATATAGAGTTGATCAATATCAGGCCTCTCCTCTCGGTCAACTTTTATAGGTATGAAGTATCTGTTTATGATAGCTGCTGTCTCTTCATCCATAAAGCTTTCACGGTTCATAACGTGGCACCAGTGGCAGGTTGAGTAACCTATGCTGAGAAGTATNGGCTTATCCTCAGCCTTAGCCTTAGCTATCGCTTCGTCACACCAAGGGTACCAATCTACCGGGTTAGAAGCGTGCTGCCTTAGATAAGGACTCTTCTCCCTCGCTAGTCTATTCAACCTAATCAAAATAGGGCATATCCTGGCTGATTAAGGTTACTAAGATGCGGATCTTCTGGCTTCAGCTACCATCTCGAGGAGCGCCCTAACTCTAGTATCTTTCGCAATCGTTTCTAAGCTGAGCTCTGATCTATGCCTCCAGTTCCCAGCCTCTGCACCTGTTCCAGGAATGTTGTGCACCGCTTCTTCGAGCCATAGATCCTCTAAGCTGATTAAGAGCAGTTTGGCGCTGCTGGAAGCAAGCATCTTTAGACTTGCCGCTAGGAGATCCTCTAAAGAATGCTCTTCTTTGAGTAAGCCGCGATCTTTTAAGTACTGCTTCAGCTCCTTTATCTGCTGCTTACGTTGCTCGCGTTCCTTTGCTGCTTGCTGATCACTTATCAACCCCATTTTGTGTCTTAGTGTTATGTCTAACCCGTTTAGATAGGCCTTGAATGTCGGCATATCGTGTGTGTTCAACGCAGCTAGAGTGTTAGGTGTGATCTGCTCTATGGTTTGGGGGTGTTTTAGTTGGAGGATGAAGCATCCTAGTAGCCCGTGCCTTCGGAGAGACCTGTTCACATAGCTTGGCACTGTACCGAGGTTTTCGCCTACCACCACACATCTATGCCTATGTGACTCTAGGCATATTATGGCGTAGAACTCCTCAGCCCTATACTTCACATAAACTCCTTCATCGCTTCCAGCGCCTTTTGGTATCCAATAGAGTCTGTGTAGGGCCATTATGTGATCCAGTCTAAGGTAGCCCGCGTGCCGCATATGGTGTCTGACGCATTCTATGAAGTAGCTGTAGCCAGCTTCTCTAATCTTTTCTGGATGTAAAGGGTTTATGCCCCAGTTCTGCCCCCTGGGGAAGAAGAAGTCTGGTGGAGCACCAACTGAGACATCTTTGACGAATAGGTCGCTGTAACGCCAAGCATCATAACCCTCAGGGCTGCAACCAAGAGGTAAATCTAGATATAAACCAACCCCCACCCTTTTGGCGTAATGTGAAACTTGTTCAAACTGTAGGTGGGCTAGCGCTTGTAGGTAAAGGTGCTGGCTAACACTCTTTTCAAACCCCTTTATCTGTTCTGATTCCCTTGCCGCTCTGAATCTAGCAAATTCCTCCAGCTCTGGGTGTTCTTTGATGTATCTTACTATTTTGCTGTTTCTGTTCTTTAGAGCTTTTTGAGCGAGTTTAGCTGCAATATGAGTTTTGATTTGAATTATATCTTCGTACCCAACTCTTTTCGCTAAAACNACCTCCCTCAACTTCTTCCTTAATCCTTCATCCAACAGCTTTAGAGTAGAGGGTGTGTTTAGATCTACGTAGAAGTCACTCCAGAAGAGTCTGCTGGAGGGCGAATATGGGCTTGGATCGAAGGGGGCAGAGGGATTAAAAGGAAGTAGCGGAGTAGTCCCGACAAATGAAGCGCCAACTCTAGACGCCCACTTAATGAGGTTAAGAATATCAGTATACGTTCCCGCGCCCCAGCTTCTCCTTGAATGGAGAGCGTAAAGTGGTATGAACAGACCCCAAACCCTACTCTTTTGTTGATAGGCCTTAGAGGGTGCCGCGATAACGAGAGAGCGATATGTCGAATCACCAACCCTCACATCAAGCCTATGGTATCCAAAGGGTATATCGAAAGGTGCTCTTAGGGTAAAATCCTTGACAGGCTGAGTGCTAGCATTGATGACCCATTCTCTGACTTTCTCTTCTCCCTCTAATCTTAGCCTACATACAATCTTGTTATCTGAATGTTCCTCTAGTTTTATTGGTAGGGATCTGCTTCCATCAAACAGAACCAGCACAGGCTCTACGANTCTAGACTTAAGTTGAGCAAGCCGCGCTCGATAGGCTTGGGTTACATCGGATAGACCCTCTAATTCTGCTCCAAGCGACCTAAGGACCTTTAGAAGCGAAGCATTGGGTGGTCGCCTAACCTTACCAAAAACATCACGATACATCGTCTGCACACTGTAAAGTCGGCACAGATCTCCTAAGCTCGGCTTACTCTTACTCTGCAAGCTTAGAGTTCCCTAGGTGTTTTGAAGCCTTTTAGGTTTGCTCTTTTGGTGGCTGCTCACCTAACGCGATCTTAAGGATCTTTGTGTGCTTATCTTCATCCAAGTCGATGGAGTTGAGAAGCGCTTTCACTACTGGGCTGCACTCCTTTAGATGATCTAGTCTCTGATCAACCGTCTCATCCTCGATCCGTAGCACATTCTTTAGGGTGGCAGAATCTGTTGTAGTAAAGATGGGTTCGTTCAATCGATCTAACCTAGCAAGTATATGTGAGACTATATCGGCGTGTCTGAGGCTATCTGAAGCGATCTGTCTAAGGAGGAGCTCGAGCAGCTCGTCTCTGAGTGTGTCTGAAGCCTTTAGGCAGCGTTGGGCGGTCTTAAGCTCAAGCATCCTCCTAGCATTAAGTTGAAGCGCCAATTCATCGAACCCCTCCTCAACCTTAGGTCGCACATTCAACCCCCTTGAGAGCGAGATTATCTGCTTAGCAACGTCCAAAAGATTCAATTCAACAGCACTACGCTCCAGACCCCCTGCGATCTTGCGGGTGAGCTCCTCAACCACCAACAACACATCGCCTTCAAGTATGCCTCGTAGCCTACTGCCCCGCCTACCCTTCAGATACTGCGTTACAGCAGCCGGAGTCACACCAAGCGAAGACGCAGCATCCTTCTTAGAAAAACCGAATCTAGAAACCAGCTGAGCCGCTACATGCGCTCGAAGAGTAGGTAAGATCTCTTCAGCCTTCATTCTATCAACCGTTCTAGTTACCAATTTTTTACACCGTTAATTAGATTATTTAACAGCAGAACGCTTATTAAAAGCTAACTGTACTATTACCTAATAGTGATAAAATGTTAGGTCAGCTGCTTATCGCTCTACGTGAAGGGTTTGAAGCAGCTCTAATCACAACCGTTATCCTAGCATACCTCATCAGAATAGAGAGGAGAAGTTTAACGAAGTATGTTTGGATGGGGGTTTACCTCTCCATAGCCTTAAGCTTTCTCATAGGAGCCACTATCTGGGTCACATATGGAATCTTGCCTAAAGAAGCCCAAGTCCTATTCGAGGGAGTAGCAGCTTTGGTCGCCGTCGCGGTGCTTACATCCATGATCTACTGGATGGCTCTAAAAGGTAGGAGGATCAAAGAGGAGATAGAAGGCAAGCTTAGAAGCCTAGTGCGGGAAGAGGTTATGGTAGTATCTGGCAGAAGCAGCGTTTCAGCCTACCTCCTTCAGAAAAGGGCGGCCATCGCCTTTATCACACTTAGCTTCATAGTCGTTTTTAGGGAAGGGTTAGAGACCGTGCTCTTCCTCACACCATTCATGATAACAACTCCTCAAGAGACGTTGGCTGGCGCTGCGCTAGGAATAGGTGCAGCGATAATCTTAGCCTACTTGTTTTACAAGATAGGCATGACACTTAATCTAAGAAGATTCTTCTACTACACAAGCATTCTACTCACTTTATTGGCAGCAGGCTTAGCAGGGTATGGTACACACGAACTGCTTGAGTACTCTGAATCTATCGGTGTAGAATTAGGTTGGGTTGCTGAGCCAGCTTACGCGCTTAATATTTCAAGCGACAGTCTCATCCACCATAAGGGAGCTTTAGGATCTATCTTTGCTGTTCTCTTTGGTTACACGATTAAAGCAGAGTGGCTTAGGCTGATCGTGCACATAACCTACCTGGTGATCGCTCTACCTCTTCTGATCCGCACGTATCGCAAGAAATAGGTAGTCAGCTATTCAGCTTCTTTTCATATTCTATATATTAAAGGTAAGAAATGCTTAAACGGAGGCTACGATGATATTGAGGTGTGATAATATGGGGGTTAGTGCTGAAGTATCAAAAGTATTAGCCAGCAGCTCGAGATGGAAGATACTTGAACTGCTTGCAAAAGGGCCTAAGGACATTAAGGCGATAGTCAAGGAAACAGGGATACAACCAACTGCTGTAAGATACCACCTGCAAGCCCTACATAGGCTAGGTCTGGTAGAAACATACGAAGAAAAGGGAAACATCGGCAGACCAAGAATCTACTACAAACTCGCTAAGAAGCAGATCTCAGTCGAGTTTCCAGCTAGAAATTACATCCTACTAGCCAAACTGCTGCTGGAAACTTTGAAGCAAAACCTAGGCGCAGAAGGCGCTAAAAAGCTACTTTACACAGCAGGTGTTAATAAAGGGAAGGAGATAATAGAGGAGTTAGCATCTAAATTCAACATAACCAGATGGACCCCTCAGACCTTTAAGTCAGTCTACGTTGACAACTATCTGACCCAAATAGGTGTGCAGCCTGAAGCCGTAAAGTTAGGCAGCGACAGAGTTGTCTTCAGGGAGCACAGCTGCCAATTCCTAGAGCTCGCAACAAAGTACCCAGAGCTGGTATGTGACGTACTTGACACCGCTGTGCACCAAGGTATCAGCGAAGCAATAGGCGGGGTGAAGATAACCAAGACCAAATGTATGGGTCACGGAGACGACTTCTGCGAGTACAGCGTGGTGTGGAAGAAAGCGGCTTGAAGATCTAGGAGCGCGTTGCAAAACCTGCGTAGAGGCTCACCTATCTTACCTTCTTTAACCCAACTTCTCTTTAATAGTAGCGTAGCTTTAACCTTCACACTTTTTTAGTAAGGCGTTTGATCATCTGTTTCAGGTAGCGCCTTTCGTCAAACCCTCCGTAGGTCACGAATAGACCTACCGTTTTTCCCGTTAAGTTAACCTCCTCAAGATATTGGTTTACGGGTGGGCAGGCTAGGGTCCATTTTGGTAGACCTAAGCAGATAAGATCGTATTTGCTTGGATCAGCGCTAGGCTGTTTTATGGGAGTTCGTAGATTCGGGATGAAAGATAGGAAGAGCCAGAGGAGGTAGCGGTAGCGTTTAGTAGGCTGTATCTCCTCTAAATCAACTTCGACCTCCTTGTTACGCAGTAAGGACGCTAGTTGCTTGGCGGCAGCCTTTGTGTTGCCTGTGTATGAGAAGAAGGCTATAAGAACCCTCACAGCAAACATAATTAATAGAAGCCACTTTAAAAATGATGCTAAAAGGTGGTGATGGTTGAGGATCATAGCTATCTCAGACACACATATCCAAAGCCTAAACGACCTTCACCAGAAGATCGTAGATAGGCTCTCAAAAGCAGACCTAATCCTACATGCTGGAGACTACACCGGAATACAGTTCGTTAGAGAGCTTAAAGAACTAACCCGCTTTATAGGAGTGTACGGCAACATGGATCCACCAAGCGTTAGGGCTGAGCTCAAACCGATAGAAGTAATCGAGGCTGAGGGATTCAGAATCGGTGTGATCCATCCAAGCGAAGGCGGAAGCCCCTTTACTCTCCTGGAAAGGGTCAAAAAGCGCTTTGATCAGGCTAAGCTAGTTGTGTACGGTCATACTCATCAAGCGAAGAAGGAGGAAGTTGAGGGGGTTATCTACGTGAATCCAGGTAGTCTGACCGGCGCATTCCCAGCGCTCCGGAAGACATGTGCTGAGATCACTTTAGGCGAGAAGGTCAGCGTTGAAATAATATCGTTCTGACTTCTTCATTAAGCTTTAATAGTGAGTATATGCTATGAGTGTTGACCCGCTATGTTTGAGTATGGTGGTGTTAAGATATCTTGGCTCGGGCATGACTGTTTCAAAATCNAAGACGATTGCACAATCTACATAGACCCNTTCAAGATAGCNGGNGGAGAGAAAGCGGATCTTATCTTAGTTACACATGAACACTTCGACCATCTTAGCCCAGAGGACATAAAGAAGATCGCCACAAGCGATACAACGATCGTAGCGCCGAAGATCGCTGAATCTGGGCTCAAAGGTATCCGCTGCAAAGAAGTCGTGATAATCAAACCTGGTGAAACCAGAGAAGTAAGAGGGGTAACTGTGCAAGCGGTACCAGCATATAACATAAACAAGTTCAGGGCTCCTGGTCAAGTCTTTCACCCGAAAGAGGATGGTAGAGTTGGCTACGTGGTGAATGTTAAAGGGATCAGCATCTACCACGCTGGAGACACCGATGCGATACCGGAGATAAAGGGGTTGAATGTGGACATAGCACTTCTACCTGTTAGCGGCACGTACGTTATGACCGCCGACGAAGCCATTGAGCTGGCTAACACCATGAAGCCAAAAGTCGCCATACCTATGCATTATGGTGCCATAGTCGGCAGCGAATCTGATGCGAAGCGGTTTAAGAATGGTGTTAAGGGCAGAGTAGAGATCCTGCTAAAGGAGTAGATAAGACACTTGACGCACAGCCTTCAAATATCTTTTTTTAGAAACTTTTCGATGCTGGTTCAAAAATGGATAGAGGCGCTTTCACGTATAAAGGCTAAATAGACGTGGTAACCCTAATCTTTTGGAAAGGCTTGCCCATAGGTCGCTTCCAAGTGATGGCTGTGTTGCAGGCTGCAAGAGCCTTTATTCTAGGTCTGCCCAAAGAGAGTGCGAAGAGCTGGGGCTTGAATAGAGCGATCTTCTACGCCGCTGCGAAAAGGGGCTTCCGAGGCTCTTCTCCACTTACCGAAGAGTTTAGGGCTGCTAAGGCTAGAGTTGATGAAGAGGCTATCGACCTATTCAAGCTTGGTGATGAAGTTGCGCTTAAAGAGGTTAAGGATGGTAAGCTATATTTTAGGATAGGTGGTAGAATCCAGACCGAAGCTGACTTTGCAAGGCAGATTGAATCGAAGTTTGGAGAGCTGTTTGAGCATGTGTGGGAGGAGGCTTTAGGGATCGTCAAGGGCTACGATAGGAGCGTGTTGCTTTCGCAGCGAGATTTCTATGAGAAAGTCTATCTCCCAAAAAGAGATAGTTTAGCGAAGGCTTGGAGCGAGCTCGTTCTAAAAGCTGGAGCCAAAAGAATGAGTAGATAAATAGGAATGCTATAGAAATATGTAAAGGTAAACCTAAACGCTGTAGCTCTACGCCAGCTTAACCCAGCGCCTCATCGCATCCTTTACGATCACGTTACTCTTCTTTGCTCTCTGGAGTATATTTCAAGGGTATTTGGCTTTCCCTTTCATCATAAACATTATGCATAACTCGCGATCATAAAGGGTATCTGTCGAGGCACAGGAATATGCTAGAAGCTGAAGCCTTCCTGAAGACGTTGGTTGATAAGTATGGTAAGCATACGGTGTATAGTGATGGAGCATCATGTAGTCCTACGGATCCTTCAGGCTTATCGATGCGCTCAGTAGGGTTTTGAAGATACAGGATTATCTGCCTGAAGCCGAAAAAGATCGATTTCTAGAGAAGGTAAGAGGGGATATAGAGCAGAATAAGTTTCTTAAGTTAACCGACCCGAAAGCTTTTGAGCAATTCATAGGTGATTCGATATTGGAGCTTGCTATAGAAGCCAAGAAGCGAAGCATCTGCTTCACTATTGTAGATAATATGTGGGGTAGAGTGTTAGGTATCTTTAGAGAGTAAATGTTCAAGGTTAAATACTTTCAAGCACCCACTTCTTTTGGCTTGGAGTTCCTTAAGAAGAGGGCATCTGAGATGCTTACCCTAGCGGGCAAGGCGTTTGAATTAGGCATGTATAATTTAACACTCTTTAATTGTGAGCAAGCGATACAGTTCTACCTGAAGTATCTGTTGGCTAAACGAGTAGGCGAATACCCAAAAACTCATAGTATCGAGGTTCTGCTCTCTGAGCTAAGAGAGATAGGTGTTGAGTCACCAGCGCTGCCAACTATGGTCTTAGATCTGTTGGAGGAAGCATACATAACCTCAAGGTACCTACCGAAGGATTATTCGAAAGAAACCGCCGCGACGATACTACGCTCCACAGAGGACTATATCAGGAGGCTGTTTGAGATTGAGCGAAGCATTTAAGCGAGTGGTAAAGAGGAGCCTCAAACTATCTGCGATGAGAAGTAGCTATCAGAACCTGCTCCAACGCTTCAAAGCCGAACTCGAACAACTACTCCAAACCAGCGTTAAGATCATCGTCTTCGGAAGCGTAGTTGAAGGTAGGAGCGGACCACTAAGCGATGTCGACGTTATGGTGATATCTGACGAGTTCAAAGAGGTTGGGAAGAGGCTTAAAACATACGATTTAGCCAGAAGCGTCTTCGGCACACCCAACCCCTTCGAACTACATCTACTAACTCAACAGGAATTCGAGTGGTACAAGAAGTTCATATCTAGCTATAGGGAGATCGTCTGAGCGGAAAATGTTGCCCTTACATTCGAATGAAGTTGGTGGGCCCGAAGGGCTTCGATCCCTTGACCGACCGGTTATGAGCCGGTCACTCTACCTGGCTGAGTTACGGGCCCGCTTTGCGTAACCCTCCATCTCTTCCAGCGCTACTCGTCTGTCGGAGGGCTCTTCCGCTAGAAAAATAGAAGCTTTGGGGCTAATTTTAAGTTTAACGGTTGTCGACCGAGAACCGGCAGGCGTTACTTTTGTTTGCTACCCTGGAAAGGTTCGTTGCGTAGAGCGGTTCGCTCAATATAGCTTCCTGATTTAAGCAGAGGTTCGTCTATTTTTTTCGACTTTAATGAATTATTGTTCTGCCACATCAAAGGTATGTTTTTTCCAAACAGACCTTCGAACGGCATGTAGATAGTATAAAGAAGTCAAAGCAAAAAATATATAGATCTTAGGTGGAAAAATGGGTATGTCGTCTGATAAGGAAGAAGCTGGTAGTATAAAGCTTTCGCGTAGAAGGTTTCTAGGGATTTCCACAGCAGCAGCGGTTGGTGGAATCGTGGCTGGAGTTATAGTCGGTGCTGTTGGTGGATATCTAGCGGGTCAGAGTACAGCTCAGACCACGACTGTGACGCAGACGAAGACCGTTACGCAAGCAGCGCAGACCGTGACAACTACAGTTATGCAGCCGACAACCGTCACTGTAACTCAAACTGTAACCGCTACTACAACGGCTGTAGCGACGCCGAAGCTCTCCAGGGTGATCATAGCCTGGCCTTTCGAGATCGTAACACTTCACCCCTATAAGTTTAGTAGGAATATGCCGTCTGAAAGCCCTATGGATGCGATCTACGACCGCTTCTTACACAGGACATAAACCTCAAGATACAACCCGGTGTAATTGAGAAGTATGAGTGGATGAATCCTGAAAAGACCAGACTGGATCTCACTGTAAGGAGGGGTATAAAGTTCCACGATGGCACAGATCTTACAGCAGAGGATGTTGCGTTTAGCTTCGGCGAGATGAAGAAGGGAGCATACGCATCGACTTGGGGCAACATGGATGTAATAGAGGTGGCAAGCCCAACGCTCGTCAGAGTTACGCTTAAGAAGTACGATCCTAGCCTAATAGCTTGGCTCACCTTCCTAGACGCGTTTGTAGTACCGAAAGAATATTGGGAGAAGGTCGGTCCAGACGAGTTCAGCAAGAAGCCAATCGGCTCAGGACCATATAAAGTCAAGTCCTATAAGCCTGGTCTACTTGAGCTGACGGCCTTCGAAGACTATTGGCGCGGTCCGCCGGTGATCAAAGAGGTGGTCTTTAAGGAAGTATTGGATCCACGGTCCAGGGCTGTTGAGGTTGAAGCCGGTACATCTGACTTCACAGTTGCTGTTGATGTGGCTGACTACGATAGGTTGGCTGCGCTACCACATTTGAGCGGCAAGAAGGCGTTTGTAACCGACATCGCCATACTGATGATACCGACATACTATCCTGAGACTGGCGATGAAAATGTTAGGCTTGCGATGCACTATGCTATAGATAAAGAGGCGTTGGTTCGAGATGTGTTGCTGGGTTTTGGTCGACCTGTTTCTACAACTGAAGCACCAGGCTATATGGCGTATGATCCGAACTATGTGTTCCCATACGATCCTGCGAAAGCAAAAGAGCTGCTTGCCAAATCTGGCTACTCGACCGAGAAGCCTGTGAAGATAACAGCTGCTACGCTCAAAGGGAACATACCAAGGGACTACGAAGTTATGCAGGCTGTGGTGGCTATGTGGAAGAAGGTGGGTATCGAGGCTTCCCTGGAGGTGATAACTCTGGCACAACACTTCGAGCTGAGGAATACTGGTAAGATGAAGCACGTCCACCTCTACCCGTGGTCGAATGCTACAGGCGACCCAGTTAACTCCGTCGGCTACTCACAGTGGCCCAACTCACCGTTCTCAACCTGGAGGGGGCTGAAGGCGGCGAACCTCACCGACTACTCTGGGCTAATGCAGGAAGCTACAGATATAATCGCCCCAGTGTTCACAGAGAAAGACGAAGAGGTTAGGATAGCTAAGGCTAAAGAAGCGGCCAAATGGGTCGTTGAACACGGTTTAGTCATACCACTCTACCAGCTCGCGACACCCTACCTCATGAAGAAAGAGGTAACCTATGAACCGTGGCCACAGGGCTTCGTAAGACCATACTACATGAAGGCGTAGCATCAGCCTAACACTCGAAGGCTGATCTAGATGCCAATAACGTCCCAGTATCTACTGAAACGTGCGATCTACATGCTGCTCTCAGTGCTCGGCGTTTCGATCGTAGGCTTCACTCTCTTTAGGCTGCTACCAGGAGACCCGGTGGAGCTAATGGTGGGTCCGGGCTATTTTGCTAAGGAGGAAATGGCGGCGTTAAGGGCTAGGTTGGGTCTAGATCAGCCTATTTATATTCAATATTTTATTTGGCTAAGAGATTTTCTTTCTGGTAACTTCGGCAGATCCTTCAGATTCGACCTGAATGTTTTGGATCTGATAATGGACAGGCTACCAGCCACGCTTGAATTGATCATCTTCAGCGTGATAATAGCCCTTATAATCGGTGTGGCGATCGGTGTTGTTTCAGCCGTTAAACCTGGGTCTTGGGCTGATAGGGTAAGCCAAACGACTTCGTTCGTTGGCTTCGCGATACCACACTTCCTCTGGGGAATAATATTCGTGGTGGTATTTAGTGCCGCTCTGAGAATTCTACCGGCTTCAGGTCGGCTGGATATGGATATTGAGGTTAACAGGATTACTGGGTTTATGCTGATAGACACTCTACTACAGGGGAACACAGGCGCATTTGCAAACTCGCTCATTCACCTGATTTTACCGGGTCTTGCTTTATCGATGGGTCTCATCGCGATGATACATAGGACGCTACGCTCAAGCATGCTTGACGTGCTGAGCGAAGACTACATCTTTACAGATCGGATGAAGGGTCTTAGTGAACGCTATATTATCTATGTGAGGGCTTTGAAGAACGCGCTTATGCCCGTTATAACAATAGTCGGGATACAGTTCACTTTTCTGCTCGGTGGGAGTATACTTGTGGAAAAGATCTATGGCTGGCCTGGCTTAGGCAACCTTGTCTTCACCGCGGTGCAGTATCAAGACCTTTCGCTCGTACAGGGGATCATAATGATCTATGCTATAATAGTTGTTTTAACCAACTTTGTAGTCGATTTAATCTATACGCTCGTTAATCCGAGGGTCGAGTTCAAATAGGTGGTTTGGATGCTGAGTCTAGAGCGCTTCGGTGAGCAGCTGAAATCAACTAGAGGGGTGCTGAAACTACTCGCATCGAGTAAAAAGATACTCTTCGGCTTCGCCGTATTGTTGGCACTTGTTGTAACAGGTGTGTTCGCACCCTGGCTTTCACCCTTCGATCCAAATGAGCAGACCTTAGGTAGAGCCTACCTACCCCCATTCTGGTTAAGTGGAGGTGACGCAGAGCATCTTCTTGGAACCGATAGCTTAGGTCGAGACATATTAAGCAGGCTGATTCACGGAGCCTCGGTAGCAGTATACGTTTCCGTAACCGCAACGATACTTACAGCAGCCATAGGCGTACCCCTCGGCATCGCCTCGGGTTACCTAAGGGGGAGGTTTGACGAAGCTGTTATGCGGGTCGTGGATATATGGATGTCCTTCCCCCCTGTGCTTTTAGCGATAACGCTAATATCNATCCTAGGCACCGGGATAAATAACGTTATACTTGCTATCGTAGTTGCCGACTGGACCAGGTTCACGAGGGTCATAAGGTCNGAGGTGTTGAATATCCGTGAAAGAGATTTCATNTTGGCTGCCAAGTCGATAGGCTTCTCACCCCTCCAAATAATGAGACACGAGGTGCTTCCTAACGTTCTTCCTTTGATCTCGATAATAGCTACGCTTGAGATGAGTGTNGCTATAACGGTTGAAGTGCTTTTAAGCTACGCTGGACTCGGTGTCAAGGCTGATACACCATCCTGGGGCTCTATGATCGCAGACGGGCTGTCATACTTCAGGCTAAACCCTTGGGGCATGCTCATACCGCTCGCAGCAACCATCATCGTCATCTTGAGTTTGAACATTTTAGGGGATGGGCTGAGAGAGCGGC
>JGI24721J44947_10001860_pt1 | contig 30113 bp, 50 predicted proteins | sample YelNatPaOPGAMG01_FD_44947 | JGI IMG/M metagenome (IMG submission 44947) | reverse complement strand
GGTTTGATACTTTTGGATACTGGGAAAATAACTGGATTTTGTTTATTAACGAGTTTTATCCACATTTAAAAGTTTTACAAAAAAATAAAAGAAAAGTAGAGGCGATTAAAAAGATTGTTGAAGCGGGCAATGCTTATATTTGGATTTCAAAAGAAAAACTTTATATTCTACCTTTTCCAGAAATTCATTTAAACGAAAAAAAACAATTACACAACTTGAATGGTTATGCTTTAAAATTTGCTGATAAAGAAACATATTGGATAGAAGGAGTAAAGTTTGATAAAGATTTATGGCAGAAAGTTGTTGGCAAAAAAATGTCTTTTAAAGAGATAATGGCTATAAAAAACATAGAACAAAGAATGGTTGCTTTAAAGATGATGGATGCTGAAAAACTTTTAAAAGAAAGCAAGGCAAAGTTATTAGATAAATCAGAAAAAGGAAATGAACTTTATTTGATAGAGAATGTTTTTAGCCAACCCGCTTACTTTTTGAAATATGTCTGTCCATCTACTGGTCGGGTATATGTTAGCGGAATTGACCCCAATGTAGCCCAACAAAATCCAAATGCTGATTATTGTATGTCTTGGAAAATGGAGATAACTATTGATGATTATTTAAATAATTTAGAAAAAGAAACATAAAAAGGTCGGAAAAATAAAATAAACTTATGAACAAAATTTCCAAAATAAAGAAGCAATGCTTGATTTCACTTTTGGGAGGTATTATAATATGTTTATTAATGGCTCTTTACATCGGTAAATTAGCGGCGGATTTATTAAAGGTCGCCTCGCTAATTAAATAACAGGGTGAAATATTGAATATGAGTACAACCCTCCACAGGCGAATCGGAGGCAGAAAGCCAAAAGAAAACCTGTGGAGAATACCGTGGTGGGTTAAATTATTTGTGCTTATTCTTACGATAAGCCAGATAATAGCCCACTACAATTATAGTCAAGAAATGCGGAGAAAAAATCAAGAACTTCAGGAAAAAGTGTGGAATCTGCAAAACCAAGAACCGAAAGTAATTGAAAAAATAAAAGAAAAAGTAATTGAAAAAAGAGTGTATATCAATAGAAGCGGACAAGATGTTACGCCTATCGTAGAATATACGCAAAAAAAATTTGGAAATAGAAGCAAAATTGCTCTGGCTATATTTAACGCAGAAAGTGGATTAAGGGCCGATGCCCAAAATATAAACGCTGATGGTTCAGTTGATAGGGGTATTGCCCAGATTAATAGTTGCCATTGTGGATGGGTAGACTGCTCAAGGTTATTAAACTGGGAATATAATATAGATGTTGCCTACCAATTATCAAGGGGTGGAACGGACTGGTCTCAATGGACAACCTACAGAACAGGAACATATCGCAAATATCTTGACTATTTTGAGTAAGCATCTAATTTGCTCTCCTTGTGTCTTCGGATACAAGGAGAGAGATTAGGGGCTTATTATGGCAGAAGAAAAAATTAAACCATCTTATTATTCAATTTTACCGGCAGAAGTAAGATATAGCAAAAAAATATCTTTATTAGCAAAACTTTTGTATTCTGAAATAACGGCTCTTTGTGATAAAGAAGGATATTGCCGGGCTTCTAACGCTTATTTTGCTGAATTATATAATAAATCAATTACTCAAATTTCAATGACTCTTCAAACATTAGAAAAGGCTGGATTTATTAAAATTGAGATAAATAAAGAAGAAGGAAACCTAAGAAAAATATACTTAACACCCCTACCAAAACCCACCCCCTATTTAAAAAAACTTAAAAAGGGCTATTTAAGAAAACTTAAAGAAAACAATATAAATAATAATTTATTATTATATAAATATAATAATAACGAAGAAATTCTTAAAATGCTTAGTTCCTCTAAACAGAGACATTTAAGGATTTTAGCATGGTATGCAAAAGAGAAAAATATTGATTTTACGGATGTAGAAGGAAAAACACCAGAAGAAAAGGCGAAAAATGCTAAAAAGAAATTGCAAGACTTTATTAAACGACACGGAAAATATGCCAGCCAACTTACACCATATAAAACAAAAGATATTTTGGTGGCCCAAAATCTTGCAAAATTTGCCGCAGAAAAAGGTGGATTTGATTGGACACTCTCAACGGTTGTTAAAAAAATTGATCAAGTTAAAGAGTATAAACTTTAACCCTTGACTTTTTTAAAAAAATTTTTTAAGATAGAGTAATATGAAAAAAGAAACAAGGTCAATTATAAAAAGAAAACAACTCAATAAAAAGATTTATTTGTATATCATTGATTACCTTGCCGCTACTGGAAAAATGCCAACCCTAAAAGAAATAGGAGATACTTTTGGTTTTTCAAAAGAAAGGGCAAGACAAAAAATGGAACAACTTCAAGAAGAGGGATATTTAATTAAGGTCGGAAGAAAGTGGAGAAAAACCCACGTATTAACTACAGAGGCAATTAAAAATTTAATTCAAAAATAAATGTCATTTTCAATTCAGGTGGTTTTAAATAAATATTTATGTTTAATTAATAAAAAGGTTGTAAATAAAAAGAGTTAATAAAATAAAACTTATGGAAATAGATATCAAATTTGCAGAATACTTAAATAGAAAAGGTCTTTTAGAGCCGTTAATAGATAGTTATAAAGAGTGGAGGGATAAAGAAAATTATCCTTTTCAACTCAAAGACAAACAGATAATGTTTCAAAGCGTGTTTAAAGCGTTGTGTGATTTTTGGAGCGGTCAAGGGTTTAATAAAGAAATAGACATAAATTTAATTACTCAACAGGCAAAAGAAATTGTTGAAGAAATAAGTAAAGAATATGGACTAAATACAAAGGAAGAAATTTCTAATGATGTAATAGAAAGAATTGAAAAACTTAAAAACAATGAGGAAAAAAATAAAAATTAGTAAAATTACAGAAAAGAAAGCCGCAACAGGTATTCCGTATTATAATATTTGGGAAGAAAATAATAAAGAAGAAGTATGGATGCTATTTAGCAAAGAAAAACCAAAACTATATCATTCAATTTGGGTTGAATGGGACCCAGAAAACGATTATCACACAGAAGATGGAATAGAAATTCACAAAGCGAAAATTGCTTTTAGGGAAACCAAGCCAGATAATGCCGATACCAATACAATTATCGCTTGTTTAACAACCATTAATAATAACATCAAAACAATTGAAAAGAAAATTGATGAACTTCAAGAAGGGTTATCAATACTTGTTGATAAAGTTAATGAATAAATGAAAAAGGTTGGTAAAAAATAAATAAAAAATTATGAAATTATTTGTAATTTCCATTCATTCAGATGAAAATTGGTGGTTTTTATACCAGTTTGATGGTGCAGTAGTTTGTGCAGAAAATGAAGAGGAAGCAAAGAGAATACACCCCGCCTCTGCCGGTAGTTGGTGGAACGATGATATTTTTTACGACGAGAAAAAGAAAAAGTTTATGGAAGGGTTGGAAAACGGAAGAATAATAGATAGTAGAAGTGATGATTGTTGGACAAATAATTTAGACGAAATAAAAGTTGAATATATTGGTGAAGCAAAACCAGGATTAAAAAAGGGAGTAATTTTGTCTTCTTTTAATAGTGGTTAAAATTTAATAAACAAATACAAAAAAATGATTAAAAACTATGTTCCAAAACAAAAAAGATGAAAAAAAGAAGGGGTTATCAGGCAGAATATAAATTTAGACAAAAGATAAAAAAGGAAGGAAAGTTTATAGTAAAATTAGCAATAGGAGAAGTAGCAGATTACATTATTATTAAACCAAATAAATTAGAAATATGGGAAGTGAAAGAGGGATTTGGGAAAAGGTTTTATCCCAGCCCCAGAGAAAAAAAACAAATAGAAAAAATAAAAGTAATGGCAAAGAAAAATAAAATTCACGCTTATCTAATTTATTATCCAAAAGAAAAAAGATTAAAAAAGGTTATATATAAAACACCACTTATAATAAAATTATGTTAACAACAGCCCCAACTATCCTAAAGAAAATCTGGGGGATAAAATACGAAGAGATATACAGTGATGATTATCTTCTTTGGAAACTCTATATTAAAAAACCATTCTTTAATAATGGCTATTTTTGTTTTGGAATAAATGAAAAGTTGATTAATAGGGCGATAAATGAAGGTGTTGATAAGTTTATAGTTATGGTTGGAAAAAGAGAGGTTTCAATGAGGGTTCCGACAAGGAAAGAACTAAAAGAAAAAGAAAAAAGAAAAGAGTATGAGATAAAACAATCAATGTTTGAAAATGGAAAGAGTATGAAGATTTATTATTTTACTATAAAGTAAAAATATGAAACTAAATGAAAAAGCAAAAAAAGCAATAAAAGAAATCAAGTATATATTACAATATTATTATGTTGATAAAAATGCCATTCAGAAAAGTTTTGACGAGCACTTTAAAAAAGTTGGGCTACCCAAAAGGAAAGTTGAATTATATGATAATTTAAATGGATGGGGTGCTGTTTGTGAAACCGTTAAGAAGGTTAAAGAAGATACTGCCTGGAAAGAGATTCGGGATACTCTTTATAGAACTACTCAAACTGCCCCCGCTCTTTTGGGTAATACTCAAATGGTTGTCTGGGACATTGTTAAGAATACCGCTTGGTATATCGCTTGGGATGCCATTTATGGAACCTTTTTTAATATTGCTTTTAATTTTCCCATTGAGGATTATTATTATTGGAAGGCGGTTTTGGGCACCGTGGTAAGTATCCCCCGAAACGCTCCTCTGGATGCTACTTGGTATGTTGCCTGTCTGAACTGTTGTGATAAAGATGATAATTGCAAAATATGTAAGTTTAGAAAAAAGTTTTGCGAATTACAATTTAATTTATTAAAAAATGGTGTGTTTTTTTATTGGGTTTTTGAAAATAAAGTTATTGTCATAACCCGTCCAAAAATAATTAGATGTCAAAAAGGAAAACTCCATTCAACAACCACTCCTGCATTAGAATGGGAAGGAGCAAAGTATTATTCTTTACAAGGGGAAATAGTAAGAAAAGATGTTTGGCAAAAGACTATTCACCAATTAAAATATGAATAAAGAAAATTGGGAAAAAGAATTAAAAGATAATTTAAAAGCCGAATTTATTGAGGGCGATGATGAATTAACCCAAAAATTGAGAGAGTTTTGGTTTGGTAATTCTCCTTTTGTTGGAATGGCTGGGGCTGATTTTTTAAAAGATTTAAGGGATTTTATCCGCCAAGAGAAAGCCAAAGAGCGCCAGAAGTTTATTGAGATATTGGAAAGATTGAAGATAGAAAAACAAGACGATTTTGGGGTTTATGGATTTATAGAAAGTGGATATAATCAAGCCGTAGAAGAAATCAACCAAAAAATTCAAGAAGCCATTAACCAATTAAAAAATGAAAAATAAAAGTCCCACAATTAAAAATTTGCCTTCACTGAAAAATAATATATTTTCAGTGGAAGCATAGTTCTTTATATGACAAAACCAAAATCGAAGGAGGTGGTGAGCGTGATAGTGAAGGATGCACTTCAGGCTTACGAAGGAATGGATAAGTTGATAGGTCGCCCAATAAGACTAAACAAGAGAAGGCTTGAGGTTAAAAGGGGAAAGAATTATGCTGAATTGCTTTTTTGCGGAGATTGGCATCTTGGCTATCCAACCTGTCTTTTTGATGACCTTAAAGAGAACCTTGATTACTGCCTTTCTCATCGCATTTATTTGCTTTTAATGGGAGACCTGATGGAGGCAGGAACAAGAGACTCTGTGGGCGATTCCGTTTTCAAACAAATTCTTGACCCCCAGAGCCAAATAGAAAGGATTATTGAACTCCTTTTGCCGTTATCAGAAGCAGGTCTTGTGCTGGGACTATATCGTGGCAATCACGAGAACAGAATTTTAAAAACCACTGGTATGGACCCAGCAAAGATTATCTGCCGCATATTGCGAATTCCATATCTTGGCGGAGCAATGTGGAATTTGTTTTATGTCGGTAATCAATCTTATAAGATTTACGCCCTACACGGCAAGTCGGGAGCAAGAATGCTCTGGACAAAAGTTAAAGCAGTAAGTGATATAGCACAGAATGTTGCACCAAATGCCCATATCGTAGCAATGGGACACGTTCACGAAAATGTTGTAGTAGAGAGAGATTTTATGGATGTATCAGCAAAACGCAAAAAGGTTGTTCAACCAAAGAGATTTATCTGTTTAACTGGACACTATCTTGGCTACGATGACTCTTATGCCCAAGAGGGTGGAATGGGACTTGGACGTAAGGGTTCGCCAAAGTTTAAGTTATTCGCTGACAAGTTTGATATTCACGCTTCACAATAGCACATTTTATGGGGAGCGGGCTCGCCTGCTCCCCTACCAGTTTTTACAATAATTATTGTCAAAAATTACAATTATGAGAAAAAAAAGAAAAAGAAATGCAATTAAAGTAGTATTATTTGACCTTGATGGCACGCTTACCAAAAATACCTGTTGGACAGAAAAAGAATGTTTAAATGCCATACCCAATAAAAAAATGATTGAACTTGAAAGAGAAATTGCAAGAGACCACTTTGTTGTAATTTGGACGGCAAGAAAAGACCATCTTTTATCAGCAACCGTTAAGTGGCTGCGAAAACACGACATACCATTTCAAGCAATTTCTAACAATAAAACAAGTTGCGATATTGCGATAGATGATAGAACATATAATGTTAATGATGTCAAAAATTTTTTAAAAGATTTAAATAAATAATATGCCAAAAGTTGTTAAAGTTGAAATGAAAAATAAAAAACAATTATTAATAAAAGAAAAATTAAAAAAACTTATTCTTGCTAATACTGAATATTGGTTGCCTTATGGCAAATACGATAAGAAAAGAGGAAGTTGTTTCATTATTGAAGAAAAAGAGCCGTTTTTCTGGCGGATAAATCCAGAATGGGCAGAAGAATTGGCAGAAAAGATAATAGAGTTTTTAAATACAGTTCTTTAAAAGGGGGGTGATTAAAGTGAAAAAAGACTTAATATTGTTGGCTATTGTTTTTATCCCACTTATGGTTTATAATATTGTTAATGGGATAAAAAATTATCGCCAATACAAAAAATTCAAGAAAATTCTAAAAGAAATAGGGAGGTGGAAAAAATGACTAATAAGAAAAACCACGAGATAATGAGTAGTTTCTCAATGGCAAGGAACATAAAGTGCGAAAGGTGTCAAAATCCTCTTTCAATTTTGAAAGCAATGACACCAACAGGACAAACGATATATATTCTTTTTTGCAATCAGTGTGGATATCCGCTCATTGAGAAAAAGGAGAAAAAATGAGAGGTGATAAAAAGTGCGACCGACAATACAATACTATGAGTTTCTGCTTACTTGTCTCAGGCAACTCAAGCAAATGGTGGAAGCGGAAAATGTCCCAGCGGCTTTACACCCCAAATCCCAAGAGATTACAAAAGAACTCTTGTCAGCGATTGAAGATTACATAGCAATTATTGATAACGAGTTAACCAAAATCAAGTTCTGGGATTGGGTTCTATCAAACGGCTGGGCAAGAAAATGGTATTACCTGTTTCCAGATAATAAAAACTGGGAAGATGAGGAGGAAGAAGATGAATGATGAACTGGCAATGAAAGAACTTATCACCCTTATAGCGTTGTCTCAAGATGTTCTCCGGGACCTGATGATGGAAGCAAAAAGCAACGACCCAGAGTTGATGGCAATCTACTGTCACGCCCTTCGGGTTCTTGGCGAACTCTTGGAAGACACGATAGTTGCCATCGCCATTTGTTGCGGTTATTACCTTAACAAGTGCGAAGGCACAGATTAGTTTAACGGGGGCAACCGGCGACGACCTCCCATTAATCGTTAACAGCGATTAACGAATGGGTATCTGGTTGCTCCCGACCACATTTTAATTCTCAATTCAAAATATATGAAAGAAGAAAAACTTAAAGAAGAAATACAAAAGAAACGGCAAGAATTGGAAGAGTTAGAACGTGAATTGGAAAAGGTTAAAAATTGTAATCACGAGTGGCAGGAGGTGGAATTGGGCGAAGGAGAATTTGGGTTTCAATGTGTTAAATGTTTTGAAGTGAAAGATGAAAAATAAAAAGGGTCGGAAAAATAATTAAAGAATTATGAAAAAATACAAACCAACCAAAGAAGCAATTAAGAATTTAACCGATAGTATTAAAAAGTTTGGATTAGTCAATTCGAAACAATGGTGAGAGTGTAATGAGGGCGGGCTAATTATGAAAATTATTTGTAGATGTGGACACGAAGAAGAATTAAAAAGTAAAATTATGGATTTAACTTGGAAAACAGAAAAAAGAAAAATAAAAGATTTAAAATTATTTGATGGAAATCCTCGTATCTGTTTATATAACTTTTTCAGATAAAGATTTAATTGTTTTATTGAATTCTCTTAAAGATAATGATTTTTATTTATCGCAAATACTTGTTTGGTTAAAAAATAATATAGTTTTAGGTAGATTAGATTATTTACCTAAACACGAGCTAATTATATATTGTTGGTATGGCAAGCATAAATTTTATGGTAATAAACAGCAATCAGTTTGGGAAGTAGATAAGCCTGTGGAATCAGATTTACATCCTACTATGAAACCTATTGAATTAATAGAAAAAGCAATATTAAATTCATCTAAAAGAGAAGAAATAGTTTTAGATTTATTTTTAGGTTCAGGCTCGACTTTAATTGCTTGCGAAAAGACAAATAGAATATGCTATGGTATGGAATTAGAGCCATTATATGTTCAGGTTATAATAGATAGGTGGGAGGCCTTTACGGGTAAAAAAGCTAAAAAATTATAATTTACGGGAATTTTACGGAAATATGCCATATAAACAACCCCCAAAAGAACATCAATTTAAAAAAGGAAACCCCGGTAAGCCGAAAGGAGCAAGAAGCTTTAAGACCATTTTTCGTGAAGCGGCAAAAGAGGTCGCTGAGGCTCTTAATTTAGGAAAAGATCCAGATGCAATTCAAATACAATTAGTAAAAAGAGGTATTAAAGAGGGGATGACTGGAAATTATTCATTTTACAAAGATTTGCTTGATAGATTGTATGGTAAACCAAAAGAAACAATTGATATTGAAGGGGGCCAACAGCAAAATATAAACATTTTATTTTTAGCTAATCTTCTAAAAAAAGCCGACAATGAAACAAGAAAAAAATATATCTCACTTGTTAGAGAACTTAACGCAAGAGCAGGCGATGGAGATAGTCTATCAATTAGATCTTCCACTGATGATAGAGGACAAGATTTACAAGAATTATCCGAAAGCAATAGCAAATAATTGGAAACTTGGAGAACTTCACAATGAATGGAATGAAATTTTGCTTAATTATAAAAAAATAAACATTAAAGCCCCACGGGACCACTTAAAAACATTTTTCTTTTTTGAGGCAAGGGCATTGCAATTGTGTAGTTTTTATCCAGATATTGAAATAAGATATTTTACTGGTTCTGATGCATTAGCAATTGAAAAACTAAATAATGTTAAAAAATTTGCTAAACTTCCACCATTTGAAAAATTATTAAGGGGAGCAGACATTGATAATAAAACAGAGATAAGGTTTGGGAATGATAGCAGAATCTATGTTCAGGGATATATGAGTAAGATGAGGGGTGGCCATCCTGATTATATTATTCTTGACGATGTGGTTGATGTGCAGGTTATTTATTCAGATGAGCAGAATAAAAAAGCAAAAGAAAGGTTAGTTAGTGAAATTCTTCCAATGGCAGAACCCCATACGCAAATAGTTATAATTGGGACAATGCAAAGAGAAGACGATATTTATTCAGTTGACTTAGGAGAAGATTCAATTTCAAAAACATATGACGCCATTGTGGATGAAGAAAAAAAGATAACGCTATTTCCTCAAAAATGGAGTTGGAAAGAATTAATGAAAAAGAAAAAAGAAATTACTTCTGTTTTTGGTGAAAAATGGTTTTTAAAAGAATATAGAAACCTGCCAATTAATCTTTTGGGAGAAATTATTAAGCCAGAATGGATTAAGTATTATAGTGAACTCCCCAAGGATTTAACAATTTATTCTGGTTGGGATTTGTCTGTTGGAAAGGATATAGACCAGGGAGACTATACTGCAGGCATTACAGTTGGAGTTGACCGTCAGCAAAATATTTATATTATAAATGTTTTTAGGGACAGAATTGACTTTCCAATAAGATTAAGAAAAATTGTAGAGCTTGCCAAGGTTTATAGACCGCAAGTGATTAAAATTGAAGAAAATGTTTTTCAGGCAGATACAGTTCAAATGCTAAAAAGAAATACTGCATTAAATATAAAAGGAATTAAAACGACAAAAAATAAAATTGAAAAGTTTACATTTGAATTAGCACCATTATTTGAAAATGGAAAGGTCTTTTTAAAAAAAGATGATCCAATGCAAGAAATATTTAGGCAAGAATTGCTTTCGTTGCCAAGGGGGAGCCACGATGATATGGCTGATGCTTTTTGTTTGGCAATTGAGGGGCTTCCTTTTAAAGTAAATGTTGAAGATATTGCATTTTTTATATGAAAAAAGAAATTAGAGAAAATTTGCTCATTTCAGTTGGACTTAAAAAAAATGCATTTGGCATAACCTCTCCAGTTCTGTGGGGCTATCTTCCGGCAGAAATAGAATGGACGAATGGCAAAAAAGAAAAAGCATTTTTAGTTGAGTTTATAGAGTTGCCACCAGAAGGAAATTTAGTAAAAGTGCTTGGGAAAAAATTTGCTAAAAAAATAATGGCAAAAGAAATTCAAGATAAATACTCAGTTGAGTTGAGAGATAAATTAGAGAGACAATTAACCGCACTTAATAGACATAAAAGATTAAATGGAAAAAAAATAAAATCATTTAAAATTCTTTCTTACGAAAAATGGAAAAAAACACCCCAGCTGAACATAGAAGAGAAATAATGAAAGAGATAGAAGAAATACTCTCAAAATTGCCAACTTGCAAGATTATTATTTATCAAAATAAATATCGAATTGAATATGAAGTAATTCAAAAAAAGCATTACCAAGAAAAAATTGATATTATGATTATTTAGGTCTTGACAAAAAATTTAAAATGAATATAATGAATTAACAATTTAATCAGGCATCATTTTGATGCAAACCGAGCTACTCGGGAAACACCCGACAGCCCACCCAGAAGTCAATTATTTGACTTGAATGGTGGGCTATTTTTAATTATATGACATTTAAAGACATTATTTCATTTTTAAGAAGACCAATTAGTTTTAAGGCAAAAAATGATTTGCCATACGGATCAATAAATGCTGTTGGTACAATGGGATTTCAGTTGGGAGAACTTGAGGATTTTGAATATTATACTTCTTGGGGATATGCCTGCATTTCAAAAATTGCACAAGGAATAGCAAATAGCGATTGGAGGCTTTTTGAATTAAAAAGTAATAATGAGGTTGTTGAAATAGAAGACCACGAACTTTTAGCCCTTTTAAAAAATCCAAATCCCATAATGTCAGAATATGATTTTAAAGAAATGATAATTACTCTTGGTGAAATTTATGGGAGAATGCCGTTAGTTATTTTTAGGGATAGCACGGGAAAGCCAAATGAATTGTGGCCAGCCCTGCCGCCATCCTTAAAAATAAAAAAAGTTGATGAAAATGGTTATCCATTAGTTTGGGAATATAGTTTTGGTAATAAAAAAGTTGAATATAAAAATGAAGACATAATTGACCTTAAATATCCAAGTCCGAAAAATCCAGTTATTGAAGCCAATGCACCACTTGAGGCAATTAAAAAGTCACTTAACCTTGAAATGTATATGACAGATTGGAATATTGGATTAATGGAAAACGATGCAAGACCACCAATGATAATTAAATATCCAGAACCATTGACCGAAGAACAAAAAGAAAAACTGCAAGAAATGTTTAGACAACAATATCAGGGATTTAATAGGGCATACAAAAAAGTTCTTGTTTTGACTGGTGGGGCAGAAGTTGATTCTAGGGGATACAGTCCAAAAGAATTAGATTTCTCTTCTTCACGGGACCAAATAAGAGACAAAATACTTTCTTCTTTCGGTGTGCCAAAATCAATTTTAGGATTAGAGTCAAATGTAAATAGGGCATCAATGGAGCAAGCAGAAATTAATTTTGCAAAATACACATTAGAGCCAAAACTTAAAAAAATAACTAGCCAATTAAACAAAAAAATAGTTCCAGAGTTTGGTGAAAATCTTTGGCTTGATTTTGAGCCGTTAGTTTTTGAAGACAAAGAAATTCAATTATTAAGATATGATAAAGCAGTTAATCGATGGATGACGATTAATGAAATTAGAAAAGAGATTGGGTTGCCAGAGGTAGACGGTGGAGATTATCTTTATATGTCATTTAATGTAATGCCGGTTGGGGGTTCAAAAGGTGAAAGAGTAATAAAAGTTAAGACACCAAAGGCTGGGTTAAATCTTAAAATACAAAAGACTATTAGAAAAAATATCTTGGCAAGAAATTTAAATCAGCGAAAAATTGAAAAAGAAATAGAGCAAAAATTTGAACAAAAAATAAAGACCAAAATAAAAGAAAAAAGAAAGGCAAATAAGGTTTTAATTATTTCAAAAAAAAAGCAAATTTCGCAAGAAGCAAAAGAAAAATTTTATGAAACACGAACAAAAAAGAAAAGAATACTGGAAGAGGAGTGGCGAAAAGCAATTACTAAATTATTTAAAAAACAAAAAGAAAAAATTATCGAAAGGCTAAAAAGAAGAAAATCATTAGTTAATAATATCTTGCCACCAAAACAAAGAGAGATTAGGGCAACAATAAAAATAATTGAACCACTTTATTATCAAACATTAATGGCTGGTGCCGAAGATGCGTCAAGATTAGTGGGGGAAGAAATAATTGATATTATTAATTTACCACAAACAAGAAGGTGGGTAGAAAGAATAGCAAAAGAATATGCAGAAGAAATTACAGATACCACATTTGAAGATTTGGCGGCTCTTTTAAAAGATGGATTAGAACAGGGATTGGGAGTATATGAGTTGGGAAATAATATTGAGGATTATTTTAGCGAAATTGGTTCTTATAGGGCAGATATGATTGCAAGAACGGAAACAGCAAGAGCAACAATAGAGTCGCACGCAATTATTTGGGATGAACTTGGATTTGAAAAAGCAGAGTGGTTGCTCGGACCAAATCCTTGTGAAATTTGTCAGGAAATGGAAAAAAGAGAATGGTTAATAAATGAAATTAGGGATGAAATTCCAGTTCATCCAAATTGTGAATGTGATTTCACACCATTAGTTGAATAAAGGTCACAAAAAAATAATTAAAAATATGCCAACAGAATACCAAACCAAAGCAAAAGGAATTGAATACAAAAACTATCACGCAGAATATAAAGTTAAGGAAAGGGGTATAATTGAAGCATATGTTAGCATTTTTAACAATGTTGATTCGCAAAATGAAAGAATTTTACCAGGAGCATTTAAAGACAGTCTAAAAAGAAAGCTTCCAAAGGGAGTTTGGATGCATAATTGGGAAAAGCCAATTGCAACCACTATTTCTGCTGTTGAAGATGAAAAGGGGTTAAAAATTGTCGGCAAATTAATATTAACCGTTCAGCAAGCCAAAGAGGCATATGAGTTAATGAAAGAAGGAGTAATTGATGAATTTTCAATTGGGTATAAGGTAGAAGAAGACGAGATCGATAAAAATGGTGTTAGAAACCTAAAAAAACTTACTTTATATGAGTGGTCTCCGGTTTTGGTTGGGGCAAATGACCAAACAGAACTTATTTCAATTAAATCATTAGAAGAGAAGCCCTACCCAAATGAACATTCTTGCAGATTAGAGGATCCATCTAAATATGAAAAATTTTCAAGGAAAAATTGTGCAGCAAAACACGATGGAAAGTGTATAGATTTTATTTACGGAATAAAAGATAATAAAACAGAATTACAGGCAATGAGATTTGATAAAAAAATATGGACAGAGGAAGAGGCAAAAAATTATTGTCAAGAAAAGGGAGGGATATTTGAGCCAGCGGGAGAAAAAGGAGTAATTCCTTATAAAGAATATCCAACGGCAGATGAGGATACTCCCTGGAATGGACCAGAAGAAGTTGCAAATGCTGAAATTGAAGATTTAAAAATAATGTGTGCGTGGTATGATAGCGAAAATCCAGATGTTAAGTCGTCTTATAAGTTGCCGCATCACAGAGCATCAGATTATAAAGTTGTTTGGAATGGCGTGAGGGCAGCAATGGCGGCTTTGCTTGGAGCAAGGGGCGGAGTAAATATTCCAGAAAGCGACAAAAAAGGAGTTTATAACCACCTTGCAAAGCATTATAAACAATTTGATAAAGAAGTTCCACCATTTAAAGAGATAGAAGAAGAAGAAACGGGAAAGAAAGAAGGGAGGGTTTTATCTGCCAAAAATAGAGCAATTATTAAAAAAGCAATTGATGTTTTAACAGAATTATATAATGCGACAGAACCACCTACTGACCAAGAAAAAACACTTAATGCTCCCCAGGAGTGGGAGAAGAAGGTCGAGCCAATTCCTTATAGCCACAAAAAGCTTATAAGGATCAGGCACACAGCAAAGCAACTTCACAGAGATAGTGAAGTATTGCTTAGAATAATAAAACAATAAAAAAATGGAAGACAAAAAAAGTGAAGTAATGGAACAGAAAGAGGAGGTTTTGACGCTTGATGAGTTAAAGGGGATAATGAAAGAAACCGTTGCTGAAACCACAAAAAGTATTGAGGAAGAAATAAAGAGAATAAAGGAAGAATTAAAGAGCCAGAAAGAAGTAAAAGAAGAAAACGATCCAGAGGTTTCAAAGAAATTTATTAAAGATCTTATTGAGGGAAAGGCAATTAGTACGCAGTCTACGTCTTTTGGGTATACGGTTCCTACTTCTCTTGCCAATAAGGTTCTTGAAAAAAGAGACAAGATTGCAAAAGTAAGACCAAGAGCAACTACATTTAAAATGTCGGGAAAGTTTGATTTACCAGTTGAATCAACAGCCGTTACTGCTTATCATGTTGGTGAAAATGTCCAGGTGACAGAAAGTAATCCAACTATTGGAAAGAAGAGTTTAGATGATTGGTATTTGGCCGCAAGGGTATTAATCCCCTACAAACTTTTAGACACATCTGCAATAAACGTTGAGGCATTTGTTTCAAATCTTTGTGGAAGAGCACTTGCCAACCTTGAAGAAACTGATTTTGTCGCTGGAGACGGAAGTTCAAAGCCAAGAGGATTTAGACAAGAATCAGTTGGCACGGTTTATTTGGAGGGGGACACCCTTGCTTATGATGATTTAGTTAATTTGTATTATGAGTTAAAAGAACAATATAGGCAGGGAGCCGTATTTATCACATCAACTGCTGGAGTGAAATTAATTAAGAGAATTAAAGATGAAAACGGAATGCCAATTTTCAATGTTACAGACAATACAGTATTCGGCAAACCATTAATCGAAACAGAGGATATTCCTTCAAATCTTGGAACCTCTGGAAACGAAACAGAGATTTGGTTTGCAGACCTTTCTTATTACTGGATTAAAGATGGTGTTGAAATGATTGCAGAAAGGGATAAGATAATTGATTATATGCAATCAAGAATAGTATTTCACGAAGCAGTTGATGGTTGTGTAGTTTTGTCAGACGCTTTCAAGGTATTAACCGGCGTTAAATAATTGGGTTCTTATAGACTGTTGCTGTGATCTTTAATGGTCCAGCAACAGTAATAAGTATCCAATATGATAAAAATTTTAGTCAGGTTTTTAGAACCCCATACGCCATATAAGGCTGGAGATGTTTGTTGGATTACAATCGAAGAATATAATCGGTTATCAAGACAAAAAAGGGTTGAAAAGTTTGAAGAAAAAGAGTTTTTTCCACTTGAGGGAATAACCAGAACGATGGCTGATTATAGTGCAAATATTTCACAAAAACCACTGCCAAAGAAGCCAAAAGGAGAGGATTTAATTTGTCCAATTTGTGGTAAAAAGTATAAGGCAAAAAGATGGGTAAAAAGTCATTTAAAAAAGGTTCACAAAATAGGATAGTTTATATTGGAAACTTCAGACCACCCCACTCAACCGAGAACCACATTAAAAAAACATTTGAGGGACTTGGCTGGGAGGTCATTCCCGTTCAGGAAGATGAAATAAGAAGACCAGAGGAGGTGCTTGAGAAAACTGGTGGGTGTAAATTTTTGTTATATACCAGAACCTGGGCGAGAACAGGACTGTTATATGGAGAAATTTTGCGGCACATTAAAATTCCAACGGTTTCATTTACCTTGGATTTATATTTTGGAATATCACGAGGAGTAGGAATAGAAAACGATACATTTTTTCAATCAGATTATGTTTTTACAGCAGATGGTGGACACTCAAAAGAATTTAAGGAAAAAGGAATAAATCATTATTGGTTATCACCAGGAGTATATGACAAGGAGTGTTATTTGGGAACAAAGAAACAAGCATTTGAAAAAGATGTGGTTTTTGTTGGAAGTTATAGATACCACGCAGAATGGGGATATAGAAGAGTATTAATTGATTTTTTAAGAGAAACTTATCAAGACAGATTTAGATTATGGGGAGATGCAGACTGTATTAGGGGAGACGACTTAAATAATCTTTATGCAAGTGCTAAAATTGCTGTTGGAGATAGTTTGTATTCGCCATATTATTGGTCTGATAGAATTCCAGAAACGCTTGGAAGGGGAGGATTTTTAATCCACCCCAAGGTTGAGGGGCTTGAAAAGCAATATAGATATTATGAGCACTTCGTTCCGTATTGGTATGGAGACTTTAAAACATTGAAAATGATAATTGATTATTATCTTAAGCACGATGAAGAAAGAGAAAAAATAAGAATTGCGGGACATCAATGGGTTAAAAAAAACCATACTTATCGCCATAAAGTTTTACAGATGTTAAATATTTTAAAAAAAGATGGAGCAATTTAAAACATTAGTATTGGGAATTGGCAGATGGGAAGAGCCACTGGCAAAAGGAGAGATTGTAGGGGTTGACATAGTTAAGACAGAAAAGGTTGATATTATTTGGGATTTAAATCAGTTTCCTTATCCATTTAATGATAAGGAATTTGATTTGGTTATTTTAAGGGATGTTCTTGAGCACCTAAATGAGCCATTAAGGGTAATGGAGGAAGTGTGGAGGGTGTTAAAAGATAATGGCAAGGTTTTTATAAGGGTTCCAGATGCAGACCACCCAGAAATTGGTTGGAGGGATATAACCCATAAAAGATTATTTACGCTTGAAACGTTTGATATATTTGACCCATATAAAGAATATTGTCAAAATTTTGGATATATTACCAAGGCAAGATTTATTGTTATTAAAAGAAAAAAGAAAAATAAAGGATTAGAATTTTGGCTTCAAAAATATGAGAATAGCAATGTTAGGTAGAGATAATAATAGGGGACTTGGAATTCAATCTTGGGAATTTTATAGACATATTAACCCCCAAAAAACTTTGATAGTTGAGATAAACGAGAAGAAAACATATAGAGAAAGATTTCCAGATGCTAAATTTTGCACCTTACAAGATATAGAAAAAAATATAGATTGGCTTTTAGATGGGGTTGATTGTATTGTATCTTTTGAAACTTGGTATTATAAATGGCTTCCCAAAATAGCAAGACAGAAAGGGGTTAAGACATTTTTACAATTAAATTATGAGTGGCTTGATGACGAAGCAGACATATACCTTGCACCAAGTTTATGGCATTTTGAAGATATACCATCGCCCAAAATATATTTACCAGTTCCAATCAATAGAGATGTTATTCCATTTAAAAGAAGAAGAGTGGCAAAAAAGTTTTTTTATAATTATGGCAATTCTTATGGTGGATATGACAGAAACGGATTTGAGATAATAAGAAAAGCAATTCCATTAGTTAAAAACGATGTTAAATTTATAATCAAAAGCCAAGAGGAAATACCCAAAATAAATGACCCGAGGGTTGAATATATTATTGAGGACAAAGACAATTATTGGGAAGCATATAACGATGGAGATGTATTATTGTTTCCAAGAAGGTATGGCGGATTATCTTTAATTCTTAATGAAGCAATGGCATCGGGAATGGCAATATTATCATTAGATGTTAAGCCACAAAACTTATTTTTACCAAATAGATTATTAGTTAAGCCAACATCAAAAACAATTCAAACAATAAGAAAACCAATTGAGGTATATGATGTTGAGCCAAAACTGTTTGCCAGAGCAATAGATGACATCGCAAACAAAGATATTTCAAAATATTCAAATATATCAAACATAATAGCAGAAAATTGGTCGTGGCAAAAACTTAAAAAACAATATATTAAAATTTTATGTCAGAATTAGTAAGTTATGCATTAACAACGGTAGAAAAAGTTAAAACTTATCTTGGAATTAGCGTTTCAACAGACGATACTCTTTTAGAGAGGTTGATTAACTTTGCAACTGATTTTATTGAGGAATATTGCCAAAGAAGATTTTTAAAGACAACTCATGAGGAAATTTATGATGGTGATAGTTTTGATAGGGTTCTTTATTTAAATCAGTATCCAGTAATAGAGATAACAAAAATAGAACAAAATGACGGGACAACAGACAATCCAAACTGGACAAGATTAGACGAGGGCGAAGATTATGAAAAATATTTAAACGAAGGAAAGATTTATTTTTATAATCAGGTTAAAGGAAAAAGAAATTATAAAATAACATACGAGGCTGGATACACTATAATTCCTTATGATTTAGAGGGATTGTGCCAAAGATTGGTTGGAAGATTATATGAAAAAAGACAATCAGAGGGACATGCATCAGAGGGGCTTGGACCGGCTAATATTACCTGGGGAAAATTTATTGATGATGAAGATAGATTGATTTTAGAACGCTATAAAAAAGTATCAATATAAAAACATGAAATCGCTTTTTAAAAATGCAATATCTGTTAGCAGATTGGGTACAGTAGTTGGAACAAATAAAGAAGAATATAAACCAAATGGAACAATATACGGGATTATTTTACCAATTGATGCAGAATCGGTTATGTTAAGTGAAGGAAATCCGTCAAAAACTTATATTTTATATACATACCACGATTCAGATATAAAAGAAACAGATAAAGTATCATACAATTCAATTAATTATATTGTAGCGGGCATAAGAACATTTAATTTGTGGGGTATAAAGGTCAAGGAAGTAATAATAGAAGAACTTGAGAGTTAATATGGCAGTATCCATTCATTTACAAGTTAAGGGACTGAATGAGTTAAGAAAAAAATTTGAGCAGGCACCACGGGTTGTTGGTCCAGAGCTTGAAAAAGCGACAAAAGACGCCGGGGCAGTTTTGATGTCCGCCTCTAAAAAAGAAAGTCCAATAAAGACAGGGGCGTTAAGAAGAAGCATAAGTATGAGTTATAAGCCAATTCAGGTTAGCGTTTATACCAATCAAAACTATGCAATTCCTGTTCACGAAGGATACCGAGCACATACAATTTATCCAGTAAGAGCAGGGGCATTAAGATTTAAAACAAAAAGCGGGAAAATAGTTTATGCAAAAAGAGCCAATATTCCAAGATACAAAGGAAATCCATTTTTTAGAAGGGCGGTTAATGATGCAAAAAGAAGGGTAGAGGAAATTTTTGCAAACGCAATAAGCAGAATAATTAAAAAATTATGAGTGATTATTTAAACATAAAATCGGCAATTATAAGCAAACTTCAATCAATATCAGAGATTAAAAATGTTTATGCGTGGGAAAAAGGAGAATTAGAAGGATATCCAAGTGCTGTAATAAGCGGATTTAAAATTGAAACAAATGAATGGAGTGATACCGCTACCAACATAAGAGACTGGGTTTTTAATATTAAAATTTATCAAGAGATTGAAAAAGAAGGAAGAGGGGCAGAAACTGGCGAGGAAATTTTGGATTCTATTACTGATTCAATTATTGATACATTTGATAAAGATAGGCATTTGTCATCGGTTGCTGATATTATTGGAGTATGGGTGGTTGCTGGAAATAGTTGGGTTGACAGAGAATTGAATATGAGGGTTTTAAATTTAGAAATAAAGGTCAGAAAACCCTTTGAAATAATATAAAATACATGCAAAGAAAATTTAAAAATAAGGCAATAAATAAGTTTGAAGACAAAGAATTAAAAGTCGAAACAAAAACAAAGGTCGAGGAGGAAAAATTAAAAGAATTTTTCTTCCCTCTTTTAAATAAAACCGTTAAGGCAAAAAGCCTTGATGAAGCTAAAAAACTATGCCACTTGAAATAGGAGATTCAATAATTTTAGGTGTTGGAATTGAAGCAACAAGAGGAACAGCTGTTACCCCACAGGTTTACATTCCATCAAGAACACCATCTGGCATAATTTCTACGATTGATAAAAAGTTGGTTGAAGAAACAAAAGCAACAAAGTTTGAAAGCTATGGTTCAGAGATAGTTCAGCAAAAAGCAGAGGGCGATTTAGAGTTTAATTTAAGGTATGAATCAATTGGTTATTTATTATTAAGCTTGCTTGGCTCTGTTAGCTCTGCAGCAAAAGCAAGTCCAAATCAAACAGTTTATGATCACACTTTTAGTGTTTTGTCTAACAATGTTCAAAATCCGACATTAACGCTTTCGTTGCAAAAATCAATTCAGGCATATGCTTATCCAAATGCTTTGGTTGGAAAATTAGAAATTAATATTAAGCCAGACGATTTGGTTGTGGCAAAATCATCTTTTATTGCAAAAAGTGAAAGCGAGATTAGTCAGCTTTCTCCAAGTTTTTCAAGCTCTGATAGATATTTTAGACAGCAAGACTGTGTGGTAAAAATTGCTTCAAGTCTTTCTGGGCTTGATACGGCAAATCCAATTAATCTTAAAGAACTCAATTTGTCAATTGAAAATACCGCAAAAGAAGATGAGGTAATTGGTAGTTTAAATCCTGCTGATATTTTGGCATTAAGAATGAAAATTGAGGGAAAGTTAAGTGGAAACTATACTTCCAAAACAAATTATGATGTTTTTAAGGGCGGAAGTTATAAAGCAATGAGAATAGAGATGACAAGAAGCGATATAACAATTGGGTCTGATCAGCATCCAAAACTAAGGATTGATTTACCAAAAATTTCTTTTGAAAAGTATGACCAAAAGAGAGAGCTGGACGATATTGTTTCAGAAGAAATTAATTTTAAGGCTCATTATAGCGAGACAGACGCAAAGGGAATTATTGTTGTTTTGACTAATACCCAAACTGGTTATGTACCAGCATAAAAACGACCCCGTCTTTTTGGCGGGGTCTTAAAGGTCGTTGAGATAAAAATAATTTTATGGAAACGAAAATAATAGAAACCCCGATAGAAAAACATAAAGTTGAGATTAAAAAAACATTAACTGCAAGAGATTTTAGAGAAATTCAGCTGGCAGGGGCAAGCGATGAGATTAAATACAGGTTTAATCAGGCAGAATTTGAAGCAATGAAAAGATCTGGAGAAATTGAAATAACTCTTTTGGATGCATTTAAGATGTCAAACGCAGAAGAAGATGCAAAAATTAATACATTAGTTGTTTCAGTTGATGGAGTTAAAGAAAATCTAAATGAAGTGGTTCTTAATTTTTGCAAGAGTGATTTTGATTTTGTTATGGCAGAAATCAATAAAATTATAGAGGGAGATAAAAAAAAACAGAGGATAGTAGAAAATACTACAAATCAGGAAAGCTAACCCACGAAATGATGGTTGCGATTATTTGTGAAAAAACTGGCTGGACTTATGATGAGTTTTTGGAACAACCACAATGGCTTATTGAAACAATTCTAGCAAAGGAAAATGAAGATAGAAAGGCAGAAATTGAAGAGTTGAGAAAAATCAAGAAATAAAATGACAAGAGAAACATTACAAATTATAATTGATGCAATAGATAAAACAAGTTCCACCTTTGGGGGAGTTGAGAGCAATATAAAAAATATTGAAGAGAAGATTCATTCTGTTGGGAAAACAATGCAAAGTGTGGGTACAAAAATGATGGCCGCCGGAACTGCAATGGCTGGTGCTTTGGTTTTTGAAGGGAAAAAAGCACTTGATTCTTATATGAAACAAGAAAATGCAGTAAGAAGACTGGAGGGAGCCTTAAAAAATGTAAAAACAGCAAGAGATAATGATATTACCTCATTATTGGCACAGGCTGATGCACTTCAAAAAGTAACAAGATTTAGTGATGAACAAATAATATCAGCACAGGGTATATTAGCAACCTTTCAACTAAATCAAAAACAAATTGAAAGATTAACTCCATCTTTGATTGATATGGCAGAGGGGATTGCAAGAGTTGATGGCTCAATGCCAGATCTTGAGCAAAATGCGATAATGGTTGCAAAAGCACTTGGTGGTGAAGATATTGAGGGATTAACTGGTGCATTAAGGAGGGTTGGTGTAATAATGACACCAACTCAACAGCAAATCTTAAAAACAGGGACAATGGAGCAAAGGTTAAATATTATGACTGAAATACTTAGACAGAATTTTGGTGGTCTTGGCGAGGAAATGGGCAAGACAACCTCTGGCAATATAGCTCAAATGCAAAATGCACTTGACGATCTTCAAGAAACTATTGGCGAGACGCTTGCTACTGCATTAACTCCTTTTATTAAAAAAATAACAGAATGGGCACAAAGACCAGAAACAGTAGAGATGTTTAAAAAACTGGCGGGGGCTGCAGTTGAATTTGGGCGGGTTATTGCGGCATTTGTGATGCCAATTATAATGAAGATAATTAATAAATTTGAGGAATGGACAAGCAAACACCCCGAACTTATTAAGGCTGTTTTAGCGGTTATAAGTGTATTAATAGGATTTGGAACAATACTAACCATGTTTGGTGCTATTATGGGAGCACTTTCTTCTCCGATTTTAATAGTTATTGGATTATTAACTATTATTGGTGCAGCAATTTATGTAGTGGCACGAAATTGGCATGGAGCAATGAGTACAATATCTAACCTATGGCACGCTTATGTGGTAATACCCCTGCATACGGCTTGGATAGAGATACAAACAAAATTAAAAACTATTTATGATTTTTTTCAATATATCTGGTTTAGAATATCAGCTGTAACATATGGGATTTGGAGCGGAATTGTTAATGGAATAAAGGGATTTATCAATAGCATTATTAGGGCAATAAACGGAATGATAAGTGGATTAAATAAAATACACATTAGTATTCCAGGTTGGGTTCCGGGCCTGGGTGGAAAATCTCTTGGATTTAATATAGGTTATATTCCTTATTTGGCAGAAGGGGGATTAATTACACAACCAACTTTAGCAATGGTGGGTGAGGCAGGACCAGAAGTGGTTGTTCCATTAAACAAAAGCGGAATTGGAAATATAACAGTTATTGTTAAAGACAATACGTTCGTTAACCTAGATGAGGTTGTTGATAGGGTAGATAGGGTTCTTGCTGAAAGATTAAGAAATAGAATTAAATTAGCTTATTAATATGTCAATTACAGTTAAAATAAACGGAATAGATAAGACAAATTATTTTAAAAAAGTGTCAGTTAAAAATAATTTGAATTCCGATCCAGATACTGCGGAACTGGAATATTATATCTATGGAAACAGGGATCCTGGGATTGATGGCAATGACGATATTGCTATTTATGATGGAGCCAGCAAGATTTTTGGTGGGATAATAACAAAGATTTCAAAATCATTAGAAGGAGGGCTAGTAAGGTGCAGGGCAGAAGCAAAGGATTATTCAGAAATAATGGATGGTAGAATTGTTTTTGAGATATTTGAAAAAAAAACAGTTAATTACATTATTGATTACCTTGTTAATAATTATTTAACCGATACTGGAATTACGATGAATAATGTTAATTGCGATGCCGAAATTGCTTATATTGTATTTAATGGAAAGCCGGTCTCAAAGTGTATCGATGAACTGGCGGATTTAATTGGCTATTGCTGGTATATTGATCCAGATAAAGATATTCATTTTTTTGCAAGGGGTGAAGAAACTGCACCGATGAACTTAACAGATACAAGTGGCGGATATGTGTTTGATAGTTTAGAAATAAATTTTGACTGGAGCAATATTATTAATAGCGTTATAATTGATGGTGGTTCTTTTTTGGGAGAAGCCCAAAGACACGATTTTGTTGTGTGGGAAAGTGATTTTTCAGATTATAGGAGAGAATGGCCAACAGTAATAGAATATGGAGAAAAACCATCAGTTTATAAGGATTATGGAACTTATATGGAATATCAATATAGTGTCGGTGTTAATGGATTAGATAATCCAAATGATTATGAGGTTATGTGGGACTTTAATGGAAAATGGATTAGGTTTAGAGAAGATTGTAGACCAACAATTACTGATAAAATTACATTAATTGGAAGAGAGATTGTTCCAATAAGATTGTTGGCAAGTGACCAAGAATCAATTAACCAATATGGAATTCGCCAAAAATATGAGATAAATAAGAATATTTTAAGTTATGCACAGGCAGCCCAATATGCTGCATCAATTATGGATGCTTATAAAGATCAGATTTGTGAGGGAGGGTTTAAAAGCACAACATCAGGATGGAGGGCTGGGCAACTTCTTAATATAAATTCAACAATAAGGGGAGTTAATCAGGATTTTATTATCAAAAGTGTAGATTTTAATATGAGAACACCAACTGATTTTGAATATAATGTTTCATTAATAACACAAAAGACATTGGGGGTTGTAGATGTTCTTCAAAAAATATTGCTTGATAAGGCAAAAGAGCTCGACATTGATAAAAGTGCCATCATTACTAAGCACGGACAACATTCAGAAAGTTTAATATTTGACGAGTCAGTATCAAAAACACTTGGGACCACAGAACCGACTTATGTTATTGGAGAGCATTTTTCAAGTAATCCCTGGCCAACCGACACAATAAGAACAGCAGTAATTGATGGCGGGGCAAAAATTTCTTAAAAATATGAAAAAGTCAGAATTTATATTTAAAAATGAAAGGGTCAACATATATAAAATTAAAGATTGTAGGGAGTATAGAAAACTTTTAAAAAACGGTGAGATTGATAAAATCAAAAAACTTGCTTATTTTAAATCAACCAAGCACAACTTGATTACTAATAAGGGGCTCGAAAGAATTGCGAGAGTATTGGCTGGGAATGTTAATTTGAGTATTGTCGAGATTGCACCATCAATTTGTGCAATTGGCGACGGAACAGGAACGCATACAGCATCATCAACCCAACTTTTTTCAGAGAAATATAGAAAATATGTTTCATCAAGGGAATCATATCAAAATAAGTTTTTGATTTTATCACATTATTTGCCAGAAGAGTGCACAGGGCAATTTACAGAAGAGGGTATTTTTATTGCGGGAGATGTTGAAACGGCAAATAGTGGAGTTTTGCTTTCTGTGATTGCTTTATCACAATCAGAGGGAAACAAAACAAATACTAATGCATTAATTATTGAGAGATTATTCACTCTCTCTTCTTCTTAAAATTATAATAACATTATAAAATTATGGCAATAACATCAAACAATATACCCCGCCCCCCACGTGAAATACCTGGCCAAGGTGGCGGTGCATCCTTGACTGGTTGGTGTATTGATAAAAATTCTATAATTCTTGGAAATGGGTGTTATATTGGAGCATTTGGAATATCAAATGGTGGAGATCTTATTAGTTGGTTTGGGGGCAATATTCAATTTGATGAATACGGAAGAATTAAAAATATTTATGGTGATAACGTATTGGGATTTTCAAGGGTAGTTGCTGGAAGTCCCTTGGTTTTCCCAGCAAATCATGATACAGTAATGTTGGGGGCTTCAAATTATAGGTTTAAAGATGGATATTTTGTAAATATTCATTCTTCCGGTGGGTTTACAACTGGCGATTTAATCTTTAAAAATAATTGGGTTATTACAGAGGAGGACGAAAGCCTAGTTTTTATCAATCCAAAAGGAAAAAAGGTGCTGGAGTTAACTCCCGATGGAGAATTTAAAAAAATAAAAGACAATAAAATATATGATAATGCTAAAAGATTTAATGAGGGGGCTAAAGAACATCAACTTAAAGAACCAGAAGAAAAACCTAAAGGTCTTTAAATAAGAAAAAATAAAAAATTATGTCAATTTATTCTGGAGCAAATTTAACAATTGAAAATCTACGTGATGGATGGATACAACCAAATGAAACTTGGTCTTATTCCTCTTGGAATTCCTCTACAAGAATTGGTGTAATTACTGTTCCTTCTGACGCAACCCAAAGATACACAAAGGGAATGAGAATTCGTATTACTCAACAAACTGATGGTACAAAATATGGAATAATTACAGCGGTTACTTCAACAACTATAACGGTTTATTTTGGTCCAAATTATACATTGAATAACGAGGCAATTACCAATCCAGCATTTACCCTCACCAAAGAATTATGTTCTTATCAGACGAGTAGGCATTATTATGAATATGTTACTTCAAGCAAAACCTATATTGATATTACTAATCTTATAATTGATAGGGGTTTTAATCATACCTGTTATTTCTCGCTGAATTTAAGAAATGCCGCTTCTTCATCGGCAAGATTTTCTTTATTTTTTAATGGGAACTATACACAGACAAATTATTATACACAATATCTTACTGTCGCTGGAACAAGCACTAGTGCAGGAAGGGATAATAATTCAACGATTGCTTATTTAAATAGTACAGAAAAAGGAAGTATAACTGGATTTATTCAGATAGCAACTGATTCTTATGCCAAGTTTTATTCCTCTGTAGTACAGGGGGCACCATCAGGTGTTTTCTTAAATTATCGGGCTGGTGCTGCAAATTTTGCTTGTAATCCAATCACCTCAATTCGTCTTTCTTCGGACCAAACCAATGGAATATCTGTAGATAGTATAATTCATTTTTGGATACCATAAAAATATGTAAGAAAAACAATGTCGCAATTAATAATTCTTTTTGTTTGTGCTTACCTATAACTATGCCAGAAAACAATTACAATAAAAAACAAGATATTGAAATTGCGATTATAAAGAGAGATATTCATTATATTAAAGAAGATATAAAAGAGATTAAGGACAATCATCTTAAATGCATACAAGAAGAAATAGAAAACCTAAAGGACGTGGTTTTAAAGCAACCGAACTGGAAACTGCTTTCAACTATAGTTGGTATTGGAACATTTATTCTTGGTATACTAATAACGATTATTGGTTATTTAATACAAGTCCACTGATTTTTAAAACTCTTGACTTTAATTGTGGTGAGCGTTAAAATAAATAAAGGTCAATTTATAATAATATTATAAAATTATGGGAGAAGATATAAAATGCAATTGTGTTCTTTATGCAAAAAGTAAAGTTCCCTCTCTTCCGGGAGGACTATGGACGCTTGCCGACAAAATGAAAATAGTTAATAGTTATATTCCTTTGGTTGGCGAGGTAGCAATAATGGATTGTGGTTATCCTTGGGGGCACGTTGGTATTGTCGTTGCTGTTAATGGTGATAAAATTACAATAGAAGAGGCTAATTTTAAAAGATGTGAAATAACAAGAAGGACAGGAACAAGGGAAGAATTAAAGATACTTGGATATTTTAGACCACCAAATGTTTTGGTTCCAGCACAACAGACACCCGGCTTCCCAAAGCAAGTTAAAGTGATTGTTCCCGCCTTACGAGTAAGGGCACGACCAACAACATCGGCTCCTTTGGCTGGTTCAAGGGTCTTATATTATGGAACGGTTATTACTGTTGTGGGCGTAGTTGATGGACAAACCGTGGGGAATAATAATAAGTGGTATAAAACCATAAGAGGGAATTATGTATGGAGCGGAGGTGTATGTTAACTAATTAACTTATAAACAAAGGTTGAAAAATAAATATTTAATTGAATAAAAATTATGATTGATACATCGCAATTATTATTATTTGGTATTCCGGCAGTTGTGGTAGTTGGGGCAACTGTTGAGGCAATTAAGATTTTGTTAAAAGATTTTGGGAAAGAAATTCCAAAAGAAAGATTACCGCTTCTTTCTATTGGTATTGCTATTTTGCTTTTTGTTTTAAGTGGAGGATATACACCCCAGGGCCTTCTTCAAAATATCATATATGGGATTTTTGTTGGGTTAATGGCAAGTGGCGGTTATGATGTTTTAACAAAATCAATATTAAAGAAAGAAAAGGTCGGTTGAGTTAATTAAGAAAACTAAAAAAAATGAGTAGTAAAGAATTTCTTGAAAATATTGTTAAGGAAATGGTAAACAATCCAGACAAGATTAAGATTAAAGAAACCATAGACAAGATGGGAGTATTATTAACGATTGTGCCAAGTGAAGAAGATGCTGGAATTTTAGTTGGTAGAAAAGGAAGCACTATTAATGCATTAAGAACATTGGCAAAGGTGTTTGGGTTGAAAAATAAAGAAAGAGTTTCGGTTAAACTTGACGTTCCAGAAAAAAAATAATAGAATAAAATGGGCTGGGCTTGTGGACTTTGTTGGGTATATGTTTATTAAAAAGACACCCCCCTTTAAGGGGGGGGCGCCAATAAGTAATTATTTATTAATGTATGCCCAATCCCAAGCCCGGCTTTTTATTTTGCTTTAAAATTGTCTAACCCCTTGACTTTTTAAAACAAGGGAATATAATATATATAGAAGCATTGAAATGATAAAAATCAGCAAAAATACAAAACCCCTTGACTTTTTAAAATAGGGGAATATAATATAATAAAGGTCGGAAAAAAATTAAAAAATTCTAAAAATATGTTCAGAATAAATAGCACTGTCAAGTGGTGCGGGATGAAAGTAAAAATTCTTGACAGGCTTGATTCTCCAATAAATGAATTCTACAATAACCGCCGTCAACCAATTTATAAAGTAATTGATGCCCAACTTGCAGACCCGAAGTTTAGAAATTTCACTTCTCCTTTTTGGGTTTGGGAAGACGAACTAAAACCCGATGATTAGTTTTGTGCAAATAATTGTTTGGCTCTTTATGGTGAAATATGCGGGGGGGGTTATGAGGGAGATTTAAGCGGTCATTACGAAAAATTTATTAACTTAATAAATTAAAAGGTTGCAAAATAAAATAAAAAAACTATGTATATTTTTGAAGCTAAAATTATAAATGAGGAAACAGACGAAGTGATTGTTAAAATCTCTGCTTATTCAGAAGAAGGACTTGAAGAAGAAATGGGAAAGAGCAAGTGGCAGGACAAAGTTAAAATCGCAGAAAAAGAAAATAAAAAAAATTATTAAAAGGTCGTTAAAAAAATAATTAAAACTATGGAAACATTAAAATGTATAGTGTGCGGGGATTTTATCCCCAACAATAGAGCAGAAATAATTCAAGACAAATATGGCAATAAAACCATTTTTTGTCCAATATGCTACGAAAAGATAATTGGCAATGAAACAGAAATTTGCGAAGTATGTGGCAGAGAATTCCCAGCAATTGAAAAAAAAGAAATCAGAGTATTTGAAGATGTGGGCGAAGGACGAAAAGGGGTTGCTTGTCCTGGCTGTTTTGACTATCTTGAAAATAAATAAAGGGTCAGAAAAATAATTAAAAAAATAATTAAAACTATGAGAAAAATATATCGTCAGGGAGATATTATTATAAAACAAATAGAGGAATTGCCAAAAAATTTAAAGGTCGTCAGCAAGGAAAATCAATTTATATTAGCAGAAGGAGAACAAACAGGACATAAGCATACATTAGTTGCTGAACCACAAACTATGGAGATTTTACAAGATGAGAGTGGAAGATATTATATTAAACTTTCTAATGCGGCTACACTAACACACCAAGAGCATAAAATAATCACCTTACCAGAAGGAATTTACGAAGTGGGCAATGAAAGAGAATATGATTACTTTTTAGAAGAAATAAGAAAAGTTCAAGATTAAAACTATGGAAGATATAAAACGAAAAAGAATTGAGTTTTTAAGAAACCAATTTAAGATGCTTGGTAAAAATCAAGATAAGTTGGAACTTGCCGCAAGTGAACTAAATAACGCATTATCAAGGAAAAGAAAAGTTGTAATTATTAAAAAATGGTCTAATGAGTTGATGTCTGAATTG
>JGI24721J44947_10001839_pt1 | contig 30227 bp, 21 predicted proteins | sample YelNatPaOPGAMG01_FD_44947 | JGI IMG/M metagenome (IMG submission 44947) | reverse complement strand
GTCAGCAGGTCAAATACTCTCTGGGTGGCAGCAGTTTTCATGGCATTGTTTTTTTAAGATGAGTAATTTCTTTTTTACAGTTCGGGAATTGTTCCTGGCTTTTCATCTCCCCTCCGCCCTTTACGCGGATCATTTCACGGACCGTCAGCAGGTCAAATACTCTTTTGGTGGCAGCAGTTTTCATAGTTGTAATATTTTAGTTCAACAAAAATTGGATTGCTCTCATTATATAGTTCCGAAAAAGTCAATTTTGTGACACGGTTTTTTCAACTTTTTTTAAAAATTTTTTTAAAACATTGTATATCTGGCTGTTAAGAATTAAAAAAATCGTCCGATTGTATATGCAGAGAAGTGAGAAAAGTTTTTTGTAATTTTGTTATTATAGAAATGACCTGTGAAACGGTTTGTAAATAAGACCATCAGCTCCCGGAATGCTGCATATTCTGTTCTGTCAGCAATTTTCATCCCTATGCTGTTGCTGATTTCTGTTCCCCCCGCTTTTTCACAGGCACTCCCGTCTGAGATTCTTCTGGCAAAAGGAGATACATTCCTGTCAGAAAACCAGCCAGAGAAAGCACTGGCGCTGTTTGAAAAAGTCTATAATGAGAGCTTTGCCCGGGGTAAATGGGACCTTGCATTTCAGGGGTTGTACCGCCAGGCGCTTTACTATATCAGAACAGGGGATCTGAAAAGGGCCTCACTGCTTATCGAGAAAGCTGAATCGTTNCTGAATACGCACCTGAGAAAGAACGGACTCAGGTATTCCGATCTTATGTACTTAAAAGGATCGGTNACAATGCGTTCAGGAGACTATCCCAANGCGCTGGAATACTTTAGAAGTTCATCGCAGGCCCGAAAAGAAAGTGGGGTAAGAGATTCTCTTCTTTATAAAACCGTTAACAATTCAGGGATTGTAAGCATCGAAACCGGGGATTTTCTTTCGGCTGAACAATATCTCAAAGAAGCCATTTCCATAGCAGAAAAAATTTATGGCCCGCTTGACCCGCGTACTTCCCGGCCTGTTATTAATCTTGCTTCGTTATACACTACCATAGGAGATGCTGATAATGCCATCCAGTATCTTGACAGAGCAGAAAAAATCATGGAAAAATCAGGTTCATCAGAAAACCTTTCTGTGCTTTATATGAACAAAGCCATTATTTATAAAAAGGCAGGCGATATTGAAAAGAGTCTGAGATTTTACATGCAAAGTCTTCATCTGATGGAAGAGAAAGTAAAATATTCTTCACAGCAGCTTGTACTTCTTTATAATAATNTGGGATCGTTCTATGATGATATAATAAGTGATATCAATGAGTCAACCAACTACTATTTTAAAGCATTAAAAATTGCCTCTTTATACTCTCCTTCTGACTTACCCCTAATTTATTCCAATATTGGNATTAATTANCGGAAAATGGGGAATTTTAATCAAGCTGAAAAATTCTTTTCAAAGGCTATTTCCACACAAATTGCCAATGCGGGTAGTGAACATTATTTTCTGGCCAATATTTACCTTCGTTACGGAGAGTCCATGCTTTTCTCAGGTAAAAGTACCGAAATGGCCATTAGATTATTTGAAATGGCACTTAAAATTGCTCATCTTAACTACGGAGAAAAGAACTCAACAACAGCACAGTGTTACCATGATCTGGGATTGGCCTACGAAGCAATGCGAGACTATCCGGAAGCCTTAAAATTCTATCAGAAGGCGATTATTTCATACAGTGATGGTTTTGATGCCGAAGACCCTGACCGGAATCCGGGACCTGAGAACATCCGGCCAGGGCTGAATCTGATTGAGACGTTGAAACACAAGGGGCTGATATTAAAGACGATTTATTATTCTTTCCACAGAAAGCAGGATCTTGTTTCCAGTCTGAATACATTTCTGCTGGCTGAAACCATCATGGATAAAATCCGGCAGGGTTACAGCTCGGAACAAAGCAAGGTTTCTCTTGTTTCCAGGGAAGCCGAAATCTACGAACACATCATTGACAATACCTTTACATTGTGGAAGCTGACAGGCGATTACACCTACCTGCAACTGGCGTTTGAAACCATGGAACGAAGCAAGGCTTCTACTCTTCTCAGCTCCATAAGGAACATTGAGGCCTCGGAATTCGGAGGGATACCCCCGGAACTTAGTCAGCTGGAACGACGTCTCAAACGGGAAATCAGTTTTTATCAGGAAAACATTTATGAAGAAAAACGATCGCGCAAACCCGACCAGCGGAAGATCTCTACCTGGGAACAAATCCTCTTCCGTCTGAACCAGCGCTATGATTCCCTGGTCAGAACCTTTGAACAGCAATATCCTAACTATTATACCCTGAAATTTGACAACACAGTGCTGGGTCTGGATGCCTGCCGGCGCAGTCTGAAGCATTCCCATGCCATGTTGCAGTATTCCCTTTCCGATTCCGTGCTTTACACCCTCATGGTAAGCTACGATACCGTTATTTTTACACGCATTCAGGCTGATTCCATCTTCAGCGGATCATTGCATGATTTTCTTCAGGAGGTTTCTTTTGGTGACTTTACAGGCGATGAGGAATATCGTTTTAAACGATACATCCGATCGGGAAGGTTTCTTTTCGGTAAACTGATTGAGCCATACATCCCCTGGATCAACGATCGGAAAATCATTATCGTGCCAAATGAACAGCTTGCCTACCTGCCCTTTGAAGCACTGTTAACTGACTCCTGTCCTTCAGAAATCAACTACCGCAAGTTGCCTTATATGGTCAGGAAATATACGGTAAGTTACACCTATTCGGCCACTCTTCTTTCCCAGACAAAAGGTCATTTCAGGTTAAAAGCCCGGAACACCCTTCTTGCCATCGCCCCGCAATATGCTCTTACGGCCAGGAACATTCCAACTTCTGAGCGTACCCGGCAATACATTGACAACCTGTATCCCATACCCGGGGCCAGAGAGGAAGCCATTGAAGCCCAGAAGATATTTCACGGAAAGCTGCTTGTTGACAGGGAGGCTTCGGAAGAAAACTTTAAACGCCTTGCCGGCCAATTTGATCTCCTCCATCTTTCCATGCATACCATTATTGATGATGCCGACCCCATGTTTTCCAAGCTGGCATTTACAAGGGGAGCTGACAGCACGGAAGACGGGTTGCTGAACACCTATGAGATTTATAANCTGCGACTGAAATGCCAGCTTGCCGTGCTCAGTTCGTGCAACACCGGGAAAGGAAAAATGCTCCGGGGGGAAGGTGTTATGAGCCTGGCCAGAGCTTTCATTTATGCAGGTTGTCCCGGCATTATCATGTCATTATGGGAAGTTGAAGATAAAACCAGCGTCGGGCTGATGGGATATTTTTATAAATTTCTCTGGAAGGGAAAACCGAAATCGGATGCACTCCGAATGTCCAAAATCAAGTATCTGGCCGAGGCTGACCCGCTGATGGCCCATCCATATTTCTGGGGAGGTTTTGTGTTCATCGGCGATGATCAACCCATAGCCTATCCGTTTATGAAAATAACATTCCCGATTCTGCTGGCTCTGCTATTAATTTCTCTTTTGGTTTCCATCGGGGTTTATCATAGAAAAAAATACCGATTGAAGAACGCTTCTTAAGCGGGAATTAGTAATTCCGATAGCAGTCAGGATAAACCGGTATTTGCAGTTTACATTAGTCCTTTTGCTATGCTGATCGGGGTTTGCCCGGATGCCTGCTTTGCAATTCAGCCCGCAACATCTTAGTTTGCTTCACTCCTAGTATGAATTATCCCGACTAATACTATATCGTCTTGATTCATATGTCGAAATGTTATACAAAACTGATTGTAGAAAATTCCAACAGGAGAATTAACGGGAACCCCGAAGGTTTCCAGCAGTCNGGATAATNGCTTATGAGCGGTTTGCTGGTAAATTCAACGCCGGAAAGACTTGCGGTTGATCTTTCGACCAACGTGAAGATTTAATCGAAATAATCCTGATAATTGGGATCGTTTTTGACCTTTTCCATCAACTCTTTCTGGGCCAGATATTTTTTGCGGCGTGCATAATTTTCATCTTTGTATCCCATTATTTTGGCTATTTCCTGGTAGGAAACNTTCTCCATATAAAGCTTCAGTACTTTCTGGGAATCGGGATCAAGAGTAAGAAAATGTTTCTGTATTATTGAATACTTCATACTGGCATTCACTTCAGCCGAATCAGGCGGAGGTTCAATTTCATAGTTGTACTCGCCCGGAAGCGGATTGACAGGCCTTTTCTTTTCCAGCAGTTTCAACCACAGATTTTTGCATACCCCGAAAAGATACTGTCGGAAATCCTTTATCACCGGCGGGGGATTCATCTTCATATAACGGTACATGATAATGAGGGATTCCTGGAAAACATCCTTGGCATCCTCATCGTTTCCTCCGTTCTTTACAATGTATGCCTGAATCATAGGAAAGTAACTACGGTANATAAAGGTTAACACAGCTGCATTCCGTGCCCGTACTCCTTCGAGAAGTTCTGCATGACTGTATTCGCTCACGATCCAGGCGTTTGGACAAAGGCAATAGTCTTCAAATATATATAAAAATCAATTAAAGCGAACCTTGAAGCCCCGATAAATCATATTAACCGGTTTTTTTAATTAAAGACCTTTATAACATACCGGTAAACTGAAGTAAGGACAATGGATTTAAATCTTCAGCAGCCAAATATGCAGATACACATTGTGTGGATAATGCAGTAATCCGCATAACTCCAAATACAGGCCGGCTTTACTTCGTGAGTTTGTCAAGCAAACGAAAAAGCATTTTTCTGGTAAAGGAAACATGGGAAATACCCGCTGCGATTTCTTCGGGCGACTGCACCCATTTTCCCGGAATCAGATCAGAGACAGATTCCCGGGTGATCATGTCAAGCGATTCTCCCGTTTCTTCCAGATGAAACTGAAGCGCCACCACATTGGTGCCATAAAGAAATCCCTGATTTTTGCAGGCATCCGATGAACCCACCAGCANTGCCCCGTCAGGGAGATCAAATGTTTCTCCGTGCCAGTGAAAAACAACTCCTGACTCCGGAAAATGGTCAAAAAGATTCTTCCTCCGTATATCATCAGTGAATCTCACCGGAAACCAGCCGATTTCCCTCTCTCTGTTCCCGTAAACTNTTTTTCCCAGCGCCGAAGCAATTAATTGTGCACCAAGGCAGATCCCCAGAACTTTTTTCTCCCGTTCAATTGCTTTCCGAATGAAGACCTTTTCCTCCGCCAGCCATGGATATTTCTGCTCATCATTTACGCTCATAGGCCCGCCCATCAGCACCAGCAGGTCAAAGGAGTTTACCGACGGAAATGCTTCACCGTTCCATAGTTTTGTATAGCCAACCGGGGTTTTTTGTCCTTCTGCCCATTCGAGAATTAGCCCGGGACCCTCAAAAGGCACATGTTCAACAATATGTATCTGCATAAAGAAATGATTAAAGTATAAGCCAGAAGGCTACTAAAACCAGCATGGATCCATAGAAAAAATACTGAACTTTCTGCATTCGATCAGTCCGCAGTAGCAGGGACAGAAAATTTCCTGCCATAGTCCATACCACATGAGCTGAAGCCGATAAAAGCACCACAGCTATTGTGAGCACTACAACCTGATGGGCCAGTTTGCCGGATGGATTGAAAAACTGGGAATACATTAATATCAGTGCAAAAATGAGTTTCGGGTTCAGTGCACTGATGACTATTCCTGTAAAATATCCGGGAGACTGAACCGTCACAGTATTGTCTTTCTTCATTCCGGCCCGGAAGAATCCATAAGCCAGCCAAAGAATATAGATGCAGCCGGCAATGCGGAAATACTTCATCAACCAGGGATTATGAATGAACAGTTCTCCTATGCCCGTACCGGCCATTATGCTGTACAGGGCAATGATTGTATTGATGCCCAGAATCAGTGGCAGGGTTTTGCGAAAGCCATAGGCCGCCCCGCAGGAAGCACACATCAGATTATTCGGACCGGCACTGAAGGCCAGTGGAAACATGAGACCAAACCAGGGCAGAAACCACGTCATATCCATAAATTTCCGCAATCAGGCCAAAGGGTTCACCAGCAAATATACTTAAAACACAATGATTGCATCAGCCTGTTTTCATCTTCTTCTATACCAAAAACGATGATTTACAAGAAATAACATCGCCACCTGCCAACTATACAATTACTGACGCATTCTTTTGTTTTTTCCTGATCTCTTTTTGCTTTGAATAAAAATGTAACGAATTCGTTTTTCGTACGTCATATAGTCAGAAAACAGACAAAAAAATTCCATGCGTATCAATCTTCTGCCAAACGAGACGGTGGTCAAGGCNTCTGAAGGCAAGCACCACAACGGAAAGGGCGCTGTGAGCGGAAAACTGATTCTTACCAACCAGCGCCTCCTCTTTACCGATACTGAAAATGCACAAATTCTCCTCAGCATTTTTCCTTCCTGCATTCAGGAAGTACTTCCTTTCCGCAATGGTTTTTTTACCGCAAAAGGATTGCAGGTTGTTCTGAAAGACGGAAATGCCATGCGGTTTACGATGGGAAACATCAGTGACTGGACACGGCTCATTAATAAGATGTACTAATTTTCTATTTTAGCAGCAAAATTTGCTGTGTGAAAAAAATTCCGGTTTTTCTTTTTCTGTGCATTCTTGCCTCCTGCCAGTTTCCTGTATATTTTGAAAACACTTCGGTTCAACCCCTTACAATTGAAGTTTTGCGCCCGGCTACAGGCATATTTATTCCGCCGCCGGGAAAGATGCTTGTTTTTCCCGGGAATAAGGCTGAAACCCGNGTTTATGTAAACGGTGCAGAAGATACTTCTTTCAGGAATCTCAGTTTGGAAACACTTTTTGTAATTACCGACGGAGTGATCGAAAGGCTGGAGGACTCTCCTTCCCTTGTTCCTGTTGCCCTGCCTCCTGACAAAATCCCTGCGCCGGGNAGAAAACTGACNTGGGAACAGATTGATGCCCTGGCCGAACCGGACACGTGTGCCTCGGTACTCACCATCGATCAGAGCATTACAGTCAATGAAGCCTATACGGAGCAATCTTCATCCTTTTATTCCCTCGAATCGTACTTCACGGTAATAGCCGAAACAGAAATATATGTCCGCTGGACTTTGTACGATCGCGAAAAGAGAATATTTGCATCAAAGGATACCACCATCCACACACGCCAGATGACAAACTGGTATCCAACGACTGAAGAAGCGTTCAATGAACTGCCCGCACCGGAAGATATCATAACCCAGACGGCCAGGGAAGCAGGTTATGCCATTGCTTCAACTCTTTCCCCTTTGTGGGAAACGGCTACCCGCTACTATTTCAGCGCAGGGTCTAAAGACATGCGGACAGCAGCCGGGTTTATTTCCTCAGGAGAATTTGCAAAAGCCGATTCCGTGTGGAGCTTCCTCGAAAACGCACCCAGCAAAGGCATTGCTTACCATGCAGCCTATAACCGCATCATCATCGAGGAAATTAACGGCAATCTGGCTTCGGCAAGGGATAAGGCAGAGAATCTATGGAGAAAAAGCCGTATGACCGAAGCACAGAAGTACATGCAGTTGCTCGATAAGCGCCTGCAGGAACAGGAGATCATCCTCCGACAGATTGAGGCTGATTAAAGCAGGTCTATTTCCTGCGAACCTCGGGCCCTTCCACACCCGCATCAAAAATGAATTTCCAGCTTCCGTCGGGCATTTTCCTCCAAATTGTTACGTAGTACCCCTGGCGGACCGTATCAGGAGGGAAGTGCCGTGAAATCATCCAGTACCTGCCCCATGTATATCCAAGATCTTTTGATGAGGATGCCAGCGCATGATCAGGTTTCCAGATGAGATTGCAGCAGGTATCAGGATTCCCGGCCAGAAATTCCAGCAAATTCTGCCTTCCGGTAAGAGGTTTTTGTTTCTGGCGAAGCAGGACAACATCGGGATGGGCAAAACGGGCAAATGCTTCATTGGATCCGTACTCTTCAGAAAAAGCTGAAAAGAGGCTGTCAGTAAACAACAAATCGCCCGCCGTATTCCTGCCTCCCCGGCACGAACTGAAGAGCATAAGAAAGGCAAAAACAGAAAGCAGAGCTGAAAAAAGAATCTTCATAATCGGAATTTCAAAAACAGGCATTGTCAGAATTTCTCGAACCGCACTATGTCGGCAAGTTTTTTCCGGGCTGTTGCATGCCGTTCCGGATCAGCCTGATCGGCCGGATATCCCAGGGGAAGAAGGACGACAGGCTCGATATGCGAAGGAAGGGAGAGAATTTCAGCACAACGCACAGCATCGAACTTGCAGACCCAGCAGGTTCCAAGACCGGCATCGGCTGCGGCAAGGGTCATATGGTCAACGGCAATGGCCACATCAATATCGCAATGGTCTTTCCCGTCATCGCGCTTCCACGACCGGCTGTGGTCGCCGCAGATAACAATAACACAGGGCGCCGATTCAATCCACGTCCTGTGATAACAGGCTTTCACCCTCTTAAGCTGTTCCTGCTCCCTGACAACAATAAAATACCAGGGCTGCAGATTGGCCGCCGAGGGAGCAATCCTGCCGGCTTCCAGCACCTTCATCAGATCCTTTTCATCAACCGCCCGGGGCTGAAAATTCCGGCATGAATAACGTAACCGTGCCAGTTCAAGAAAATTTTCCATAGGTTCAGAATTTTAATCGTGCATCCAGGGTGGTTCCTGTTACAACATAACAGGGACTGTCGCAGGATTCACTATCCAGATAGGTTTTGATCTTATGGCCGTTTACTACCTTGATTATCTTTCCGTTTTTCCGGTATTCAGCAACGGCTGTGTAAAGTTTTTTCGTTTTTACAAAAATGTAAAATGATTCGGTCGTAGCGGTATCCCGCGCAATTTCCTCGCCCGTATCGAAGGTGCCCTCATAAATTGTAAGCGGCACCACAGGGTTTTCGCTGTTAATAGTAACCTTTACCTGAAGTTCCGCATCAGTAGGTTCCTCGGTGTAACACTCATCGCAATTAATAAAGAGGGGACGGTCGCAGCCGACACCGGGCAACAAAAGAAACAGGTACACCAAAAACAAGCGCAAAAATTTATTCATTGAGCCAGGGTATGATTTTTTTGCCTTTTTTATTGGAAGAAAGAGAAAAGGAATAGCGGGCTAAAATCTCCAGCCTTCCCGCGGCAACGGTTTGCACCGGCAAAGGAAGATAGGAATACCCGCATTTCATTTCCCAGTTTCCTTTTTTATAAAATATACCACCTGCACAGGTTACAAAGTACTTATTCAGTGGCCTTCGGGCAACTCCCGCATAGCGGCCCCATGTATATCCCATTCCGGATGATACAAAAATACCTGCCGAATAATCAGGTCTCCTGATTAGGTTAAAATTCCCGGCAAGTGTGCCCGACCAGATGTAACGACGCTCATTGAACTGATAGGTAATATTTTCCCGTGGTTCCGAAAGTACCGGCAAAAACCACGGACGCATATAAAGGGCCGACTGCAATTCCAGCCCGTAGCGGCGGTCTTTGAACCCAAGAAAAACACCCGGCATAATATCGTCGGCGTTGACAATAAATCCAACACCAGCTGATGCAGAACCAAAGGAAGGCAAAAAGGCCGGACGTGCCCCCGCTTTGTAAAGATATTTCCAGGCATCCGAATGGCGGGGAACCAGGTCAATGGTTTTGCGGCTTATGGAGATCCATTGATTGACGTCACTTCCATGTTCGACAAACATCGGCACAAGGTTGAAATGTCCGTTTACCAATGCAACCGACAACGGATCGTATCCTTTATTGTTCAGAACCGTGGTACTTGCTCCTTTTTCCAGCAAAAGGGCGCACATGGCCGAATCACCCAAAGAGGCTGCGGTCATAAGCGGAGTAAATCCCTGATTATCTGCAANATCAATACTGTCCTTAATTTCAGCCAGGAGTTCAGCTGTTTCAAGAGAACCTGTCAGCGCTGCCACATGAAGCGCAGCATTTCCGTAGTTATCTTTCAGCGAAACATGCGCTCCGTAATACAACAGAATATCGGCCATTTCATAAAGATTATAGGCTGCTGCGTACATCAAAGGAGTTGCTCCGTAATAATCGGGTATATCAGGGTCAGCACCATGCAAAAGCAGGTAATCGGCGACATAACCATGGTTAAACTTTATGGCGGCAGAAAGAGCAGTTCCACCGTCATCGGCCCGGTGATTANTATTTGCCCCTGCTTCGGCCAGCATCTTAACCACCGAAAGATATCCGTTCTGGCTGGCATATATCAGCGGGGTAACACCTTCCCATGTTTCAGCATCCACATCCGCCTTTCCGGCAATGAGGTAGGCCACNACAGCCGAATCACCTTTTTCGGCGGCCAGAATCAGGTTGTAGTTTTTGTCGGAAGTAAACCAGCTTGTATCTATTCCGGCAAGATCGTTCTGCTGTGAAAATGACGCAAAAGCAAAAAGAATCAGAAGCACGTCAGAAAGAACCATCTTTTTCAGAATCCTGCCGCAGTTCATAAGCTGTTGATGCAAAATCACGATGCAAGATAAGCAAAATCAGCTTTGAAAGCAGCCGGATAACTGTTTTTTGTTGCAAAAGGGTTGCCGTTGCTCTATAAAATAGCTGCGTTTATGGAATTGAAGTACTTCGCATCAAAGTATTCATTAAATTAGCCTTTTGGTGCGTTCTATAAAACAAAAGATCGGAAAAAAATCTGCAATATTCTCACTATGAATCGTTTGTTACAGATTGTCCTCCTGGCAGGTTTGCTAAGCCATGCCGGTGTATATGCGCAAAAAACCTACTACAGTTATCAGTCGGGCGACTGGGGAAATCCTTCCACATGGACTACGGATCCTTCGGGTACCCTGCTTGAAAACGAAGGTCTGCCGGGGAGTACCGACACGGTAGTAATTCTCAACGGGCGAAGGATATTTACCACTGCATCCCGCACTGTTGCAGCCCTGCATCTTTCAGCCGGTGCAGTTCTTGACCTGGGTACAACAACAGGCCATAATTTTGGGCTTTTTTCCGGTTCCGGCAGGCTGCGCATTGCCTCCGCATCCTTCCCTGCCGGCATTCCTTCTTCCTTTGTGGCCGAAGGCGGGGGCACTGTTGAATATTATACCTCAGGAAATTTTCAGCTTCCTTCAACCCAACAAACCTATAACCATCTGATACTGAATCTTGATAACCCCGGCAGTATTGCCTGGACGATGACCAATCTCACCATCAACGGCAAGCTGGAGGTTCGTAAAGGCACCTTCCGCATCTGCGATGAAAACATGGCTCCTGCGGCCGACAACCGGCTCATTATTGATGTAAAAGGGGATGTTATTGTTCAGAGCGAAGGCCGGATCACAGTAGGAAATTCACCGACCAACACCACGAACCTTCCGGCCGGTTTCGGTGGTTCCCCGCCATATACATCCGGGAACGATACCATGAAATCAGGCTATATGCCCGGGGCACTGGTTACAAGATACTACGACATTTACCATAAGGTTTACATTGGCGGCAGTCTGATCAATAACGGAATTGTTCGGTTCATGGGCAGTCAGGTTACCATACCAAACTTCACCACGCTTACGCAATACGGTGCAGCCACAGTAAGGTTTTACGGAAGCAACCATGCCCGGCTGGTCTGCAACGGGCCTACGGACTTTTATAATCTCATTGTTGATAAAGGAGTTGACCAGACGTACGAACTGGTGGTCGACGCGGCCAATCACACCTATTTCAGGCTTTTCGGGCGAAATGACCTTCGCGGACTTAACGGAGGAACTGCTTCAGGAAACGGAACCCCCGAACTCAGAAAAGCTTTGTGGATTAAAAACGGCACCCTGAGGCTCACAGGGCATACAACCATTGCCAGTCTTTCAGAAGGCATTGACGGAACCGATACCCCAAATGCTGACTTTTATGTCCCCACCACTGCGGCTTTCATCATCGATGGTCCGGACGTTCTGGTGCTTGCAACCGCCGACAACTACCGCGAAGTGAACGTCGCATGGGGTTTCAATGAATCCGGCAACACCTTTAATGTGGATAATTCAGGAGCCATTTCTTCCTTCTCCATTTACGGAAAATTCCAGATCAACGACGGGTATATGTCGTGCCGGAAATCAGGAGGGTTCATATTCTGGTCGCTGGCCAGCGGTGAATTTATCGTCAACGGCGGTTACCTTGATGCCAAGCAGTTCCGTTCGGCTCACACCGGAACAGGAATAGCCTCGTTCATCATGAACGGGGGTACTATGGTACTCCGCGGCCGTTATGACCAGAACGTCACCGGAGTTAGCTCTCTCGCTGATCTCCGGACCGTTCCCATTGATTATGTTCCACCAGCACTGGCATGCTCCAGGGTTCGCGCGGAACCTTCAACCTGGCCAGCACAGCCAACCACTTTTCCATGACAAAAGGAAACATTTACCTTCACGACATCTGCGGAACCAGCAGTTATCTTGCCATCCAGATCCTTTCAGACATCAAGAATGTTCATGTTACCGGAGGGTCATTCCACATCATTACCAGCAATAACGATTACCACGACATTGCCTCTACGGCTCCCCTGGGGAACCTGTCGATCCGGCGCCGCACGGCCAATGCCACCTGCAGGCTTCAAATGCCGCTCAACGTGCTGGATTCGCTGAACATCGAAAATGGATACCTGGATGCGACCACATCAAATCATAACCTGACAGTCGGCGGAGATTTCAGGCTGTATGCCGTTTCCACCTACAATGCAAGGAACAACACCACCGCCTTTTCGGGCAACAGAGGGCACCGATTTGAAAATGCCGGCACAATTCCCTCCGGTTTGTACAATTTTAGCCTTCAGGACAAAGCCAATGTTCTTATTACCAACAATCTGACCATCCGCAACCGGTTGTCCACCGAAGCAGGATGTGTGCTGAATGACGGAGGCCGTACCATTACGGTTCAGGGCGATGTGCTTCACTCGGGCCTGCACCAGAGCAGCCTTAACGGCAGTGTTCTTCTTTCCGGAAGTGCAAACCAGGTAATCGATGCCGGAGGAACAGGAATATTCGGCAACCTTACATTGAACAAAAATGCCGGGTCGGTGCAATGGGTTTCCGATGGAACCGTCAACGGCAACCTCCGGCTGGCCGGCACCGCCTCCGTACTGGATATAGGGCGGAAACAAATGATCCTGGGAACCCAGGCAAAAATCTACAGTTCCTTAACGACCACCGACACCCTATTCAGTTCATCAAAGATGATACGGACGGCAGGAAACATGTCGGACGGCGGAGTTACCCGCAGGCTTTCAACAGGTGGTTTCTGGTTCTATCCCGTCGGTACGGCGGCAGGCTATACCCCGGCTGGTGTGAGCATTTCAGCACCGGTAACCGACTCTTCTGAAATTACCGTAAAACCGGTGAACAACCGCCATCCTTTTGCATCGGGAACCAGCAATGCATTGAAGTATTACTGGAAAATCCAGTCGCGCAATATTGCATCAGCCATTCCCGGTACGCTTACACTGAAACTTTATTATACTGATGCTGTGGTCGAAGGAAATGAATCGCTCTATATCCCTGCTTTCTATTTGCCCCCCGACTGGAAGACCATTCCCGATGTATTTGAAGTAAATGATCCACAGAATGAAATTTCGTTCCGGAACATTACCGGGCTTTCCGGAGATTATACTGCAGGAGAACCTTCCGCATTCGGCCCTGTGATGGTTTATTACAGCCGGAAGAACGGCAACTGGGATGATCCGGAAACCTGGTCGACCGACACCCTGCTGAAATGGGACGGACCTCCTGCTGCCGGGATTCCCGGCCCGTCGAATCAGGTAATCATCGGCGACGGCACCACCCACCTCGACACGGTTTCAATTACCACTGACAACAGAAGATCCGGAAGCCTTCAGATCAATTCCGGCAGTGTGCTCGATATGGGCATAACCAAAGGACATATTTTCGACGTATTGCCCGAACTGAAAATTGGCGGAAGCGGAACATTGCGGATATCCTCCTCCTCGCCTGTTGCCGTGTTCCCGGGAAGTGATTTCGGAAACTTCCTTTCAGCTTCGGGAGGTACAGTTGAATACTACTCCACCGGAACCAGCTTCACCTTGCCGGAAGTGTCTGCATCGGGTTTCCAGCTTGACCATTACAACAATCTTGTGCTGAGTGCAAAGGCGGGTGACACCATACGGTTTCCGGGCAAAAACCTGGAAGTGATTAATCACCTCGTTGTGGGCCGGTCAGCGGCCTTTACAGGGCATGTGGTTTTCAGCAATGCGTCGCAGGGCAATGTTTCTGTTGGCGGCAATGCCGAAATCAGAAACGGATTGCTGGTGTTTCCCAATTCAACAGCACGACAGATAACCATTTCAGGAGATCTGCTGATCGGCAGCGGCGCTTCCTTTATTGTTTCAGGAAGCGGAACCCCCGTACAGAATCAACTGATTCTCTCGGGAAACCTCGTCAATAATGGTACTTTTGCCATGAATGCCGGAGGAGGAAGAATAACCCATGTACAATTCACCGGTTCGGGCAATGCATCTGTATCAGGCAGTGGTTCAACGGGCTTTTACACCCTGACCGTTGACAAAGGAGAAAACGCCACGCCGGTTCTGGATGTGCAGGCAAGCGGATTTTCCATGACAGCAGCCGATCCGGCACTGATTCTCAGAAACGGCACCTTCCGTTTATCTGCTCCGGTAGCGGTTACATTAACCCAAATCAACAGTTTTACCATACCCCGTACGGCAGGTCTTTCAGTAAACGGAGGAACCATCCGTATAGGCTATGGCAACCGGGATACAGCCGACCTGATTCTGGCCGGAACCGTGGAAGTGCTTTCAGGTGCGTTGCTTGTAGGCGACAGCACCCAAAACGTCAATGGCGATATAGTTTACGCCAACGCAGGATTTCCGGAGATCCGGGTTCAGGGAGGCCTTCTTGCCGTCAACGGGCAGATACGGCGCGGAACAGAAACCACACTGGGATCGCTCATTTACAAACAAACCGGAGGAACAACCCTCATAAGAGGCCTGAATCAGCAGGTCACGCGGGGTAAACTGGAGATAGAAAACAGCGGAAGTACATTTCTTATGAGCGGTGGCAAAATCATTATCCGCCGGGGCGGAGGAACAGCCTATGGCGATCTGTACCTGCGGCCTGAAATTGCTTTAGTGAGCGGCGGCACCATCGAATTTGCCCCTCCGGCAGGCCTGAATCAGAATTACTTGCTCGACGCCGAATGTCCGTTGCACCATCTGACCATCAACGGGTCACCGTCCAATACCGCTGTTGTTTCGCTGTTTGTTCACCCCCTGAATGTTCAGGGAAACCTGACCATTGCCACAGCGGGTTCCGAACTGAAGGCCAACGGGCTGGATGTAAGCATGAAAGGGAACTTCTATCATTCCGGCATCTACACACCCTCAGGCAACCATACGGTTTTCGAAGGCAGTTCCGACCAGACCATGGAACTGAACGCCCCCATTGCTTTCGCCCATCTGGATGTTGCTCTCAATGGCACATTGCAGCTCTCAGGAACTACAGACCCTGTTGTAACGGATACCCTGCGCCTCCTCCAGGGAACGCTGAACGACAACGGAAGGAAGCTTTATGCCAAGGACATATCCTGATGCAGACCACCCACACCAGCAGCGGGACCGGCAGGATAGTCCTCCAGGGCACTGCATCCCAGACCATCAGCGGAAACGGACAGGGAGCTTTCGGAAATCTTGAAATCAGCAATTCCGGGGGAATCGTTCTGCGGAGCAATCTTACCATCAACGGCACCCTGACTTTTACAGCCGGATCGCTCTATATTGACGATTATCTGCTCACCTTCGGCAATGCTGCTGCAATTGCAGGAACACCTGATGCAGTGCGGTCGGTTCATACCAACGGCGTTCTCAGCGATGCCGGCGTAAGAAAGCTCTTCCCGGCCGGTTCTGCCGATTTTACCTTCCCTGTAGGAGTTACCGGCAAATACACCCCTGTACGTTATCAGATTACGTCAAACGGAGCGGCCGGCAGTATCACGGTCAAACCCATCAGCGGAACCATTCCTTCCATTCAGGGCGCCAGTCCCGAAGCGCTTAAATGGTACTGGAATGTATCATCCACCGGCTTCAGCAATCCTGTCATTACCCATACCTACTTCTATTCCCAGACTGATGTGAACGGAAACGAAAACAACTACGTTGCAGGACGGTATTATCAGGAACAATGGGTGCCCGAAGGAGGGATGCCGGGAACGGTTAAACAGCACCGCCAACACCATTACCCTCACAAATAAAACGTTCATCGACGGGGAATATACTGCCGCCAATTCGGCTTTGCTCATGAACATACCCACCTATTACAGCCGTGCCAGCGGCAACTGGGAAGACCCGGCAACCTGGTCGACCGTAAGCCATACAGGACCAGCCGCCACCACCCCACCCANCGGAAATCCCGTTAAAATTGCTGCCGGCCATACCATTACCGCCGGATCCAATTATCTGAAAGCCTATTCTGTTGACATTCTCGGCGTACTGGATCTCAAAGCCACCTATGGTCACAGTCTGGGCCATGTTTCCGGTTCCGGCCGGATCATTATGGCCAACACGCCCTATGCCGCTTTCGTCTTCCCGGGAGGGGAATTTTCTGCCTTCATGAACACGCCCCAAAGCACCGTTGAATATCAGGGAGCAGGAATCCTTCCGGTAATAAAGATCTATCAGAATGTAGAATTCACGGGCAGCGGAGCTAAAGAAATGCCCGATGTNCCTGTCCTGGTGCAGGGAAANCTTCTGATAAAATCCGGAACACTTGACAACTCCACCTACCACCAGGACATTACCCTTCTGGGCAACTGGACTGACCAGACCACATCTGGCTTCCTGCCCGGTACAGGGCTGGTCAGTTTTGAAGGCACAGCCATACAGTCGGTTACTATCGCAGGAACAGGCCAGTTTTACGATGCGGCTGTCAATAATGCTGCCGGCATTGTTCTTTCGGGCACTGCAGAAATTCAGCATACTTTGTACCTCACCAGGGGAATTGTGACCACCACCGGAAGCTCACTCACCCTTATGAACACATCGCCTGACGCCGTATCAGGAGGTTCAGCCGCCTCATACATCCATGGCCCCCTCCGGAAAAACATGCTCAGCAATGCTTCNTTCCGCTTTCCCNTAGGCAAGGGCGGACGCTATGGCGAGCTGACCATTCTGAATACCAACGCGGTTTCGCCATCAATCTGGGAAGCAGAGTACTACAATCAGAACCCCCATCCCACCTACGACACTTCGCAGGTAGTTCTTCCTCTGGAATCGGTAAGCGGAAATGAATACTGGCGCATCAAGGGGCCTGTCGGAGGAATGGCCAATGTNAGATTGCGCTGGGATGCACAAAGCAATCTCATTCCTCCAACCCCGGCCGACAGGTTAAAACTGCGCGTAGCCGAATGGATGCCGGCATGGACCAGTGCAGGAAACCGGGTAACCGACCTTGGCCCGACGGCCGGATTCGTTGAAACCACGGCCCCGGTTGCCCTTGATGAACATGTTTTCACACTGGGAATTGAAAAACTGCCTACTGCCAGAATCCTGAGCGGCAACACTGAAATTTGCAACGACGGAAGTGAAGCCACTGTGGTAATTGGCCTTACCGGAACCCCTCCATGGACCTTTACCTACACCATCAACGGGGGTAAGGAAACCACCGTCAGTAACATCGCCGCCTCGCCCTATAATTTGCTGTTTAACGGCGCTTCACTGGGCGGCCCCGGAACCTATACCATCCGAATCACTTCCGTTTCGGATGCAACCGGAAGTTATGGATACAGGGACTTTGTTACCACAGCAACCATTACGGTAAAACAAACCCCGAAGATTACCCTCTCGGGCAAACAAAATGTTGCCGAAAATGAAACCGGCGTGGTTTACGCCACACCCGGCACTGCGGGCGATACTTACCTCTGGGTTGTTACCGGAGGGGCAATAACCGCCGGCCAGGGAACCAAACAGATTACTGTTTCCTGGGGAGCGGCTGGAAGCGGTAAAGTGGAACTTACCGAGACGAATCCTGTTACAGGTTGCTCCGATTATGCTTCGCTGAATATTACAATCAATGCCGTACCAAAACCTCAGATCACAGGACCGGAAAGCCTGTGCGCAGGAACCTCGGCTCAGTATACCACACCTCCCGCGGCAGGACATACATTCCGCTGGAAAGTTACCGGAGGCAGTATTTTATCCGGCCAGGGCACCAATACCATCAACGTTTCCTGGCCTGCTGCAGTTGCAGGAAAAGTTTCGGTACGCGACAGCATCCCTGCAACAGGCTATTACGGTGACGACAGCCTTGCAGTTGTTGTGAATCCGGTTCCTCTGGCCACCATCGGAGTCAGCGGTGATACCATATGCCCCGGTTCTGTTGCCGAAATTACCGTTCACGCTTCGGAAGCCGGAATCCGCTACCAGTTGAGGAATGACGCCACCAACGAGCCGGTAGGAACACCCGTTACGGGGACCGGGATGGACATCGTTTTGTCCGACAATCCTCAGACACCTACATTATATAACATTCTGGCAACCAACGAATATTACTGCAGTGTACAACTTAGCACCAAGCCGGTTGCGGCCTTTTATCCGGTTCCCGCTCCTGTTCTTTCCGTTACACCCAATCCGGTTTGCGAAGGAGAATCCATAACCCTGCAGGCCACGGAAGGAGATTATTTTGTTTTCCTGCGCAACAACGAAACCATTAGCGAAGGAACGGCTTCTTCATTCTCCCCTTCCGAATTTTCCAACAACGATCAGTTTAAGGTGATCGCCACCAGCAATACAACCGGATGCACAGGGACCAGCAATACGGTTACTATAACGGTTTATCCATCCCCTCCGGCACCGGTTATTACACCGGGTGGTACCGTTACCATTGACGAGGGGGAAAGCATTGTCCTTTCCTCATCCGACGGGTACCAGTACGAATGGTCTCCGGGAGGAGAAACGTCCAGAGAAATTACTGTAAGTGCAGAAGGTTCCTACACCGTGCGCATTATCAGTGCCGAAGGCTGCCGCAGTGAATGGGCTGAGCCTGTTACCGTAACGGTAAAACCTTTCCTTGAAAAACCCGTCATCAGCATCTCCGGAGTAACTGCATTCTGCGAAGGAGACAGCGTAGGCCTTTACGGACCTGAAGGCTATTCCTACATCTGGTCCACAGGNGAGACCACCCGGGCAATAACCGTAACTTCATCGGGTACCTATACCCTCAGAATTGCTGATCNTCTGGGCCATATCAGTCCGCCATCCGATCCGGTAACTGTTGAAGTGTATCCAAGACCGACGGTAACGCTGGCCGGGAAACAGGATGTTACCTGCTTTGGAGGGAATGACGGACAAATTTCGGTTGATGTAACCGGAGGCACAGCACCCTTTACTTATCAGTGGACAGGAGGTCTTAGCGGACCGGCTCCGGCNAACTGCACAGCAGGCACATACCAGCTGGTGCTGACNGATGCCCGGCAGTGTTCTGACCAGTTAACCGTCGAACTCACACAACCCCCGGCNATCCAGGCTGAAGCAACTTTTACCAAACCTTATTGCTCCGATATTGCTAACGGAAGCATCACCCTGACCGCTAACGGAGGTACCGGANGGCTTTCCGTAAGCTGGAGCAACTCCCTGCAAGGACCAGCCATCGAAAATCTGCCTCCGGGAACCTACCAATATACCGTTACCGACAGCAAAGGATGTACGCTGAACGGTTCTGTTACCCTCCCACCGGAGCACGATCAATGTGTCATCATTCCCACCATCATTACCCCCAACAATGACACGTACAACGACACATGGATCATTCCGGGAATTGAAATGTACCCCGACGTTTCGGTAGAAGTATTCGACCGCTGGGGNAAACGGGTATTTTTCTCGAAAGGATACGCAGTACCCTGGGATGGCACCTTTAAAGGAAATGCTCTTCCTATGGATTCGTATCATTATGTGATCCGGCTAAGGCCAGAAAATGAACCAATCAAAGGCACTATAACAATAGTACGATGAAATCCATGAAAAANTATGGCATCCTCGCCGGAATACTNCCGGTGATAGCCCTGTGTACCCTGCAAATGGCACATGGCCAGCAGCAGCCTGTTTTCAGCCAGTATCCGTTGAACAAGTTTCTCTATAATCCTGCGCTGGCAGGTGTTGACGGAATTACCACCATCGGACTCACTGCCCGCCAGCAATGGTCAGGCTTGCCCGACCCTCCCAGCACGTTTGCCTTTACCGCTCAGACCCGCGTGCTGGAAGACAGCTACATCATGCGGTTGCTCACTGCCAGAAAGAATCCCGAAAAAGCTTCCCGCAGGGGAAGAATCGGCCTGGGAGTAAATGTATACAGNGACCACAATGGAGCCATCAGCCGCTCAGGGTTCCAGCTTACCTATGCCTACCACATCAACTGGAACGACAAGGCACAGCTCTCTTTTGGCCTGTCAGCGGCCGGATTTCAGTTCAAACTCAACGACAAGGATGCCGTCATCCTCGATTCCGATGATCCCCTTCTGCTCAATAACCGCCACAGCTTCTTTGTGCCTGATTTCAATTTCGGCACCTATCTGCTTACCGACCAGTTCTACGCAGGAATAGGAATATCAGACCTGCTGGGATCTTACCTGAAACTNGGGAGGTATAAATTCGAAAACTACCGCACGCTCAGNCACTATTATATCATGAGCGGATACAGGTTTTATGCCGGTGACAATTTCCGCATCGAACCTTCGTTCCTTCTGCGCACAACAAGGGAAGAAATTCAGTGCGACTTCAACCTCACGGGCACCTACCTGAAAACATATTGGCTGGGGTTATCGTACCGTACAGGAAATANATATGTCTTTATGGGAGGGCTGAATATCCAGAATTTCTTTCTGGGGTATGCCTATGACGCCGGAGGAGGGTATATCAAGCGGTATACCACCGGTTCGCATGAACTCATGTTTGGCATGCGGTTCGGGGAATCCAGCATACGCCGTATGCGCTGGCTGAGAAAAGACGTTAAGTCGTTTGAAGACAGGTAGATTTTTCTTTTCACCCTCTTTTCTGTTGGAGGGTTAGCCCTGAAAGCCCGTAGATGCTATGGTGGAATAATTTCTGCGGNGTTTATAGGCATTCCACCATAGCCCCTTATCCAATTTGTTTAAGGATTAAGAATAGAACGTAAAAAACGTACAATATTTACCGAAATGTTATTTACATTTTGTAAACTGCAAATTGTAAAATACAATCTGAAAAACAGAAATAGAAAAACCTTCAACCCCTTTCTTAGGTCTCCTTTGTGCTTTGATCAGAATGGAACTTGTTTACTTCGATTATTCGCCCGAGGGTAAAAAATAGTATAAAATAAATGACTTGCTGTTCCGGCGGTGGGTTGAATCAAGAGAATAAAACAAAGCATTGCATTGTGCTGGAAAAATTCTAATGCCATGCCATGAAGAAGCATCAACCACAGTGCGCATCAAAAATGCGCAATGTGCCATGCGGACTGCTTTTGCTCCGTTTCAGCGGAGTTTGCCCTGATGCCGTCAAGAAGCAACTGTCAGTAAAAAATTGCCGGTATTGGCCGGGCTTTGATTCCCGTCGGTTTTTCCAGCCCTGCAGCAATCCGGTAGATCTTTTCATTGCTTTCTGCAGCAAATCTGACCAGGCTCCGGTATGGCTGAAAGGTAACATCCAGAAAGCCGATGTTGTAGTTCTCACCGTCGAATCGTCCCGTTATGGGCTGGTCAAGCCATTGAAAATAGTGTATACCGACTACTTCCGGGCGGGCAAAGCCGTGTTCCATATAGTAGCTGTACGCCCGGCCCCGGTCTTCCTGTCCCGCCACACCCACAATACCCGTGGCCGGAAGCCCCCTGTCGGTAGCGCCGAAATGAAATTCACCAATTAAAACCGGTTTTCCGCTCCGCCGGCTTATCTCATCGGTAGGAGGCGGATCAGGATAACGGTACCCGTTGATGGAAAATACATCGAAATACTTCGCCGCACGGTAACACAGGTCGGAACTGATCCATGCATAGCGCAGGCCCAGATTCAGATGATGGGGATCGGCCTTTTTCGTTTCCTCACTTACAATACCAATAAGCCGTTCAACCATTACNCCCGAAAACTCCCATAAATCTTTTTCGGCTTCACCGGAAGGCGCTCTTTTCATAATAACGGTNTTTACCTCATCGAATGACCTGAACTGACTGTTCCACTGCCGGTTCCACTCAGTCAGGGAACCCTGGTATTTCTCCCTGAGCCAGTCGGCCAAAGCCATGCGCGAAACCAGCAGGGTATCGCCTGCCAGCATTTCCAGGGCAATGTTGTTATTGCCGAAAGCCCATTCCGGTTCNTTGGCCAGAAAATAACCTATCATCCAGGGATCGTCCCGGTATGGCTGAAGCTGGGAGGCAAACCGGCGGGCTTCGGTAACAAAAAGGGTATCAAACACGTCGGGAAAATCCCGGAACACCTTCCGTGCGGTAGCAGGAAACCCGCTCATCGGAATCACATAGGGAATCCCTGCCGTCCGGGCAAATGCCAGATCACTCCAGTTCCCTATCGTATTGAACCTCCATGTTTTCAACATGTTCCGCGTAAGTTGCGACCATTTTGCCGGATATTCCTTTCCCCAGCACCGTATAAGGTTTGCTTTCAGAAAGTTGACCATCACCTTGTCGCGGAACATACTGACGGCCTCATCCGCTCCTGAAGAAAGATCCGGCACCCAGCGGAAAAGGTCTTCGTTGCCCGTGTAAACCGTTGCCATCTCCTTATTGACGCAATCCATCCCGATGCTCAGAAAGGCATAACCTTCCGGATCGACAAGCCACCAGCGGGTTCCGTCAAAATGCGTATGGAAAAAACCTGTTCGGTCAAACTTCATCTCCTTCCATCCTCCGTAAATGCTCCAGGAAGAAGGGTAGGCTGAGAGAGAAAATTCCTTTTCGAGGCCGGACAGCTTTTCCTTTGCTTCATCAATGCCGGACAATTTTTCCGGCCACAGTTTTTCATTCCATTGCCCCANNGAATCCACATAATAATATCCGGGGCCGGGAAGAGGTTCCGGGAGCTGTCCGGTGAGATAACACCGGCCAAGCATTACCACCGGAGCAAAATCATTGGAGCTGAACGGTTCAAGGGAAAGGGTAATCTTCTCCACTTCATCAGCACCTATCCTGTGTCCGCTTACGGTTCCTTTTAGCTGTCGCGGAAAACGCGGCAGAAAAACATGCTGGGCATCCAGATACGATAAAGGGAAAATAAGGTTTGTTTCCAGCTTGGGATTGATGCCGATTCTGGCCGTAAGGCGCGGAACATCAGGATCGCCTTTTGCATAAAACCGGAGATGAAAAATGACGCTGNACAGGTTTTCATGCCGCACCTGCAGTACCAGATACTGATACCGGGCTAAAGGCATATCGTTCCCGCCGGAAAAAAGCGGGAGCTCATTATTTGCATCAACAGGTTCCAGCAGCAATTCCGCATTTCCGGATCCGGCAGAACGAAAGGGCAATATTCTCAATCCTGCCGCCTGCACGGTATCAGGCTGAAGAACATAAACTGTCTGTGCCCGCAAACCTGCGACCGGCATCAGCAAAATACCGAGAAGAATTTTCCTCAGCATTGGCCAGAAGTTATTCTTCCGTAATAAGAACATCCCATGGAGCCAGGGTTACTGTCTGCCCGCGCAGGTAGTTCGTGCCGGTCAGCAGATCGTTTCCTCTGGCAAAGGGATACGCAAACTGATGCGGTTCCGAAGAATAATTGAAGAAATAATGCACCTGCCTGCCCAGATCATTTGTTCCCGACTTAACAATGAGCGGGTAATGCAGTTGCATGGCCGGATCGGAAATGCCGGCTTTCTCAATTTCACGCCTGAAAAGGGCTTCATACAGAGGTATTGTCAGGTTGGTTCCCACATAGGTAACCGTCCCCTTGCCAAAACGGTTGGTTGTTATGGCCGGATACTTCCCGAAGAAGGGATGATCATACCGGGCAACCACTTCGGCTGTTTCGGGAATCAGAAATTCACACCAGTCGGTGGCTTTATTGTCTTCTTCGCTTACACCGAAGGGATTATCTTTCAGCGGCAAAGCGGAAATACTGGAAAACTCCTGATACCTGAATCCGCAAGCTTCGCGCAGGGGCCCGGGCATCATGACCGGCCTTACGGCATTGTATTCGTTGCAGAAACCGCTCTTAAATCCCAGCACTACATGGCCGCCGTTCTTCACATAGTCAACAATCTTCACCAGCAGGGAATCGGGGGCTACATAAAGCGAAGGAATGATCACAAGGCTGTAGTTGCTGAAAGGGCTTTCCCCGGGAAAAATAAAGTCCACACCGGCATTCATCCTGTAAAGGGCTTTGTGCATGGGAAGCACCAGGCGGTTGTGGTAAATATGGCTCCCGTCGGCAAAGGGCATGAACTGAAGGCCCCAGGCTGCATCATGGCTGTAAAGAATAGCAATTTTATTCTGTTTCTTCAGGTTGACCAGGTGGCTTCCCACCTTCTCCAGTTCGTGGGCCGTCCTGCTCACCTCATTATAGGCCCTGTTCGGCTCCAGATCGTGCGAAAGAACCCCTTTCCAGTAAGTTTCCTGCCCGTAATGGAGGGAATGCCAGTGCCAGTATTCCACCATGTTGGCCCCTGAGCCGAGGTGGGCATATACGTTCATCCTGAGTTGGCCATCGTAGGGAGGTTTCTGGTACTTCGAATCCCAGCCGATGGTCTGGGCATTGGTTTCCGTAATCAGATAGTTAGATTGCTTCACACTGCGGAAATAGTCTCCGGCAAAAGCAATTTCCTCTCCGGTAAGTTCATCCTGCGAGCCATGATATACATTGATCGACATCACATCGAGATGCCGGCCTGAAGCTATCTGGTCGAGGTCGAATACTGCCGGCATGAAGCAGTGGGTGATAAACTGGTCGGGGCGTTTATATTCCCGTACGATATCGGCCTGCCAGGTAAGATAATCGGCAATCACTTTTCTCTTGTACCTTTCCCATTCGAGCTTATAGGAAGGACTTGTGGCCCCGTCGCGCACCGGAAATTCATCCCATCCGTTGAGGGTCATTCCCCAGTACTGCAGGCCCCAGAGCTTGTTAACCGCCTCAATGCTCTTATACCTGTCTTTCATATAATCAACAAACCCCAAAAAGAAATCGCGGTTGTTGGCGCCGTAGGTAGTGGTTTCGTTATCAACCTGGTAACCGATAATGGCCGGATGGTTTGCATAATGCTCCATCATCTTCCGGATGATGCGCTCGGCATAAAAACGGTAGGCCGGACTGGTTATGTCCATGTTCTGCCTGATTCCGTAATACGCCCTGCTCCCACCCTGGTACTCGGCAAGTACCTCCGGATGCTTGTGGGCAAGCCAGGCCGGAATGGAATAGGTGGGCGTCCCCAGAATGACCTTGATGCCCGCCTTATGCAGCCTGTCAATGATCCGGTCCATCCAGGCAAACTGAAATTCCCCTTCCCGGGGCTCGAACAGGCTCCAGGTCGATTCTCCAAGCCTGACAACCGAAATGCCTGCCTGCTTCATCAGTTCTACATCCCTGTCAAGCCTGTCGTAAGGCATATATTCCTCATAAAATGCCGCTCCGTATAAAACATTCTTCATGGCCGGCATCTGGGCTGACAGAACCATGGGTAAGTTTGCCAGCAAAAAAAACAGGAATTTTTTCATCATAGCACGTATTGTTTTAAACTATCGGGTTGGTTAATTGTCTCTTCATTCCTTTGTTGTTGCACGCCCGTCTCTGCCACCGGCCGCTCTTCAGGAGATGCTGAAAACCCGGGTTTTGCAACATTTCCTGTATAGGTGCAATTTATAAATCTTTTCTGATGTGCGGTTTTTTTTCTATTTTGGCGTTGCAAAAAATTGCTTCTTTCTTGAAAATCAAACTATTTAAACATACTTTCTTTCTGCTTGTTTTGCTGTTTCTGCTGCCGGTTTTATTTCCGGAAGCTCCGGTGGCACGTGCCCAGGACAAACCCGCCAATATCCGGGTAGAAACNACGGCAGGAAACAGCATAGAAATCACCCTTCCTCTGCCGGCTCAGAAAAACCTTCGTCTGCTGGTTACCGACGTCCTCGGACGCAACATAAAAGACAGCACAATAGCCCGTCTGACTGAACCTGGCCGCATTGCCTTCANCCTGGCAGGATACCGGCAAGGACTGTATTTTATACGAATCTACTACCAGCAGCATGTGTGGTACAACCGTTTTCTGTATGAACCTGTAATCTCTAAACAAGACTAAACGTACTTCATCATGACATCGAAAGAACTGATACAGCAGGCCCTTCTTCACAGGGAAACAAACCAGATTCCGGTTGATTTCGGAGCAACATCCGTAACCGGAATCCATGTGAAAGTGGTNGAACAACTGAGAACATANTTCGGCCTTGAAAAAAAGCCGGTTAAGGTCTCCGAGCCATATCAGATGCTGGGCGAAATTGATGAAGAGCTGGCCCGGATAATGGGCATTGATACTGTTGGACTGACTCCGCGAAACAACATGTTTGGCTTTCCGAACGAAAACTGGAAGGAGTTTCTTACGCCCTGGGGACAGATTGTGCTGGTGCCTGAAAAGTTCATTACCACAAGCGATCAGGATGGGGCCCTGTTGATGTATCCCGAAGGCGACAGAAATGCTCCCCCCAGTGCCCGGATGCCGCGCGACAGCTTTTTCTTCGACACCATTGTAAGGCAGGAGCCGTTCCGCGAAGAAGAGCTTACTCCCGAAGCCAACCTGGAAGAATTCGGATTCATTACCAATGAGGAGCTGAACTACTGGAAAAAACAGATAGAAAAAATTGCCGGTACTGACAAGGCCGTGGTAGCCAATTTCGGAGGAACTGCCCTGGGCGACATTGCCCTGGTGCCTGCGCCTTTTATGAAGTATCCGAAAGGCATACGCGATATAACGGAATGGTACATGTCGACCATCATGCGCCAGGATCTTGTAAGGGCCATTTTTGACCGGCAAACGGAGATTGCGGTCGAGAACCTGAAAAGAATTCATGCCATTGCCGGCAATGCCATGATGTGGTCTTTCTCTGCGGCACTGATTTCGGCACCCAGGATTCGCAGTTCTGTGATGTTGACACCTTCCGCTCGTTATGGCTTCCGTATTACAAACGGATGAACGACTGGATCCATCAGAACACCAGCTGGAAGACCTTCAAACACTCGTGCGGTTCCGTGCGGCCGTTGATCAGAAGCTTCATCGATGCCGGTTTTGATATTCTCAATCCGGTGCAGATCAATGCCGCCGGAATGGATCCGAAAGAACTGAAAAAGGAATTCGGCAGTGAAATCGTTTTCTGGGGCGGCGGAGTGGACACCCAGAAAGTCCTTCCCTTCGCAACTCCTGCAGAAGTAGAGGAGCAGGTAAAGAGAAACTGCGAAATCTTTGGCAAAGACGGAGGATTTGTTTTCAATACCGTTCACAACATCCAGGCCAACGTACCTCTTGAAAACGTCATCGCCATGCTGAAGGGGCTTGGGAAGATTTAATTATACTATATTACAATGACAATTTTCCCGCGGAAACCTCCCTTTTCGGCCAGTTCAAATGCCTGGGCTACGGAGTCAAAACGAAATACATGATCGATGACGGGCACAACCTTGCCGCTGGTCACTAATTCTTCAAGTTCAGCATAATCGGAGGGCAGTGCCCTCATATTGGCCGAAGTCAGTGTTATACCAAACAGTAGTTTTACCGGCAATGACAGGAGCATTCTTGCAGGTGAGGGCATGGTTGATGCATACACCCCTCCCCTCTTCACCAGCCTGCGGACTAAACGCAGAGGCATTGATCCGTGGGCATCGAACACTGCATCGAATTTACCTGTTGTTCCGGCCGTCATATTTTCACCGTACCTGAGGGTATGGTGCGCACCAAGCTGAGTAACAAATCCGGCATTTTTCTCACTGCAGCTTGCCGTAATTACTGCCCCCTTTTCCCTGGCCATCTGAACGGCAAAGTGTCCCACTCCACCCGATGCGCCATTGATAAACAATCGGGTGCCTTCCTTTACCCGGCATCTCCGTATGCCATTCAGTGCCGTAAGGGCAGCAACAGGGAGTGAAGCTGCCTGCTCAAAGGAGATTCCTTCAGGTATCTTACGCACACTGTTAGTATTTGCCACAGCCAGTTCGGCAAGGGAACCCTGCCGGCCCATGAGGACATTCAATGCCCCGTAAACCCTGTCGCCTGGAGCAAAGCCGGCAACTCCCTCCGGTACCAATTTCACTATGCCGGCAAAGTCGGAACCGACAATTTTCGGGAATTTTGAGCCGGAAAGGAATTTCAGGTCGCCGCGCCTAACCTTGTAATCGACAGGATTGATTGATACCGCCTTTACTTCAACAAGTATCTGATTTTTTCCGGGAACCGGATCGGGAAGATCACCGATGACTGATTTTTCGGGTCCTCCATATGCCATTGCAAAATATGCCTTCATTGATTGAGTTTTAAATGACCAGAATACCAACAGGAACGTTCGGTATACATTAATATAACATAACGGTGCCTGTTGAAAGTCATCTTGTTATTGTGAGAATATTCCCCGATTTCGAGACTGGGTAAACAGTCAGTGGTTTGGTTGCCGGTCCTTTAAGAACCGATCCGCCAATGTCAAACAATGAACCGTGGCAAGGACACGGGAGGTTATTTGCCGCAGCGCTGTATGAAACAGTACAACCGGCGTGAGTACAGATTGACGACATGGCAGTGAAGTCGTCATTACCCTTGTTAATAACTATCACATTACTGACGATAATGTACCCCCCGGCTTTATTGAGTGCCGCGTTATCGGGGTTCGACAGATCAACTGTCAATTTTGATCCGCCACCAGTTTCATCAGCAGTATCAGCATCCTTTTTACATGCCTGCAAAACCGCAGGAATAACAAGGAGGGTCGTTCCGCCAACGACCACTGTACGCAATAATTCTCTTCTGTTCATAGGAAATTTGTTTTAAGTTAGCTATTTTAAATAAAAGACACGCACTAGATTAAAACCAAAATATATACGACCCTTCGTCCAGTCACCTTCTGTATCGGTCAATACTGCCTTCTCATACAAACCTGTTGAATTACTGAAAAGCAATTGAAACTGGTGCCCTCCGGTATCAATATCGAGCCCGGCGGAAAGCGGATTATGACCAAAAAATGAAGGTTGAGGGAATACCGGGATATATTGCACAGTGAAGGCCATTCGTCGTGTAAACTTAATACTTGCTGTAACCGGAACTGCAAACACTGTGAGATTCTTGTTGGTCCTAATTTCTAGATCATTATGAAAAACCAGAGGGGAAAGCTGTGCCGCCAAGGCACCTTGTTTGCGAGATACTGCTAATTGGAGAAAAAAAGAGCTTCTTTCGGAAATTCCATCGTTACCGGGAGCATAAACATCCTTCAGGGTATTTACTGACCAGCCGCCTATCCCGGTGAATGCAAGCGGAGATCCGTCGTCTGCCTGGCGTAAAAAAGCTACCTTACCGAAAAGATCATACGTTTTCCCGAATGAGCTTCTTCCAAACCCCGCTGCAAAAATGTCGTTAAAGCCATAGTCGAACCCCAGCCTGATATTAGCCAGGTCGAGACCGAACATTTCATAAAATCCACCGCCAATTTCACCAAACCTGTGTGCGATAAAGAAATGCAATTCACCTGCAGAAGGAAGTGCTGTTGAATGGGTCATTCCGGCCCGGGGTGAAATGAAAGCCCTCTTATAGGTCTGACCGGATACCGGCGAAACAGCTATAAGATCAATTAGAGAAAACATCAGTGCAAAGGCACAGAACCAAATTCTGGTGGCAAAAGCAGATCTCTTCATAGTGTTATCTGGATGAGTAAATTACTTTAACAGTAACCTTGACCTCTTCGGCAATATTTTTAATCAATATTTTCGGTATTTTGATGCCATAGTCAGCCGGACGCACCATAAATTCGCAGACAGCAGCGATATTGTTACCAGCCATAGTGAATGATACAGGTTCGTCAATCGTTCTGGAAATGTCCCTGATGGTAAGTATTCCTTTTACTCTTGTCTGCAAGTTAACAGCGCCGGTAATTTTCTGCGGAAGGTGGGTAAGCTTCCCTTGAAACCGGGCTATAGGATACTTGCTGCTTTCCATGTACTGATCATTGAAATGTTCCTGCATCAGTTTCTTGGGAAAAACGAATCCTTCCACAGGTA
>JGI24721J44947_10001808_pt1 | contig 30475 bp, 23 predicted proteins | sample YelNatPaOPGAMG01_FD_44947 | JGI IMG/M metagenome (IMG submission 44947) | reverse complement strand
TGACTGGAGGAGATTGCTTCGCTACGCGAAGGCAGCTTTCAATGACAGGCATTGACACACCCCTGCACCCCTCTTATTAGAGGGGAATTTTAAAGTTGGGGTGTTTTGGAGTTATGGAGTTTAAAATAAGATCTAACGACCCTCTGTCACTCTTTATCAAAGAAGGATGACACAGATGACGGCTTGCAATGACAACCTTACACAGGATTTAAACATCCTTTATAACAACCCCCTCCATTTTTTGCTAAGCAGACTGTCCGATACCTGTTTTTTTGTTGATCAACCTGTACCGCAACTCGGGCAATGGGGATCCTTTTGTATATTAAATGTCTTAAACTGTGTTGTCTCCCCTTCCCATACAAGCAACTTATTTTTAAGTGTTCTTCCTATACCTGTAAGATATTTGATAGCTTCCAGTGCCTGAAGCGAACCTATTACCCCTGGTGTTGCGCCCAATACTGGAAATACTTCTTTAGGTGGTGGCTCTTGAAAAATGCATCTCAAACAAGGGGTCTCAGGAGACTGTATAAATGATAATCTTCCATCCATACCCCATATACTTCCGTAAACCATAGGTATGTGTTTTCTTATTGCACAATCATTTAGTAAATAACGGGTTGGGAAATTATCCATACAATCCATTATAATGTCAGCATTGCCTACAAGTCTATCCACATTCTCCTCCACAATCTTTTCTGTAATAGCAGTTATATTCACATTTGGATTTAGTCTTTCTAAAGTCATCTTTGCTGATATGGCTTTATTTATACCAATCCTTGTATGGTCATGCAGTATTTGTCTATTTAAATTGGAAAGGTCCGGTGAATCAAAATCGCATATTACTATATGTCCTACTCCAGCCACTGTTAAATAAATTGATACAGGTGAGCCAAGTCCACCGGCTCCTGCAACAAAAACTGTGGATGATTTAAGCTTTTCCTGTGTAGCTTCACCCCATCCCTCCATTATAATTTGCCGTGTATAGCGGTTCAATTCCTCTTTTGATAACATATTCCGTTCTTTTTTAGTATACCTTTGATCTCTTCCTGGCAACCCCTGTTCTATAAGCTGATTCACCGACAGCTTTAGCAACTGCTGTAACAACATTTTTATCAAATACGCTGGGTATTATATAGTCTTCGCTTAAATCAGATGGTTTTATGAGGGAGGCTATTGCATCAGAAGCAGCAAGCATCATATCATCATTTATCTGTCTTGCTCTAACATCAAGGACGCCTCTGAACATACCGGGAAAACAAAGAACATTATTTATTTGATTGGGATAATCCGAGCGTCCTGTTGCAACAACCTTTGCATACTTTCTTGCAAGTTCTGGCATAATCTCAGGATCAGGGTTTGACATAGCAAAAACAATGGGTAGCTTCGCCATCTTTTTTAGATTAGAAGGTTTTACTATATTCGGACCAGAGACACCAATAAAAACATCTGCCCCTTCAAATGCATCACTTAATTTTCCTTTTATATTCTTTTTATTGGTATGCTGCGCAAGCCATTCCTTATATTCATTCATGTGCTCTTTTCTCCCTCTGAAAATAATACCGGTTGTATCTGCAACAATGATATCCTTCACTTTCTTCATAATAAGTAATTTTGCAATAGACATACCAGCAGCGCCGGCACCTGATATAACAACCTTTATATCTTCCATTTTCTTTTTTACAACTTTAAGCGCATTCACAAGTGCAGCCAATGTTACAATGGCTGTTCCATGCTGATCATCGTGAAATACAGGAATATCTAATATCTTTTTCAATTCGTCCTCAATATAAAAACATCGTGGTGCTGAAATATCCTCAAGATTTATACCACCGAAGCTTCCAGCTATAAGCTTAACTGTATTTATAATCTCATCAGGGTCCTTTGTTCTTAAAACAATAGGGAATGCATCTACATTAGCAAATTCCTTAAAAAGCTGTGCCTTACCTTCCATTACAGGAAGCGCTGCCTCAGGACCAATATCACCAAGTCCGAGTACTGCTGTCCCATCCGAAACGACTGCCACTGTATTTTTTCTTATCGTCAGAATAAATGATTTCTCCTTATCCTCTGCAATAGCCTTTGAGACCCTTGCAACACCAGGTGTATAGGCAAGCGAGAGATCATCTCTTGTTTTTATAGGATTCTTTCCGACAACAGCAATCTTACCACCAAGATGGTATAAAAACACCCTGTCAGATACACTAACAACATTAACACCCTTTATCTTTTTTAATGTGGAGATGATTTGATGAGAATGAGCTTCATCTCTTGCCTTCACAGTTATATCACGGATGATTGTATTCTTCCCAACTCCAACGAGGTCCACAGCTCCGATATCTCCCCCTGCCTTACCTATAGCTGTTGTCACCTTGCCAAGCATGCCAGGTACATTATGTATCTCAAGCCGAACCGTTATACTGTAACTTACATTTGGTACATTAGCCATAACTACCTCCTTCGGGGAAGTTTATAATAAAATTATTCAAAATCAATAAGAAGGTTTATTTATTTATCTTTCTTTTATCTTTAACAGATGCAGGTTAAATGTGAAATGTAGCAGTATGATTTAACAAATGCAAGATAATGTTACGCATAAGTGCAATCGCTACCCACTCATTTGATGTTAAATGCAATTTTTAAATATAGAGAGTATAATTGATATATGAGTGAGGAATTGCAAAAAAAGATCTATCTTTTAAAAGAACTTGAACTGCTTGCCATGCGGCTTGGTATTCAGATCCGTTATGAATATCTGGCAGATGCTAAATCAGGGTTATGTATCTTAAAAGGCAAGACATACCTTATAATAGATACACAAACAAAAATAGATGATAAACTTGCAATATTTAAAAATATACTTTCAAAAGAAGACCTTTCAAACATATTTATACCACCTATCGTAAGGGAATTTCTATCCTGTGGATAATTTTTTTCTTTACTTTTATTTATGTTGCATTTCCTGCCAAAGTTGTGCTTTATTCTACATAGTTACTGATAATGAAGGAGGTAGTATGCCCAAGAAATTGAGGATCCTCATAGGAAAACCGGGTTTAGATGGACATGATAGAGGAGCAAGGGTTATTGCAAGGGCTCTCAGAGACGCTGGATACGAGGTAATCTACACAGGTCTCCATCAAACACCGGAAATGATAGTTTCTACAGCAATTCAAGAGGATGTGGATGCAATAGGATTGAGCATACTTTCCGGGGCGCACAATACCTTATTCAAAAGGGTTGTTGATCTACTTAAGGAAAAAGGAATTGAAGATATTACGGTGTTTGGAGGTGGAATCATCCCTGAAGAAGATATCGCCTATCTTAAAAGCATTGGTGTAAAAGGTATATTCACACCAGGAACAAGCCTTGAAACAATACTTGAATTTATAAAAAAAGAGGTAAAACCAAGAATATAAAGAAAGGAGAAACAATGAGACCTGTTTATATGGTATCAGGTGGAATAACAAAATTTGCAAAGGCACACCCTGAGATGACATTCCAGTTAATGGTAAAGAAGGCATATGACTATGCACTAAACGATATTGGACTAACCCATAAGGAAGCTGTTAATGCTATTGATGGCTCTGTTGCTTCATATTTTTCCGACCATTTTACAAGACAGTTGATGGCAGGGATTATGGTTCAGGATTATTTAGGGCTCGTTCCAAAACCAGGACACAGGGTTGAAGGTGGTGGAGCAACAGGTGGTATATGTTTTCAGGAAGCTTATAAGTCTGTTGCTTCAGGGGTAATGGATGTATGTGTTGCCTATGGGTTTGAAACAATGTCTCATGTAAATACATGGAAGGGGAACGAATTCATAGCCCTTGCTTCTGACACCAATTTTGATTATCCGGTGGGAGGCTTTTATACAGGATATTANGCAATGATGGTTGTAAGGCANATGAAGGAATTTGGAACAAAGGTAGAACAAATGGCAATGGTCTCTGTAAAAAACCACATAAATGCATATCATAACCCATACGCACAGAAACGAGAAAAGCTTTCTATCAAAGATGTGCGTAATGCCCCTATGGTTGCATGGCCCTTAACAAGGCTTGATGTGTGTGTTATGTCAGATGGGGCTGCAGTAGCAATTCTTGCAAGTGAAGAAGGGATCAAAAAGCTTGAACGGATCTCTGGCACAAAGATAAATCCCGTGAGGATCTCCGGTATCGGGAGAGGCACAGATAGCATGAGAATGGCTGATAGACCCCATGGAAAGGTTATATTGCTTCCACACGAATCACCAGATGACTACAAACACCTGGACTACCCTGGTATACATTCTTTCAGGGCAGGCAGGATGGCAACAAAGCTTGCATACGAAATGGCAAAGATTAAAGATCCACTGAAGGACATTGACTTTGTAGAGCTTCATGATGCCTATACATCTTCAGAGATACAAACCTATGAGGATATGGGGTTATGTAAATATGGCGAAGGCGGAAAGTTTGTTGAAGAAGGTAACCCATTTATGCCAAATATAGACTATGGCTTGAAGTTGAAAAAAAAGGGAACAATACCCGTAAACCCTTCAGGAGGTCTTATAGCATGCGGGCATCCGGTAGGTGCAACCGGCCTTATGCAGGCAGTATTCGCATTCTGGCAAATCCAACATTCTATAAAAAAGCATTTTGGTAACGATATATTACAGGTCAAAAATGCCAAAAGAGGTGCAATACACAGTCATGCAGGTACAGGCACCTATGTTACTGTTTCAATATTAGAGAAGGCTTAAGGAGGATATTATGAAAAAAAATAAAGAAATCATGACAATACCGGAAACAGAGGAAGGCACTGTTCTTTTTAATGTTCCTTTTCCAAAGGATTTAAAACAGCTAAAAGATATGAGTCCAATTGTTATCCTTCAGCATTATGGCATCAATTATATCCATAGTTATGGACAGGACTCCCCATTCTTCGCGGGTCTTGCAAATGGACATTTGCTTGGGACCAAATGCAGTAAATGTGGTTATGTGCATGTAACACCAAAACTTCACTGCCAGGAATGCGGTGGTGAATGTGAATGGATAGAATTGCCTAAAGAAGGCAGGATCCATACATTTACCGTATGTTATTTCGGGAGTGAAGAATTCTTAAAGGAAACACCATTCATGCTTGTGCTTGTTGAGTTTGAAGGCGCTAAAACATTAATGCTTTCAAGGCTCCTTGGTGTTGATCCAGACAAGGTTTCCTTAGACCTTATAGGTAAAAAGGTTAAACCTAAATTTAAACGCAATTCAAAATTTAAACCAACAGATGTGTACTTTGTTTTAGCAGAATAATTAAAAAATGCAAAGGAGGAAAGATGATACATTTTAAGAGTATAATGGGATGGATAATCCTTACAACAATTACACTGTTTTTATATGGATGTGGAACAAGTAGTAATAATGTGAAACATGTGACACTTGGTCCCGGCTGCAACCCTATTTCAATAGATGACTGTTTCTTACCTTATCCATCCTTTTATTATCTGAGAAACGATCCTTCCTCTAAAATAACAGGAGTGCGAGTAAACTATCCAGACGGTGTTCTTCCAGTTAATAATAAAGGCATAGCTCTTAATCCAGCACCTTTTAATACCGAGGACGGCTTCAGCCCTGCCAGTCAAATTCTTGTATATTTTGCCCAAGGCGTAACACCCACATCGTTACCATCTCAGAACAATCTTTCTGCCTCTACACTTACAACAAGTCCTATACAGATACTTAATTTTAATACGGGTGCGCGCGTGCCATTGTTCGCAGAAGTTGATGCAAATGCTTCGTCCATACAAGAGCAGGCTTTGATCATACGACCTATGATACGGCTTGATACTTCAACACACTATGTTGTTGTTATACTTAACAGTGTAAAGGACCAGAATGGTAAACCTTTAAATGCGCCAATCCCTTTTGTTTATTTACGGGATAAGATTCCAACAGACAACAATATCGTTGAAGGTATAAGGGCTCATTATGAACAGCTGTTTTCCTTCCTCAGTTCACAAGGAATTAACAGAAACAACATAGTACTTGCCTGGGACTTTACAACTGCTTCTGATCAATTTCTCACGAGTCATCTTTTATCAATGCGTGATCAAGCCCTGGAATTAATAACCACTACTGGTATTACCTTTACCACTGTAAATACTTTCACCCCTGCCTCAAGCTCAGGTAGCTACAATCCATACCTCTACAAGGAACTTATTGGTACATTCTCAGCTCCAACATTTTTAGATGCTAACGGCTATCTGGTAACAGATGGTACAACAGGTTTACCCAAGTATGCAGGACAGGGAGGTTACCCTATCGTCGTACATATACCAGCATGCATAACAAACACAACCTTGCCTATTCCTATCATGATATACGGACATGGATTATTCGGCAGCGCACAAGGTGAAATGGATACTGATTATCAGGAAAGTTTAATAAATAAGCTTTGTATGGTTCAGATTGGTACAAACTGGATTGGTTTAAGTGATGATATATCTAATGCAGCACTTGCAATGAGTAATTTTAATAAGCTACCATTGATCACGGATAGGCTTCAGCAAGCACAGATAAATGTGGTTATAATGACAAAGCTCGCACTCGGAGCGCTCAGGAACGACCAGGAGCTACTGTATAATGGACATGCTATTATAGGTGATCAAATCTATTACTATGGTATATCTGATGGAGGTATTCAAGGGGCAACCTTCATGAGTATTGATCCTGATATCACAAAAGGTGTGCTTGGGGTGCCTGGCTCTACATGGAGCATAATGATCCAGAGAAACCCTGAATACAACATGCTTGAGCAACTCTTTGCCCCAGCCTATCCTAATGAACTTGATCGCATTAAGCTTTTGTCGCTATCACAGTTTAACTGGGATTTCACAGACCCCATAACCTTTGCTCCACATACAATTATGAACCCTTTACCTAACACCCCTAAAAAACAGATCCTTATTCAAGCAGGTATAAATGATTCAGAGGTAACGAACATTGCAACAAACATACTCGCAAGAACCATGGGACTTACTGGTTTGCAACCATTACCTGTACCTGTATATGGGATTACAGAAGAACCAGGTCCATTACCATCCGCACTTACCTACTGGACAAATCTATCTTTTAATGGGCAACCCTGTACCTATATACCACCATCAACAAACCAGCCGCCTTCCACTGATTCTACCTTAACTTCCTGTGTTCACGAAGCGGTTAGAAGATTGCCACAGGTTATTCAACAGATTGGATTATTTTTTACGCCATCCGGCCAGGTTGAACAAACATGTTTCAGTTCTCAAGGTTGCAATTATACAGGAACCACACAATAGATACGTCAAAAGTATGCTAAANGCAAAAATGCATTNGCAAAACCTGTCCCGGTGAAAACAGTAATAGAGAAGCATGTAGCGGTTTGATTTATCAAACGAGCAAAGGTACCGTCGCATGAATGCGACCGCTACGGGGAACAGATTGGTTAATGTAAAATGTAGGCGATCCGGTTTTCTAAAAAATGGATACTATTTTTTAGTAGCGTTTATTACTTCCTTTTTAATGGCTATAGTCCTTTCACCGAGCAACCCAAATTTTAACCATTTAAATCCAAACTTTAACAACTCTTTATCATCTGTTCTGATACGTTCTACTGTAGCTTGATCTATATCAAATACCTTTAAGAACTTGGTCTCAAAGATAAACTTTCTAAACCTATCAATATCATAACAGGTCATATAGAACATATCTATTATTGATTTATCCGGTACTTTATCCTTCCAATCAGCCTCTGTTTTTGTAATCTGCTCAAACATTATATTCATATTGTCGTACGCTATAAACCCCTGATCCTCTAACCAGTCTTCAAGTATCCACTCTTTTGCTTCCTTTAAACCATAACAGAAATCTTCTCCAACGATGAGTTTGAATTCGTCCTCCTCGTTCGGGTCCCTATCAAGGGGATACAAGCGGCATGACCATGGTCTATCCTCATATATACTGCATCCTTCAGAAGTTAAAAATAAGCATGGTTTGTCACCTTGTTCGCTCATCTTTAATAGCACCACAGGTAAGCTATAGCTATCTTTAATCAATGTCTTTGTGTACTTTTCAAGAAACTCGCCAGAGGAAATACCAAGTCTATTTTTCATCCGAACTATATCATATGGGGTTAAAAAGATATTTACATCCCTGCAGCATTTCGTAAAACACTCTATCCCTTTATGACACGAAAACCTGAACTTACTATACATTGATATATTCATATGTCTCCTTCTATATTTCAATATTTCCTTTCATAAAGTTTTCTACATACTGTTCTACACCAGTCATACTTTTAGGCATAAGCATATCTAACTGCTTTGTATAAACTGTCAACCTTCCTATCATCTCCATCAACCATTCAAATTTGTCCTGTTCGCATTTTGTGCATATTGCTCTGACAATGTCATCAGTTTGGTTTACATAAAATTGATACCTCTTAAGGATCATAAGAATTAATTGTGCCCTTTTTAACCTCCTCTCAAAATCTGCACCTCCGCCCTGGAATATAAACCTTATATAGTTATCATTTGGTTCTTTAGTACATAATCCCTCTATTATTGAAATGTGATATCCCATCCTTATATTAAAATTCATGTACTCATTGCTTATCAATGCAAGGTTTCTTTCATATAATCTGCTTTGTAGACCTGGATTTGCCATAGTATTCATAATCACTGACATAAAGCCCTCGCCGCTTATAGGTTTTGTAGCTGTCCCTTTACTCTTTATACCCCTCCAGAAAGCAAGAAATGGGATAGAAGTAATGGACGATTCTGTTATCTTCTGCTCTTTTCTTAAGCCACCTCCAAGGTCTATTATATAAACTTCAAAACCTGTATCAGTTTTTAACCTCACAGCAGAAACATCTTCTATGGAGACATCATTTGCTATCAAAAACATCTCATTCATAGCGGCTTGATGTGCAAACCTTATAATATCATGCATGGTTCTGATAGCTTCTACCTTAAAGTTTGGTTCGTAAGGGTCTATTAGATTTAAAGGTGTGATATACTCAAGAAGCTTATTTAACATTGTAAGTATTGGTGCATCTTTAAATACAGCGATTTTTTTATAGGGGTGTTTAAATAGCTCTTCAACATATCCTTTATACACACAACCATGATCCGCATCCACGCTGACGATCTCACCATTTTTTATATTAACTGTAGCATCTTTTGCATTTACAATAGCTGGTATCTGAAATTCCCTTGCAAGGGTTGCCATGTGACCGGTTGGGCTTCCAATCTCTGCTACAATAGCCTTTGCCCTATTCATAATGCTAACAAACCTTGGCGAAGAATGCTTTACAATGGCAACACCTCCATTGGGAAACCTTGAAATGTCCTCGTCTGTATCTACGAAGAATGCTGCTCCATAACCGGTTCCAGGTGATGCTGTGTCAGCCTTGCTTATAAGCAATTGGTGAGTGGTTGTATCCACCTTCACATCTGAATTAATACGCTTCAATGTTCCAAGTGGACCTGTTTGAAGTATAAACAGCTCACCCCGCTCATCAAATGCCCATTCTATTATCTGCGGACAGCCATAGTGTTGCTCTATTTTTATTGCATAATTTATAAGCTGTTTNAGCTGTGCCTCTGTAATAGAGGGTTGATCTATCTTATCATTTGGTACCTCTACCTCTATAAGCTTCCTGCTATCCTGTGCTATTGNCAGCATTTTTGTCTTATGTGCCACTTTAGATTCTAAAAGCTTTCTGTCTACCTTTGATACAATAAATAGATCAGGTGCAATATCTCCATCAACCATATATTTACCTAAACCTCGGATAGCGTTTATGATAATATTGCTGTCTCCGTGTTCAGAAAATGGATCCGTTGTATACATTACACCGCTTGAGACTGCCTTTATCATTACCATACATCCAACACTCATTGCTATATCATCCTGCCTAAACCCTCTGTTGGTAAGATAGAACAAAACCCTTGGTCCAAATCTACTTGCTAAAACCTCCTTATATGCCAGAGTTATATCATCTACAGCAACATTCAAAACCGTTGCGTACTGACCGGCAAAACTAAATTCTGTACTTTCTCCAACAGCGCTGCTCCTAACAGCAAATGAGAGCTCAGAACCATATTTATCTATTAATCTTTTGCAATGGTCGTATATCTTTTCTGTGAGCTGTAATGGTACTGGACTGCTTTTGATCATAGCCTGAATCTGTAAACTTATCTTCACAGTGGACTCAAAATCATTTATATCAAGTGTAGAAAGTAGATCTTCAATACGCTGTTCAAGATTGTTTTGTTCAAGAAACATTTTATAAGCATAAGCTGTTATAGCGAAACCATCTGGTACCCGTAAACCTATTCTATTTCTCAATTCACCTATTTGTGCGTTTTTGCCTCCAACACTGTTAACCCTCTCCGCTGTTATGTCATCATAGGTCCATATAAGCTCGTCTGGTGGTATCTCGTTTTTTTTTGAAATGATATGCGTAATTTCAGATTTCAGATCCTCGTATATTCTATCCAGAACTGAATACTTGTTATCTGAAAGCCTATTAAGTCTACTGATTACCTTCTTTACAAGATTTAACATCGCCTCAGCATTTAAACGTAGATAGCCTATTTCAAATGCCTGTTCTCCGGACGATTTTTCTTTTAACTCTGACATAATTCGTAAAACAAGATCATTATAAGATAACAATGTTAGATAATCTACATACCTCTGTTGCAAGACAATATTATCAGAAGTTGTTTTTTTCTTAAAAAGATTGATCCTCACATTAATATCCCTTATTGCTGACTAAATTGTATAATACCTGATAAATAATTCAAACTATTATCTATGGAGTAGTGTTATTCCAAGTTTGATGGCTACTATTACCACGGCAACAAACGCAATAAGAGAAAATAACATACGAACATTAGGTCCACCAGCCTTTCTTGTAAAGGATGCTCCTATAACAGAACCAATTGCAGAACTAATAAGGAGTGAAATAACCAGAACAAGGTCAACATCCCCCTGAAGGGAATATGTGAATGCACCGTATGCAGCAGTAAACAGGATACCAAACAAACTTGTGCCCACTGCAACAACAGTAGGGCAACCAATAATATATATAAGTGCCGGCATCAAAATAAATCCACCGCCTATACCCATAAATCCACTCATCATACCGACTACAAATGCAATACCCATAATAACCCATACAGAAATACCCGATATACCAGATGCAGGAAAACGTATTATAGGTTTAATTCTCAATGCCCTTATTTTCTTTACACTTTCTGACGCCTCTGGTTCTGTTGAAATATTTGCGCCCGTTGAAATACTTTTCGTCATTTTCATCGTCTTTAAAGATTCTTTGAAAATAGAAAAACCTATTAAACTTAACATCACTATATATGATATACTTAAAACAATCTCCAGAACATCTATATGATGCCCACCAGCAGGAGGCAATATCTTCTGTAATCCTTTGATCAAGCTTAAAAGCTTGGCACCGGCATCAACACCTATGGATGTTCCTATAACCATGACAAGTCCCAATTTATAGTCAATATTACCATACTTGCTGTGCCTTATGGTTGAGGCTACTGTAATTCCTACAAGGAGAGAAAGGCTTGAGCCTACTGCGACAGGATAAGGCACACCAAATATTGCATTAAGCATTGGTGTAATAAGAAATCCACCACCCACCCCAAAAAATCCTGCCATTCCACCCACAATAAAACCAAAACATAGCATCCATAAAAGATTCACAGATACATGAGCTACTGGAAGGTATAAATTGAACATGTTTAATGCCCTCCAATATGGATCTTAAAAACCCTCTCTAAAAACATAATTGCATATGTTATCAAAGCCCCTATTATGGCTGGTACAAAAACAGCACAAACAATGTATAACCAATGAGCATGAAAACCATTTGCTGGCATAGTACTTTGTGATATTTTCGTTAACCAATCCAGTATATTCATAATTTAAAGTAGAAACAAAAAACTGTTCTCATTCTTTACCTGTGGCGATTAAGCACCATCCACAGACTAACTATATGAACTAAAATATCTATTAACCTAATTTAAGCAACGCTTTTTAGTTTTGTCTCTTCTGTTACTGCATCATCTTCCGCAGCTTCTGCCATTCCTGCGTATTTAGAGTATATAATTGCTACAAATCTATAAATAAGGTGAGCAAACTTTGAATAAGGAAAATATCCAATAAGGAAAAACACAAATACTAAATGAATGAAGTATGTCCAGTAAGCGGCAACAGCGTAGCCGGAAAGCCTTATAATTTCTGTAAGCAATCCAGTTACACCTATTAAAAACAACACACTCAGAAAAAGCCAGTCGTAATAATAGCTTTCACCTGCTTTGTCTTTTCTACTTAATCTATTATAAAAAGCAATCAAACATCCTATAATAAGTAAAATAGCTCCAAGATTTGCAAGTATCTTTATCGGGTTTGCCAAGCTCATTGGTAATGGCATGTGAAACACACGGTCTCCTATAAAAACTATCGCAGTTACAATAAACAGGGCTATAAATCCATAAAATATTCCAAGATGCCCTGTATATCTGATATTATTGGCTTCACATTTTTTGAAGTTTCTATGTGTTAGAACCTCCAGTATCGCCAGCCAGATGCTGTTGTATATCCCGGCTTCCCCATATCTGGGACCATGAGGATTGTTTTGATCCATATTCTTCCAGAAGTTTACAACTCCCTTCGCGATTGCAATAAGGACAAATGCACTTAATGTTAAAAAGATCACATCAACATAAGTATCAAATCCTGTAAAGGCAATAGGACCCGCAGGGATAGATGATAGCGCTCCTATAGAGTATAGTACAAGCAAAAACAATATCACCGGAAATGCAAAGAGCAATGGCAGATATTTAGGACTGCTGAGTGCCTTCCCCATAAATTTAGGAAATGCATAACTTTTAAAGCTGTAGTTCCTTATAGCAGCCATTACTTCTGCTGGCTTTGCTCCCCTTGGACAACGCACCGAGCAATCCCCACATTGATAACATCTCCATACATCCGGATCAGAAAGTAGTTTATCCTTTAAGCCCCATTGAGCCCATATCATCTCTTTTCTGGGGAATGGTCTTTCATCTGATGACAGATTACACACAACAGAGCATGTTCCACATTGAAAACATTTCTTTAAAGAACCACCTCCAAGTTTTGTTATATCTTTTATCAAATCAACATCATTTTCTATAACATTATTAGCCATATTAACCTCTCTAAAAACTCTTATACGGGTTGGGCCCGAGTTCATTAATCTTTGCCATAAAATCATTCATCATGTTGGGTATCTTATCATAATCGGAAATAGCAAGCTCCATAACCTTTACCCTCTCTGGTTCAAGCACAAGCCTCTGTAGTACTTCTTTCAGATTCTCCATTCTTCTATTAGCAAGCTCACTACCCCTTATAAAGTGACATTGATAATCTTCACCGTACTTACACCCTATAAGCATAATTCCATCTATGCCTCTTGAGAGCGCATCTGCTATCCATACAATGTTTACGGATCCAAGACACCTGACTGGTATAATTCTTACATTAGGATTGAATATTGTGTGATTTATGCCTGCTATATCAAATGCCGGGTAAGCGTCATTCTCACAAGCAAATACAAGTATTCTGAGCTTCTCTTCCTCCTCACCCGGTACCTCTATAGATTTGAGCATTGATGAAATAATATCCACTGAATAATTTTCAAATGATACTATTCTTTCAGGACATGCACCCATACAAACACCACATCTTCTGCACCTGTTTGGATTCGGTTTTGGTGAACCCTTTTCGTCCTCGTCAATTGCTCCAAATGGACATTCCTCTGTGCATCGCTTACATTGTGTACATTTTTGCATAAAGAATATCGGATAAGAAAGATCTAAAGCCCTTGGATGTACTGCCGCCCCTATAGATTCAAGTTCAACAGCCTGAATTGCCTTTAATGCAGCCCCTGTGGCATCATCTTTACATGTTTTACTATCAGCCGGTTGCCTTACACATCCTGCCGCATAAATAGCTGTTCTCTGCGTTTCGTAAGGGAAACATATAAAATTAGAGTCTGGAAAACCATACTTAAGCATAGGCAATTCTTTACCCTGCCTGTATTGCAGGTTTAAAATACTTGAGTCAGTAGCAGGTACCAAACCAGTAGCAAGTACCACCATATCAGCCTTAATGCTTATATCCTCTCCTATCAAGGTATTCTTTATATTAACAGTTAATGATTTATCATGATTTTCTATTATGCCTGTAATTTCACCCTTTGTAAGAAATACACCAGGATCAGCCTGCTTTTCTTTATAAAAATTCTCGTATTGTGCTGGTGTTCGCATGTCTTTATACACTATATAAACCTTTGCATTCGGATTATTATCTCTTATATATGAAGCCTGTTTTAGAGAGGTTAAACAACATACAGAAGAACAATACGGAAGATGATTTTTATCCCTTGAACCCACACACTGAATAAATACAACTGAGCCTACCTCTTTATTGTCAGATGGACGCCTGATCTTGCCCTTTCCTTGAACAGCTATATCTTCCATCATTACATTAGTTATAACATTAGCATATGTACCAAACCCAAGTCCTTCTACTTTAGCTGCATCATAAGGCTTCCAGCCTGTTGCAACTACTATAGAGCCTATTTTTTCAGTTATCGTACTTCCATTTTGTTTTATTGACACATCAAACATGCCTGGTTGTCCTGATATACTTTCTATCTCTGCTGATGTAAAAAGTTTTATATCCGGATTTTTCTTAACCTCATTTATTGTCTTCTCAATATCAACATCCTGCAATTCTCTATAAGGCGGCTTTTGCGGAAGCTGTTTATACCACCTGCGCATCCATCCTCCGAGTACAGGAGACTTTTCCACAAGTACAACCTTATATCCCGCTTTTGTAGCCTCAATTGCTGATGTCATACCGGTTATACCACCACCCACAACAAGTATTGTTTTATTAACATCCACCAAATATGGCTTGGGAGGGTTTGCCTTCTTCGCTTTTGTTATACCCATTCTGATATAGTCCTCTGCCAGCATCTGGGTATCTTCGTCCTTAGGCACATGTGACCACGCAACATGCTCTCTGAGATTAACCCTTTCAACATAAATAGAGGGGTCAAAAGAAAATGTATCAAAATGAACCCTTGGTGAACATGCTGCAACAACAACAGCATTTACTCCTTGTTCTTTAATATCCTTTTTTATAAGTTCTACGCCTTCAGCAGAGCAGAGATTTTCGTGTTTAATACAAATAGGAATTTTTTGTTCGCCTTTAACTACATTTACAAGCTTATCTATATCAACAGCCTCCCCTATATCACAACCTGAACATATATATACACCTAATTTCTTATCCACAGTTTATACCTCCCAAACATCTAACTCAGTACTTAAACATATATCTGGATGGCTTTAAGTGCAGCCGCAGTTGCATCCTGAATACTACTTGCAACATCAGTTGGCTTTTTAACACAGCCTGCTGCATATATTCCCGGCGTTTGAAGATCAGGAACCACAAATCCATATTCATCATAAATGATATCTACAGGCATTTTCGTATTTATCCCATTTGGCACCATGCCTGTTGCCAGTACTACCATATCCACTGTCTTATAAATCTTCTTACCTGATAGAATATCTTCTGCCAAAACAGTAAGATTGTTTGTAGTCGGGTCCTCTGTTATCTTCGCAACCTTTCCCTTTATAAAAAATACCTTATTGTCTGCCTGAACCTTTGTATAAAAATCTTCAAATCTACCTGTTGCCCTTATGTCTATATAAAAGATATAAATATCAGCATCTGGATACTGGTTTCTAACATATGTGGCTTGCTTCATTGAAGCGAGGCAACAAATAGAAGAACAATAACCTAAATGGTTTTCATCCCTTGAACCAGCACACTGCACAAATGCTATACTCTTGATCTCTTTGCTGTCCGATGGCCTTAATATCTTCCCTCTCGTGGGACCATTCGGGGCTGCAAGCCTTTCCATTTCTACATTTCTTATAACATTTTTATAAATACCATATTTTAAATTATCTATTTTTGTTGCATCATAAGGTGTCCATCCGGTTGCTAAAACAATAGAACCAACATTTATATTAAATACNTTTGGCTTCATTGATAAGTCAATTGCATTATATTTGCACGCGGAAAGGCATTTGGCACACTGCTCTTTAGTACAAACCTTATCATCAATAATATATTTCATCGGGAATGCCATTTCATGAGCAAGGTAGATTGCCTTCGTTTTATCCATGCCATAGTTGTAATCATTTGGTCGTTCTATCGGACACACTTCAACACATTTGTTGCATGCTGTACAATTATCATTTACATANCGTGGATTTATACGGATTGTTACATCAAAGTTACCAGGGGTTCCTGAAATACTCTCCACCTCTGCAAGCGTAAAACAACGAATCTTCGGGTTTATTCTAATTCTTTTGTAATTTATCTCAATACCACACTGTGGAGGACAAAGCTTTGGAAAGTATTGATTGAGCTGTGCAACCCTGCCCCCTAAAGACGGCGATTTCTCTATTAGATACACATCATAGCCTACTTCTGCAGCTTCTATGGCTGTTGTCATCCCGCTGATTCCACCACCTATTACACACACACTCCTATTGTTATTAGTCATTGCCATACCTACCTGCTATTCTTAAAATGGGTAGAGGTAATAGCATTACCTCTACCCTTATATTGTTACTCTTTTAATCTACAATCTTTATTACCGGCTTCTTTGACATCTGCCAGGTACCTGTTTGTGGATCCCATCTGGAGTTTACAAACACCTTCCAGTTTGCTTCATCAATCTTCGGAAAATCTGATCTGTAAAGGTAACCAGGATATCTTGTCTCTTCCCTAAACATCACATGCCTTAAGTGTACCTCTGCTGTCCAGAGCCTGTGGTAATTCTCCCATGCCCTCATGAGCTCATGCAGATTTTCTGCACCAAGTTTTTCAGCATCTTCTTTCAAGAAGGTAAGCAGTTCTAATCCTCTCTCAAGCATAGGTTTATTTGTTGTATACCACATTGATGTTCCACCTACATACTCATCCATAATCTTATTTAATCTGAAGAGGAACATCTTTGGCCTTATATAGTTTGGGTTAATGTTGGGATCACTTGATACATTTTTGTATTGCTCAAATATCTTCAATGGCTTATATGTTTTTTCCTTTAATTCTTCTATCTTCTTGGGATTTACATTTGGCGCCTCCGGGTGATCCTTTATATAAGCTATAGCCGCTTTACCTGCTATTCTTCCCTCTGTACATGAACCTGATGAGAACTTATGAGCAGATGCACCTACACCGTCACCGGCTGTAAACAAACCTTCTACTGTGGTCATCCTGTTGTAGCCCCAGTTATACTCTTTTGGAGCTATATCAGCAGGACCGCTTACCCATGCACCTGCACATGAAGCATGTGAGCCAATAAAGTATGGTTCTGAAGCCATAATCTCTGATGGCTTTTCCTCGGGCGCTATATTCTGAGCTGCCCATAAACCTGCCTGGGTGATTGTCATATCAAGGAAGTCTTCCCATGCCTCTGCCTCAAGTTCTTTCAGTTTCTTCTTTTTATCTTTATCAGTACCTGGTGTACTCTCTGCAAGCTTCTTTATAGCCTCTTCTGTTCTCATATAAACAGGTCCTCTCCCTTCTACAAGTTCCTTGATCATCTGGTGGTTACGAAGGGGTGTTGGAACAGGTTTGGCACTTGCATATGGCTCCCATTTTTTGATTTCTTCTGCCTGTGTTTGCAGGTAATCCTCACCAAATGCATTGGTTGCCCTTGACTTAAAGAGCAAAAACCATGCACCCACAGGACCGTATCCGTCTTTAAACCTTGTGGGTATAAATCTGCTCTCCATCTGTGTCATTTCTGCACCAACCTGCAGCATTGTTGCATAACTTGAACCAGAGTTCCAGGGTGGATACCAAGCTCTGCCCAAACCTTCACCAGTAGACCTTGGCCTGAAGATATGAACTGCACCACCAGCAGCAACAATCACTGCTTTTGCTTTGAATACATAAAACTTATTTTCTCTCACGCTAAATCCTACTGCACCTGCAATCTTGTTTGGGTTCTTTTCATCTGTAAGAAGGTTTACGATAAAAACCCTTTCGTAAATATTGTCCATTCCAAGTGCATTCTTAGCAGCCTCAGCCACGATTACCTTATAAGACTCACCATTTATCATAAGCTGCCATCTACCCTCGTGTACATAGTTGCCCTTCTCATCTTTCCAGATAGGTAATCCCCATTTTTCAAAAAGATGAACAGTTGAATCAACATGTCGTGCTACATCGTAAACAAGGTCTTCTCTCACTGTTCCCATCTGGTCATTTCTTACATATCTAACAAAATCCTCAGGCGTATTTGCACCATCTTTAATACCGATGTATGTGTTTATTGCGGAAAGACCCATTGCAACAGCACCACTTCTCTCCATCGCAGCTTTATCTACAAGTGTTACTTTCAAACCATTCTTCTTTGCCCAATAAGAAGCTTCAACAGCAGCACCACATGCTGCCATTCCACCTCCAACTATTAAAAGATCCGTATTTACTTCTATTGTTTCAAAATTATCCATACTTCCTCCTTACTTATTTTTTAGGTACACACAGTTCTTTTAACCCTAATGAATCCGGCTCGGTTGCAAGCAACGGACTCTTAAGATCCTCTGTGCCTGTCTTATAATCTGCGTACGGTTTAACCTCGCCCTCTGCTGTTGTTCTTATTGGGAATTTAAACCTCTTGATCGTGCCATTTCGGAATTTCACTGTCCACATAATGTCCTGTGAACCCCTCATAGGAGTTACACTTGCACCCAGTGGCACAAAATCAGCATAGCTTCTAACATCAATTGCCTGCTGTGGACATATCTTTACACAGGAATAACATTCCCAGCACATTTCTGGTTCTCTGTTGTAAGCCTTCATCTTCTCCTTATCCAGTACCATCAGATCATTCGGGCATATATATTGGCACGCAGTTCTTTGAAGTGCCTTACACCCATCACATTTTTCCGTAATTACATAACTTGGCATATATTAACCTCCTTTTATTTTTTACTTATCTTTTTTTAGAATCCATTCCTATACCTTCAGCAGCTGCATGCGTCTTAATTTCAACCTTGTGATCAAGATGTGCATAATAGTCTTTCAGAATCGCAAGCACCTCTGGTCTGCTGAAATCCTCTGAGACTTCCTTACCCTCTGAGAGTGCCTTCCTCAGTGCAGTCCCGCTAAGAATTAATCTATCTTCTTTGCCGTGTGGACATGTCCTTGTTGATGCCATTCCCCTGCATTTGTAACAATAAAATGTCCAGTCAATCTTGAATGGCTTTAAAAGTAGTGCACCTTCTGGTATCTCATCAAATATCTTTTGAGCATCAAATGGACCATAGTAGCTACCCACACCAGCATGATCCCTTCCAACTATTAAGTGGGTACAACCAAAGTTTTGTCTGAATACACCGTGTAAAAGTGCTTCACGAGGTCCAGCGTACCTCATCTCCATTGGATATCCTCCCATTACCACCGTATCCTTTACAAAGTACTTTTCCACAAGCACATTGATACACTTTGTCCTAACATCTGCAGGGATATCTCCTTCTTTTAATTTACCAACAAGCTGGTGGATGAATACGCCATCAACAACCTCAATGGCTATCTTTGCTAAATACTCATGGGATCTATGCATCGGGTTTCTCAACTGTAGCGCTGCTATTGTTTTCCAGCCCTTTTCCTCAAAGATCTTACGGCTTTCTGCAGGTCTCATATAAATATCGCTAAACTGTTTAGGATAATAGCTTTCGCTTAACACCTTGACAGGTCCTGCAAGATTGATCTCTCCCTGTGCCATTACCTTTTGAACCCCGGGATGCTCTGTATCCGTTGTCCTAAAAACCTCTTTACACTCGTAAGTCTTATCAATGGAGTACTTTTCCGTTATCTTCATTGTTCCCATAAGCTCAGAAGTCTCTCCATCTACCAGTGCTACCTCTGAACCAATCTTTAGCCCATCTGCGACATCTTTTTTGGCTGAAAGAGTAATAGGAATAGGCCAAAACAAACCGTTTTTCATCTTATACTCTGCACATACACCTTTCCAATCGTCATATCCCATAAAGCCTTCAAGTGGGGTAAATGCCCCAATCCCCATCATTATAAGATCCGATGTTTCTCTACTTGTCATAACGACTTTCGGCAGGGTCTGTGCTCTTTTTAGCTCTTCTTCTCGTTCTTTTCCTTCAAGAAGAAGGGGCTTTAAAACCTTAGAACCATGCGGTGAAATCAATTGTCCCATCTTTTGCCTCCTTTCTATTATATTTGTGTATACAATATACAATATATTTTTTTGTGTCAAGTAAATTTTTGCTTTGTGGTTGTACTGAGTATAAATAAAAGATTTTAGCTTAACCAGGTATATCCAAACATGCCGCATTCCATATACTTTACATCCTGGAAGCCCTTACCCTTTAATATGGTATATGCTTCGTATGCGCGAGTGCCGTATTGACATGTGCATATGATCCTTTTGTTTTTAGGCAATTCTTCAATATGTGCACGCAAACTTTCCAACGGTATAAAAACGACCCTTCTGTCCTCTATTTTTTTAGCCTTGGCTTATTTCTTCTTCTGTTCGCAGATCCAGAAGGAGAAACTCTTCATCAGTATCTAACAATTGTTTTACCTCGGATGGGGTGATGGTTTGCACAGAGCCAGAAAGTTTATTGCGCATCACATTTGCTGAATGAATAATACTATCCATAGCTGTTGCAAATGGTGGTGCATAACATAAATCAAGATTCGCAAGTTCATCAATTGTAGCCTTAAAAGATATAGCTGTGGCAACTACATCTAACCGTCTTGCCACATCACCAGGTCCTATGATCTGAGCACCTAACACCCTCCTATCAGTTTCTGAGACAATCAGCTTCGTCAGTATATTTTTACTTCCAGCAAGGAAATGAGAAATATCTCTTGTTACAGAAAAACAAGAACAAACTTTATAACCATGCTGTTTAGCTTGTTTTTCAGTCAATCCTACCTTGCCTATTTTTAAGCCAAGGCTCATTAAAATACATGAACCTACAACCCCGGGGAATGTGTCTTTTATGCCTGTCACATTGTTTGCTATAACCCTGCCCTGTTTATTAGCAACAGAGCCAAGTGGTGCGTTCACCATTTCTCCCGTAATAATATCCCTGGATTCTACACAATCACCACCAGCATATATGTCCGGTATGTTTGTTTGCATAAATTCATTAACCTTTATTGCACCTGTTTTGCCGATCTCTATACCAGTTGATCTTGCAAGCTCTACATTTGGCTCTATACCAACTGCGAAAATAACGCTATCNGCATCCAATTCTCTTTTGTTAGTTATCACCCTTTTTACTTTACCATTCTCATCACCCAATAGCTCTACAACAGATTCATTCAAAAAAAGATTTATTCCCTCCGAGGACAATGTGTTTTCAGGGTATAATGCCATTTCTGGATCAAGAACTTCTGGCAGCACCTGATCAGCCTGTTCTATCATCGTGATATCAAGTCCCTGAGCATTAAATGCGTCTGCAAGTTCAAGCCCTACCCTTCCAGACCCAACTATGACCACATTCTTTGCATCCTCTGATTCTACAGCCTTTCTAATATATTCTGCATGTTCAAGACTTCTCAAGACAAACACATTGTTCAATTGTGTCCCTTTAATATTTGGAAGTTTTGCCCTTGCCCCTGTTGCCAAAACAAGCTTGGTATATCCTATTATATTTATATTACCATCCTTTGTTAAAACTCTTATTACTTTATTTACAGGATCAATAGATTGCACAAAGGTATTGGTATAAACTGTAACATTCTTGGAATCTTTAAAATATCTCTCATCTCGTACAGTTCCCCATATCATACTCATCAAATCAGAAGCTTGCTCAACAGCGCCAGCAATGTAGTATGGCATACCACAACCTGCATATGACACATACGGTCCTTTCTCTATCATCGTTATCCGGGCATCAGGTGCATTTCTTCGTGCCCTTGCAGCTACTTTTGCACCGCATGCACCACCACCTATAATTACTATCTCATCGGCAAACATTTTATCCTCACTTTTTGAAAAAGATATATTGTATGCAAAATACAAAGTCAAGAAAGATAAGGCGAACTGCTTAATAAAATTTATGCTAACAAGTTTATTTGTCCGTCAGAAAGTGTATACCTTATTAGAATACCGCCTCAAGCAGTGCTTTTATAAACCATATGGTTTTCATAGCATAAGCAGTTCCACACTCTATTAACTTTTTTAAAAAGCTTGCTTGATAGGATCCTTTATTGAATCTTTGAGTTTGATAGCCCCTTTAACCCTTTAGGAAGATAATTTTTTTCATAGTACGCTATGTATTCACCTGATTTTATCCTCTTCCACCATTCATGATTTTTTATGTACCAATCTATTGTAAGCCTCAAACCATCTTCAAGGGTTACCTTTGGCTTCCATCCAAGTGTATTTCTGATCTTTGAAGCATCAATTGCATATCTTCTATCATGACCCGGCCTATCTTTCACATAGGTGATCAAAGACTCTGATTTATTCATGAGCCTTACAACAGTTTTGATCAATGATATGTTTGTACTTTCATTACCAGCTCCAATATTATAAACCTCGCCTACCCTGCCATTATGCAGGACTATATCTATTGCTTCCACATTATCCAAAACATAGATCCAATCCCTTACATTCAATCCATCTCCGTAAATTGGCACAGGTTTATCCTCAAGCAAATTTGTGATAGCAAGCGGAAGGAGTTTTTCAGGAAACTGGTAAGGACCATAATTGTTGGAAGTTCTCGTTACAATCACAGGCGCATTAAATGTTTTATAGTACGCAAGTGCGATCATATCAGCTGATGCCTTGCTAGCAGAATAAGGGCTATTTGGATGAAGGCATGTTGTTTCCGTAAATTTGCCTGTTTCTCCTAAAGAACCATAAACCTCATCCGTAGAGATCTGGATAAATCTTGAAATATGTTTTTCCCTCGCCACATCAAGCAAAACCTGGGTACCAACTATATTTGTCCTGACAAATGATGCAGGCTCAAGTATGCTTCTATCAACATGAGACTCTGCAGCAAAGTTTACTACAGCATCTACACCCTTTTCCATAATACTGGCTACAAGTTCTGCATCTGAAATATCACCCTTAACAAAGGTATAATGTCTGTTGTCATCAATGGTTTTAAGATTCTCAAGATTCCCTGCATAGGTAAGTTTGTCAAGATTGATGATCTCATAGTCAGGGTGATGCCTTAACATGTAAAGAACAAAGTTTGAACCTATAAAACCAGCTCCACCAGTTACAAGTATCTTCATTTAAAATTTAGCCTGTTTCATCAAATATTGTATACTTTCTTTATCCATCCTTCCTGGACCAATCGTAAGGTATGTTGTTTTTATGAGGATCAATTCTGTACTCATCTGGTTGTTTGTAGTTATATGTATTAGTTGGTATGTTAATAACAATCGCCTCTGTCTCGCTTATACATTTAAACCCGTGATAAACCATCTCCGGTATAACAACAAGTACTGGATTATGTTCTCCAACAAAGAATTCATTAACCTCACCTTTTGTTTTTGAACCTTCTCTATCATCATAAAGCACAATCTTCATCATACCTTTTACCACAGTCATATTGTCTGTTTGATGCTTATGATAATGCCATGCTTTCACAACCCCAGGGTATGCTGTGGTCATATATACCTGTCCAAACTTTATAAAGACTTCATCATCTGAACGCAGGATCTCCATTAATCTACCCCGTTCATCACAGATCACTTTGAGTCCTTTTACCTTAACTCCATCTATCATTGTATTCCTCCAATCAACCCATGTTAAAAGCCAGTTTACTCAATTTCGTGCTTTTCATGAAAGACAAAACCCCATTTTCTTGCTTTAACATGGCTATTTTAATTTTCTGTTCCCCATTCGTCAACTTCTGAACTATCTAACTTACCAATACAAAAATTTCCTATGGCATTCCAACCTTGCTATTATCACCAAGTAATAGTCTATAAACCTTTGGCTTTTCATTTAGCCTTTTTACCTCTACATTTCTACCAACAAGGCTATCTTCTATTTTTGTACCAACATCTTCTATTATGCAGTTTTCAAGTATTATGCTATGCTCAATTTCACTGTTTATAATCTGAGTACCAGAAGATATAGAGGTAAATGGACCTATATAGGAATTTATAATTTTTGCACCTTTACCTATAGCAGCAGGACCTCTAATAATAGAATTCCTAACAACAGCCCCTTCTTCAATAACGACCTTAAATTCTACCCTTGATAGCTCATCTACATCTCCTTTTATATCCATCTCACACATATCAAGCATCATTCTATTTGCCTCAAGCATATCTTCAAGTTTACCCGTATCCTTCCACCATCCTGTAACAATATGCGGCAACACTTTAAAATTGTTATCTATAAGCCATTGTATAGCATCCGTGATTTCTAATTCGCCTCTTTTGGATGGTTTGATTGCCCTTACTGCTGTGTGTATATTTTTATCAAACATGTAAACACCAACAAGTGCGAGATCACTTTTAGGATGCTTTGGCTTTTCTTCAAGCCTTATTACCTTTGAATCTTTGAGCTCAGCAACTCCAAATTGCGCTGGATTTTTAACATGAGCAAGCAAAATTTGAGAATTTGGGCTCTGCTGCTTAAACTGTTCTACAAGGTTTGTAATACCGTTTTTTATTAGATTATCACCGAGGTACATTACAAATTCATCATCCTTGAGAAAATCTCTTGATATAAGAACTGCATGGGCGAGACCGAGCGGCTCATCCTGCTTTATATATGTAACCCTCACCCCAAACTTTTTACCATCTGAGACTGCATTCTTAACCTCTTCTGCTGTATCCCCAACAACGATGCCAATATCCTTTATCCCTGCATCCCTTATAGCCTCTATCGCATAAAATAATATAGGCTTATTTGCTACAGGGATTAGTTGTTTTGCACTTGTATGGGTAATAGGTCTTAATCGTGTACCTTTACCACCACTGAGTATAAGTGCCTTCATTACCTAAAGAAATCCTTTATTCTATCAAATAATGTGGGAGTACCACTATAGATGGCTCTCAACTCCATTTCTTTAGCCTGACTTTTTAAGAATACATTCATCGGTACATCCCATTTTACATTCCTGCCATCTATGTTTCCATTAGCAGATACCACCCTGGTAGGNAAACTTACATCAAACTTTATCCCGTAATTGGCAAGCGAGCCCTTTAATACATCCTCGTAATTTACCTTTGCCTTTTTATCAGTCTCTTGTGTCTTTTTCATAGAGTTGATCAAAGAAATCACCAATTCGTTATTCTCACCATCCTTTTTAAGGCTAAATTGTACATTATTCATCTTTAAATTATTTATATTTGTAAAACCTACCCTGCCTTCCAGTATATAATAACCTTTCTCTGTAAACGCCTTCACACCTTTAACCTTTACTCCATTAAGCCCTGCGAATTGATCACTAAAATCTTTCGTTGTTAAAGGAAATGTAATGCCTGTTTGAAACATGGCATTTCGTAAACTATTCTGATCCCTCATAAGTGCCTCTGGGATGTAATAGGTTAAGTGCATACTACCAGAACCATTCAGTTTGAGTACTATATTTTCCTTTACATTTATACAACCTGATAGCAAGACCAGCGCTGTTAATGCGATATACTTTATATATCTATTCATGAAGCCCTTTTTATAGGAATTTAATCGTTATGTCAAATAATTGTATAAGTCCATGACCTGCTCTGTATTAAACCTTCTGTTAAAAACTTGCTTAACTTCTTATAGAACAAGTTTTGATAGTAAAAAAAACATCCATGTTAAAATATTATTTTTGAATCATTTCAGGTTCTATATATAAGGTTGGGAGCAAATAAATAAAAGAATTTATAGCTGATTTACATATTGCAATGTTTTTGTTCCTGTTATAATAGATAAAAAATGAAGCGCTTATACGGCATACTAATACTATTTATCGTGATCTTTTTATTTTTCTTACCGTCCATGTTCTCACAAAAGAATTCCGTAAAACTATTAAACAGTTATAAACAAAAAATCCTTACGCAAAGCCCGCAACAGGAAAATCTACCTTTGATATACTTACCATTCAGAAAGTTTGATTTTGAGCAATTACACAACAAGCATTTTCCCTTTTGGAACCCTTATGTTTTTGGGGGAGCACCTTTTTTTGCGGATGATCAAAGCGCTGTGCTATCCGTTTATACCCTTGTAGGTTCATTATTCCCGTACACCGAAAGTTTTCTCGTTGTTTCAATTCTCAAGCTCATAATAACCGGAATAGGTATGTACCTGTTGTTAAGTTTATTTTCGCTCAGTATCTATGCCTGCCTTATCGGAAGTATAACATGGATGTTTTCTGCGTTTATGATGACCTTTCATATTCATCATACAGCCGCAGATGCCGGTAGTTTTATCCCGTGGTTTTTCTATTTTTTTGAAAGATTGGTAAGAAGTTTAGACCAGGGGAAANGTATCTCGCTATCATTAGCAGGGCTTATAGTGTCAGTTGGTTTATCTCTTTTTGCCGGGCATGCAGAAACAACCATCGTTGGTAGCATCGGCTTATCCATATATGCTTTGACAAAGGTCTTTATGAGTAAAAACTCGATGAGGATCATCTTCTACACCTTTATTGGACTTCTGTTTGGTTACCTGCTTGCGTCTGTTCAACTTATCCNATTTTTAGTAATAGTTCTTAAGAGTGAACCCTACTATCTCAGATCAACTGCGGTAAAAGTACTCCGCAGTATGCCATTATGGACCGTGATAATGTGGTTTGCACCCAGTTTTTATTTTTTAAGGGAAGGAGGCACTTTAGTACTTCGTCAATCAACAACCTATATTGGTATAACNTCTCTGCTTTTAGCAATATTTTCTATCTCTGTAATAAAACGTTATTACAAAACTTACCTACCTTTTTTTACAACCATGATTGTAACAGCAGGCATTGGATATGTTATCCCGCCTTTTTCATGGCTTCTTAAGATACCGATTATCAGACTCGGCGGAGCTTTCAGATTCCTCGCCATTACAGAGTTTAGCTTAGCAGTGCTTACAGGTTTTGGTATGAACGCACTATACAGTAGCTATGGTTCAAAGAATGGAAAAAAAAGTAATACTTTAAATATAGTCATTATACCGATGCTTACGCTGTTTACTGTAGGGTTTTTGATTGGAGTAAAATTTAATATGTTTCCATCTATAACATTATTAAATACGGTATGGATAAAGAGCTTTAGTCCAATTAATATAGGGATCACAAGTACAGAAATACTGATTTTAATAATACTTATCATTATTACCTTATTAATAATATTGAAGTTTTATTCAGTTCCTTACATTGCAGGCAGTTGTTTAGTGATCTTAACTATCGTGGATCTTTTTATTTATGGTATGCTCGGTATGGAGTATAACCCGCTTTTAACATCACAAAGTCTTGAGCCATCATCCCCGATTATTAAAACTTTAATGCAATATGGTTCACCTGATTATACCTTTTATACCAATAATGAGGTCATAAGACCAAATATCGGAATGTTATATGGATTAAGGGATTTCAGAGGCTTTGATATAGTGGTTTCAAGGCGGTATCAGAAATTTCTATCTGCTTTATTTACAGATACTGTTCCAAAGCCTGATGCAAGTGGTGAATACCATGATTTGCCTCCTTATCCTGACCCTGTAATAGCGAGCATAGCAGGTATAAAGTATCTTATTTTTACATCAACGACAAAAGCAGACAGCCCTTATTATAAGCTTATAACAACATACAAAGAGCTTTCTTTATGGGAAAACACACAAGCAAAACCTATTCTTTATCTTGCCGATGCAATTCAATCGGTAGCAGATAATAAGGATGCATTGAATATATTATTAAAACACGATCCTCTGCTTTTGCATACTTCACTGGTAACAGGCATTAATGAGTCCGGCAGTTTTGACAATTCAAAGGTTAAGCTGAAAAGGATAAAAGACAGGGCAGGTGAACATATTGTAAAAGTTGATGCTGACAGTAATGGCTTTCTCGTTATCAATGAGCCGTACTACCAGGGCTGGCATGCTTACATAGATGGTAAAGAGGTACCGATGTATCATGTAAACTATCTGTTTCAGGGCATAAAACTTCCCCCGGGTAATTACACTGTTAAGATTGTTTACATGCCAAGGATATTTTATCTCGGGCTAATTGTATCTTTTCTAACGCTCTTTGTTGTGGTAAGTATGATAGTATTCAAAATAAAATGAAACCATATAATCATAAAAGTAAAATCTTATAAAATGAGTTTACTAACAACTTTTACTAAATATAAGGAAAGATTGTATTCAGAATGGCGAGAGTTTACGCAAAGATTTATCGTAAATGAAAAAGCGGATTTTATGTTTAATATTAGTTTATTTTTGTCATTCACAATTATTGGATTAATCTTATATAAGGCAGCATTCATGACACATTTTTTCCTATTTGATGACCGTGTATATATTGTAGACAATATCTGTATTAGAGGCATATCTTTTCATAATATTGCATGTGCTTTTACCCATACCTTCACAGGCAAGTGGGCACCACTGCATATTATGGNTTATATGTTTCTGTATCAGTTGTTTGGCTTAAATGCACCTATCTTCCATTTAGCCAATGCCTTTTTGTTCGTCATAAATAGTTTTCTTGTATACAAGATAGTTTACAAAATAGCACACAATAAATATGCAGGTGCCATTTCCGGTTTATTATACCTGTTAGCCCCAATTCAAGCTGAATCTATTATGTTCGCATCAGAACTGAAAACAACCCTTGCTAATTTTTTTATATTCAGTTCATTCCTTTCATATATATTTTACAGAGAAAGTGGTAAAAAAGCTCAGATAATATTAAGTATCTGCTTGTGGGTAATGGGACTGATGAGTAAGGGAACGGCTTTTACATTACCTGTTATGTTTTTTATATATGATTTTTTATTTTATCCTGAAAAGTTCAAAAGGTTTTACAAATACTATATATTCTTAATAGCTATAGGTATGGCATTTGCACTTTCATACCTTATCTTTTTACATGATATCCATTCAAATATACCATTTCTGCATCATTTACAAATGGCAATAATTAACACGGCTGGTTTGTTTTCTTACCCATTATACCAAATTATTCTATTTAATATGAAATTTGTTTATTTATTGTTGCCTTATCAGTCATGGCTAAGTGTTCATGTGATTTTCTCTATTATATTTTTAGTTATTATTGCCTTTATTGTATGGAGATATCACAAGAGATTGCCATATATAAGCTTTTTCCTTTTATGGTATGGTGTAAACTTTATTCCCGGTAGCGGTATTGGAAATGTGCCAGCACCTTTACTTGGAACAATTACCCAGGGATATGATCACTATTTGCCACTGCCTTATTTTGGTATTGCCGCACTCTTTGGTATAATTTTATGGAACTTATATAAACAATTAGTTCGAGTTCATTATAAAATGATATACTGGACATGCCTTGCCCTCATATTTATATCCATGGGTACTGTTACTGTAAAGAAAAGCTATTGCTTTATCAATACTACTGAAGTGCTTAAGTCCCTTGTACATGAATATCCTGAAAATCCTAACCCGTTAGCGATACTTATTGCTGGATACTTATTACATAATGAAACAGAGAAGGCACAATTTTATCTCAACGAAATGAACAAACGCTTTCCTTCTGATCCATTTACATATTACTATAACGGTGTGTTTTTAGTTTTACAGAATAAAGAGAGGGATGCGAAAGAAATGTTTGAAAACGCAAAGCAAGGATTTTACAGATACCGTATATCAGATCAATTAGCTGCCGTAAACTTTTTTATCACTGCCTACAGCCCTCCATATACCCGCTTATATATAGATAGCTAAACCTTTTAAAGAAGGAACAATACCACCCTCAAACACTTTTTACCAATCTCCTCTGCAATGAAACATTTGCTGGTATTATTGCTCAAATGTACACGCTCGAGCAGTTGCAATATAGTCTTATTAGTTCTTTAACCCCGTTGAATAATATTATTTATGGATGTAAGTACATAGAAATGAATAATAAACAATCTGCCTGTGCTGAATTTCATCAGGCGCTTTTTATTTTAAGGACTTACCCATTCTTTATTTTAAGCCCTGAACCATATCATCATGACACAACCTCTTTTTCTTACGACACTCTCATTGAATCTATAGAGGATAATTATTGCAATATTCGTTAACCAAAAAATTGCAATTTTTAAATACTTAAGCTTTTTATTGTAATAGATCATGCCATGCAGATGTATCCGTAACCATATCTGCTGTCCATTGAGCCATGGTTGTA
>JGI24721J44947_10001805_pt1 | contig 30499 bp, 30 predicted proteins | sample YelNatPaOPGAMG01_FD_44947 | JGI IMG/M metagenome (IMG submission 44947) | reverse complement strand
TACTCGTATATGAGGTAAGAAAATGAAGCGGAATGTATATCCGTCATACGCACACCTGTGTTTGTATCAAAGATGCTCTCTTTATCATACCCGCATTTATCACATACTTCTTAACCCAAAAATGCATTTAAAAATAAGGAAGTTTGTGCAGTGGGTGTCCCGAACGAACAAACGAACTTCCTTATTGCATTTTTTGGGTTAATGCGACGGTGTTTTTAGTTTGATAAATCAAATCGCTCCCTGTAGCGGTCGCATTCATGCTACAAAACAGGGGCTGTCTCAAATATATGGATCAGCCCCTGTTCATATGCGTAGGCATCTTCACCACATTTTATGTCTTCAAGGCAATGATGGAACAGGGAAATTCCCGGTCGCATGACTCATAACCCAGTTATATATCATTGCATCTACATTATTTCTGGTTAATGTCGGATCCGAAAGCAGGATATCAAGGTGCGTGTAGTTGGGCATAATATGTATATCAAAGCCACATGCAGTTCTTGGCTGACCATTACAGTTTCTCGCAGGCGGCAGCAGGTTCATATACTGGTTAAAATCTGTTGCAGTCTGTTCAACGCCTGCGCCTGCGCCGAACGCAATCACAGGTGCGTCCATCTCTGGTGTATAGAGTACATGCATCCCTTGCTGATACCTCCAGTCTGTTGTTTGTGTGGGTCCATAATCGCCCCCCAGTACCATGGTGTCCAAGAGAAGCCTGGTAGGAAAATACCGTTCTGACATGGTTGTATAGGTATTTGAGAGCACAGCAGCTAAGTCTGTGATACTTGTTATATGGTTCTGGCTATTCCATGTATAGGTCATGGTGCCTTTATCCGTGGGCTCAGATACAGTGATGCCCGAAAAGAACATGCTCGGTGTTGATGTTAAAGGTCCATTCGGGCTTCCCAGGGTTGCAGACATGATGCTGATCGGATTGAAATTGCGGTCCATTGCAAACCCGAGCATTGCCTGGTTCGTTGCCTTGAATTGTGTGTTGCCGAGCAGTGCTGTAGCAATTAGACTGAACTGGGGAATCTGGAGCATGGGTGACAACTGGTCTGGCTCAAGCAGTGCGTACATACCTTCTATTTGAACAAAGGTGAACATGTTTAAAAACATGGATTCAACCGCAGCACCAAGCGACCCCATGGCAGAGCCAATCAATCCGACAACCATCACATTGGATGGATCCTGTCTTATCTGATCCAGACTCGGCATGGTGAAATTCATGCCAGATATTGTCATGGGTATACCTGAACCGGAGATGTATTGTGAGGCTGTCATGGGTTGCATTATGCCCGAGCCTCCGCCGTCAAGCAGAACAACACCCGCTATATTGTCGTATCCGGGTTCAGGTGAAGTTACCGGATCGCTGAACTCATACCCTGCATACTCCTGTGCAATCCATGCACCAAGAGAATGCCCGCCAAGGAATACATTCGTTTTCCGGTATTGCCGCGGGATAAGCGATACGATCGTATTGAGGTCTCGCAAAGTCATGTCAAGTCCCCACTCAGACATATAGGATACCGAGGTAGTAGGCGGCATGCCTGCGTATGTTTTGCCGTCAATACTTGCGCCGCTGAAATAATACCCGATAGCAAGAGATGGATCCTTTTTGTTCCATGCAGCCTGAATACCTGTGAAATCATTCAGGAGTACAGAACGGCGGTCAACAGTCCATACCTCTATATCTCCCTTTCCCATCTGAACTATTGTTCTTGCCATCTCATCAAAATCGCCGGCTCCACCAAAAAGCCCTGGCATAAGTATGAGGATCGCTTTGAGTTGAGCTGGTTCTGGATTGTAACGATACCGTGTGAACACTGCATAATTAAGCTGGTCTGGTGTAGGTAAGCCGTAAGGGTTTGGCGGTACTGCAAAATTGGTAGCTACATGGTAATTGCTTATTACAACTGGTGATGATTGGGTACTACTGCTACTGCTGGAGCATCCAGCAAACATGAAGGCGATCAAACCTGCTGATATTATAAATCTTATCCGTTGAGTAGACATACACTTAACCTCCTTTGATTTTAATCTTCCTCATTATATACCATATTACAAAAAACCTGTCAGGTTTTTATATCTTTTGAACAAACTTCTCTATTGAATTTTTGGTTAATGGGTAACATGGTTTCATAGTTTTTTATGTTATTAGATGTTTGAACAAGTATAGCACTACATTGTTGCCCATTTTTTTATGGCTCAGCCAAGAATTAAGATGGGCACGTTGCAACGTGCCCATCCATCGTTTTATGTTTCTCTTATTCCATTGTTTTAAGGTATCACAGTAATAGGTATTTTTATCAGCATTGTTGAGCCATTTGCAATGTTCGGTGAAGTAAGTGAGAGTTTTACATATCCGCTTTCTGATAATATACCCGCAGGAAGTGCTTGTGCATTAGCTGTAACACTAATCACACCTATGTTCTGAGCACTGGCATCGTAGGATGTAGGATCTACAGCAACAGGCAAGCTGCTACTCGCAGAGGCGGCAATGCTGCTACCTGGAGCGAGGATATTTCCATTTTCATCCCCAAAGTAAACAGTAAAATTCTGGGTAGTCCCTGTATGTAATGTTGCAGTTGTAGGCGTAAATGAGACTACGGGATAACCGGAATAAACAACAATAATACTGTTCCATACAGTTGTCTGTGAAAACCACTCACTATTGGTCGGGTCAGCAGCAGGTGCTGAATATGGAGCACCTGCATACCTTGGCCAATACCATTCAGAACCAGTCTGAGATGATATGATGGTAGACACAGAGGGATTACCTGAATTGTCTATTGTAATAGGGTAAGCGTTCGTTATAGTGTTTGTGAAGCACTCTCCTGTGCATGCCGTTCCTGTATTGTTGAAATACCATGTAGTATAGGGATCATAGACACCATCATCATTTGCATCAATCCACGGATCACCCTGATGAATAACAGGCTCACCAGGGTCGTGTATACCATTCTGATTCTCATCATCAAACCATTCTTCCCCATAGGTGTATGCAATAACCTCATTGTATCCATTTAGTTGTGTATTGAATACATTAACAAAGGGGGTTCTTAAACTGATATCCATGGGCCATGAGACAAGATTTACCTGTGGCAATATGCTGGAATATAAAACCGTAGATGCCTGACCATTAGAAGTATAAGCAACAGGGTCTATCAAACCTCCTCTTGAAGCGAAATAAACCGGTGTACCATCCGGCACAGGATTAGAATACCTATCCGTCAAATAAACAGTAATGTGCGATGTTAAACCGTAAGTAACAAGACCTGCTACATTTAATTCACCAGGTTTAACAGCAATACCGAAATGCAGCCCCCCTGCCACAGGACCGCCGTCTATGACAATCCATACAGAATTCGTAAATGTCTGGCCGCTTATTACATAAGCCGCAGTTACAAGAGCCACACCTGAATGTGTGCCGGTGTTAAAAATGGCTGTTGCCGTGGCATTGTTGACAGTGGTCGTAAACGAGGTACCAAGATTAGTACCGCTGTTTGATATAAACTTACATCCACCAGGGTTATTATTGATTGTGAATGTTACTATTGTTCCATTGCTAACTGAATTACCCGCAGCATCACTCGCCGTAAGTGTTAATGTAGTTCTATAGGGATTGAATGGCCACACCCTCAACTCTGTTGCAGTGGCAGTTAGATTAGACGCAACAAAGGTGGTTGATGTGGTTGCCGTGCCGGTACCAGTGCCTGTCCCCGTGCCTGTTCCAGTACCTGTCCCGTTCCAGTCCCCGTTCCAGTGCCTGTCCCTGTAGAAGTTGATATGAAACTAACAAAAGTGCTATTACTTAAGCCTCCAACACTTGCTGTTACGAATGCCTGCTCGGATATTGTGGTAGCTTGCAAATTCACAGAAGCCGCACCACCAAGGGTTGCCACGCTCACATTCTGTCCCGCTGTGTTACCTCCGACAATAAAAGAACCTTTTGTTGTCTGAAAATTTACCAATACACCGTCCGTTATCTTGTTCCCGGAGAGTGTCTGAATCGTTGCTGTTAATTTTGTTGTTGTTGTACCATCAGCGGGTATTGAGGAGTTTTCTGGAGTGAGTAATAAATAGTAAGCATTAGAAGTATTAGAACTTGTGGACTTCTCAGCACAGCCTGATAACGCTGTTAATGAAAGAAGTATGAGCATCAAACATCCTATTACCATTTTTACAGTTTTCATAAAACCCTCCTTTAATTTTTACCATATCAAAAGTTTATTTAATTGTATAGCATACAGGGATGTAATTGCAAGCAATAGATACGCGAATAAGAAAATAACGGAACTGTGACCTATGGACTGGAGAAAAATATTGTAAAAAAGTGAACAAACTTCTCTATTGAATTTTTTGGTTAATGGGTGTCTTTTTAACTGAGTGGCTTTTTTACTTTTTGTTTCTTTACATTAATGACACGCCTATAGGAGAATATAAAGGCAGGTATGGCAACCCCGATCATAAAGAATGTTATAAGTGTATAATCCGAGATAAAGGGTAGTTTTATATCAATACCCGCAACAGTTAAAAGACCTGCGACGATAAATAGCAGGCCTCCGAAGAATAATGTCCTGCCCCCTGTTTCAGCCCCAATCTTTTTTATATCTGCCTCTGTAAGTGAGTGTACCCATTTAAGAGACATGCCAAATAGTGCACCTACGATGAGCAACATGAGCATTGTCCCGATACCAAAAAAAAGACCCGGCAAAAAACCAAACCATGCATTTGGCATTGCTGGTGCCGCTATTGTATTAACAAACAGGGCAAATCCTCCAAAGCCAAAACCTGCAACAAATCCATGAATAAGTGTCCACCTGATCGGAGGGGCAGATACTTCTGTCTCGCAGTCCTCGCATTTTGTACCCAGTACATTTAAGTTTCTTTCCATGCGATTGGCATCCTCATGATGATGACCAATCAAATGCAGGTGTGGGTATATATGCTTTTTGAGTACAATTACACCTGCGATAAACATTACAAGCCCAACTATTAAATAGATGTACCTGTTTACAGTGAAAACAAAGGGGGCAAGCGCAAAATAAGCAAGTTCTGATATTATTGTGCGTTGTACAGTGAATGCAAGGGAAAAAAATAACCCAGCCTTCATACCTTCTCTACCACTTCCACTGCCAATGGCATAACTGAATGTTATGGGCCATGTATGCTCGTCAGGTAGTATACCGTGCAACAGACCAAACAAAAAAGAGTATGTAACTGCTATAATTGGATTCACAAAGTTATCACCTTTTTCTATTCTTCAAGACAAATTTACAATAATGCCAAAAAACAAATATAAGCATTTTATAGCTAAAGAAAAGGGTATATCGCCTATCTTTTTACCCAAAAAGTGCATTTGCAAAATAAGGGGCAAACTTCCATATTGCATTTCAGGGCTGATTTAGATTAATTTTTAAAACAAAAATTTTACTTGACAATAATATTTTTTAAATTATAATTATTCTAAAATGATTATGCAGGATAAAATAAAAAGATACAAAAGGCTTAATATAAAGCTAACGCCTCAAAGGATAGCTATACTTGATTACCTTGAAGGTAATAAATCTCATCCTTCTGCTGAACAGGTGTACAGACATATTTCAAAACAATTCCCATCAATATCTTATGCAACTGTTTACAATGTATTAAATGTGCTGGTTCAACTTGGTTTTATAAAGGAGCTATCAATTGACCCTGATAAAAAACGATTTGATCCTGATACCAGCCAGCATCATCATCTTATATGTGTAAAATGTAAAAAGATAATAGATGTAAATATGGAATATCATTTTGATCTACCAGGGGAAGCTTTGAATGGCTTTAAGATATTAAGCAACCAGATAGAGTTTTATGGCATTTGTCCAGATTGTCTTAAAAAGGACATGCATTAGTGCAATACTTAATAAAAAAAAGGAGGAAGAGTTATGGAAGCTATAAAAATAGGACAAAAGGTTCCAGATTTTGAATTTGCAACATATGAACCATCTGAGGGTGTATACGGAAAATTTAGCTTAAGGAATGCCTTATCAAACAAAAAATGGGTTATACTTGTATTTTATCCTGCTGACTTTACATTTGTTTGCCCCACAGAACTTGCGGATCTTGCAGATAAACAAGAAGAACTGAAAAAGCTCGGGTGCGAAATTGTATCAGTTAGTACGGACACACAGCATGTACATTTAGCATGGCAATTGCAAGAGAAATTGTTAGAACATGTAAAATATCATATGGGTGCAGATCCTACTGGAACAGTTTCCCGGATGTTTGGTGTATATGATGAGAATACAGGACTTGCGTTCAGGGGTACATTTATCATAAATCCTGACGGTGTACTTGTTGGCAGTGAGATNAATCTGAATAATGTAGGTAGAAACGCTGATGAACTTGTAAGAAAGGTAAAAGCCTTTATGTATGTAAGAGAACATACTGATGAGGTATGCCCGGCGAAATGGAAACCAGGGGACAAAACTATTAAACCTGGTGAAAATATTGTTGGAAAGGTATATAAGGTATTAGGAAAATAAAAAAGGAGGTAAAAAGTATGGCTTACACGGCAAAAGATTATAGTAAATTAATAGGTATTAGTGGGTTTAGTGAGCAGCTACTGAAGGAGCATTTTACCCTTTATCAGGGCTATGTAACAAATACAAATAAGGAACTTGACACATTAAGNGCAATGCTAAAGGAGGGGAAGGTAGGCACAACGGAGTTTGCAGAGGTTAAAAGAAGATTGGGATGGGAATTTAATGGTATGAGACTTCATGAACTGTACTTTGATAACCTTGGTGGCAAATCACCGCTTGATAAAAATAGCAAGCTTGCAAAAAAACTAATAGAGGGATTTGGAAGTATAGAGAACTGGGAAAAGGAATTCAGGGCAACTGCTACAATGAGGGGCATAGGATGGACTATATTGTATCAGGATAATACAAACGGAAACATTATAAACTTCTGGATTAATGAGCATGATACAGCACACCCTGCTGGCTGCANGCCGCTCCTTGTTCTGGATGTCTTTGAACACGCCTACATCAGAGATTATGGACTAAAAAGGGCTGATTACATAGAAGNGTTCTTTAAGAATATAAACTGGTCAGTCGTTGAATCACGGTTGGGCTAAAGTTTGTATTAAAAGGCAATAAAAACTAAAACCGAAAATCTTATGTAGATGGCGAGGATGCCCTCGCCATCTGTCCCTCTTTATGAAAGAGGAATAACGCTGATAAGGCTCGCAATGACAGCGCGGTAATATTTCTTTATACTTACACAATATTTCTAATCCCTTGCAATCAAGGTATTTTTAAGCTATCCATATTGTATGGATCAAATACTTTTTTACATAACACCTTATGTTGATCTTATCAGGAATGCGCTTTTGCATTATAATGGTAAAGTAACAGATCTTGGAACGCAGATCCTGTGGGGCATTGTTATCTTCCTTTCTATAACACTCTTTTTTATAGATAGAGGCTACAAAAAGAAAAGAAGGTATGAAAAAAGGGATTCAAAAGAACTAATCCGACAGGCATCAAAGCTGGAAAAAATTGGTAATCATATTGCAGCAGCCAAACTTTATGAAAAGGGAGGAAATCTTGATTCTGCTGCAGATGCATACTATCGTGCCGGGGCTATTTATTATGCTGCAATGCTTTACAAACGATTGGGAATAAAAGATAAACAGGCAATGTCACTGGAACAAATAGGCTACTATAAAGAAGCAGGAGAGCTTTACAGAGAGTTATCCATGTATAAGCAAGCCGGCGAAAATTTGCTGAAGGCAGGTGAGTTATTGAAGGCGGCTAACATGCTTGAGACCATAGGGGAGTTAGAAAAGGCAGCGGATATTTATATGAGTGCAGGCTTTAACATTCGTGCTGGAGAGCTTTACAGTAAACTTGGAAATAAAGCAAAGGTTGCATCCGCATACGAGGCGGGTATCGTTGTTCAAAAAGGAGATCTGATTCCAAGAGCTATAACAAATTATGCTACAAAGGCTATCCAGGCATATGTTGATACAGGCAACCTCCAGAAGGCAGCAGAGGTTGCGGAGAGAGCTGGTTTAAAAAAGCAATCTGCTGAACTTTATTCCAGGCTCGGAAACTGGGCTAAGGCAAGCGAACTTTATCTTGCCATTAATGATAAGCAATCTGCAGCAGATGTTATGAAAAAGGCAGGCTGGCACGAAAAGGCAACATTTACACTTGCATCATACTATGAAGATAAAGGAATGAAGCGCGAGGCTATACAATTATATGAAGAAATAAATAGATTAGATGATGCTGCAAGATTGTACAGCAATTTAGGTGAAAAGTTGAAGGCAGCAGAGCTTTATGCAAAAGCAGGAAAATATTTTATTTCTGCGACGATGTTTAAAGAGATAGGCTACATAGACAAAGCCCTGTCTATAATAGAATCAGCTCCTCCGTCAGAAAAGAATAATCCGGATGCAATGTTACTGAAGCTTGATCTCCTTATAGAAAAGGGAATGTACAAAGATGCTGAACAAATTGTTGAGCAGATGTTATCAGGCCAATCAGTTTCCCAATCAAACCTCCACCTGTTCTATAAACTTGCTAATATTTATGAAGAGCAGGGTAGATCAAGGGATGCTATAACAATATACAACAAAATTATAAAGATTGATCCTGATTATACAGATGTAAAAAACAGAATAGAAAGAATAATGCGTATTATAGAGACACCGTCACCTTCCCTTATTGATCAGTATGCACAAACAGTTTTGTTGTCTGATACAGGCGGTGGAGTGTTATCAAAGAGGTATAAACTTATTGAAGAACTCGGACGCGGTGGTATGGGCATTGTTATAAAGGCACAGGATATTGTTCTTGGGAGGGCTGTTGCTATCAAGATCCTGTCCACAGGTGGTGCGACAGAACCAAAAAGAAGGGATGCATTTATAAGAGAGGCAAGAACATCGGCTTCACTAAATCATCCAAACATTGTAACAGTTTATGATGTTGGGGAAGATAAAGGCGCATTCTATATTGTTATGGAGTTTGTAGACGGAATGGTGCTAAAAAAATTGCTTGAAGAATATAGGTCCGGAATGCCAGTACAACTGGCAATCTTTGTGGCTGCTCAGATGCTTAAAGGATTAGCATACGCCCATGAGAAGGGTATAATTCATAGAGATATAAAACCATCAAATATTATGTGGACACCCAAGAGAGTTGTAAAGCTTATGGATTTTGGACTTGCAAAGGCATTGGAAGAGATAAAGCACGGCGAAACTATCGTAGGTGGAACACCATTGTATATGTCGCCAGAGCAAATACTCGGTGAAACAACAGATGTAAGAACTGATATTTATTCTTTTGGATGCACTTTATATGAAATGCTTTTAGGAAAGCCGCCATTTATACACGGGGATATTGGTTATCATCATGTACATACTCCACCCGTACCATTAATTAAGATCAACCCTCAGATACCAAAATGGCTTTCTGATATTACCCAGAAATGCCTTGAAAAACTGCCAGAGAACAGGTATCAATCCATAGAACAATTGTTTAATGATATACAAAAGGGTTATAAAACAATGAAGCAGTAAATATCCGATGGTTATACTGATTGCTACAAACAATACAAACAAATTTAATGAGATTAAAGAGATTATACAGCAATATGGATTAGAGGCAAAGATGCCTTCTATAAAAATAGATGTTGAGGAGGGCACTGTCTCCTACGAAGAAAATGCAAGACTTAAAGCCGTTTATGTAATGTCAAAAACAGGAATAGATACACTTGGAGAGGATTCCGGCATAGAAGTTCCTGCACTTGGAGGGTTTCCCGGAGTTATATCTGCAAGGTTTGTGCAAGGTTCTGATAGCGACAGAAATAAGGTATTACTTGAGAAGATAAAAAAACTACCTGGTTTTAAAAGAGAAGCTATTTTTAAGGCTTATACTGTAATTGCATTAAGCAACGGCTCATTCATTGTTGGTTATGGCGAATTAAGGGGTAAGATAATTGACGAACCTGCCGGGAACAATGGTTTTGGTTATGACCCAATCTTTATTCCGGATGGCTACGATAAAACTCTTGCCCAGCTTAGTTCAAAGGAAAAAAACAGTATAAGTCATAGAAAAAAGGCTATACAGATGGCTATAGAACAATATATAAAGAGTGCTAAATTCAAACGATAACAAATTTGCTGGTATAAATTGGAAGCCAATGCTAATAAAATAAAAGTTTTAAGGGTTATAGCAAGGTTAAACATCGGTGGTCCTGCTATTCATACCATCCTTCTAACCCATTACCTTAACGAGGATTTTGAAACAAGACTTGTTGTAGGTAATGTTTCAGAAGGGGAAGAAAGTATGGACTATATGTTGGAAAAATATAACATCAAACCTTATTATCTTAAGGACCTTAAAAGAGAGCTTTCCATCACCGAGGATATTAACACGGTCTTTTCTATCTATAATATTATCCGCGAATTTAAGCCCGATATTGTTCATACGCATACTGCAAAGGCTGGCGCTGTGGGTAGAAGTGCTGTAATACTGTATAACCTTTTGCATGCTAAATTTGGCAAACACAGGATAAGAGTTATACACACATTCCATGGTCATGTGTTTAAAGGCTATTTTAATAAAATTGCTACTGCTGTATTTATATGGATAGAAAGGATCCTGGCTATATTTACAGACAGGATTATAGCTGTAAGTGATGCGCTAAAATATGAGCTTGTTAATATCTATAGAATAGCTTCTGATAAAAAAATAAAGGTTGTGTACAACGGATACGACCTTAATACATTTCTTGCTGTTGAAACATCATCTCATGCACAAAAAAAGACAATAAATATTACAACCGTTGGTAGGCTTGTGCCTATAAAAGGACATAAATTCCTTATTAAGGCATTCAATTTAGTTAATTCCCGGGCGCAGCTTACAATAGTCGGGGATGGAGTGTTAAAAGAGGAACTTATAAAAATGACAAAAGAGTTGGGTTTATCAGACAGGGTTAGATTTATGGGATATGCGAAGGATATGATCTCAGTGTATCGTAACACGGACATATTAGTTTTAAGTTCTTTAAACGAAGGTGCGCCTGTAGTTATTATAGAGGCTTTGGCATGCGCTAAACCGGTTGTTGCAACAGATGTAGGGGGTGTTAGGGACCTGCTTGGTAAAAGGCTATCTTCGATCTCTGATGGGGCTTTTCTTTGTGAAAGAGGTATACTTGTATTGCCAGAGAGTATCCAGCCAATAGCAACGGCGATAGACTATCTTGTAAATAATCCAGAAATTAGCTATAAGATAGCGAATAACGGAAGGGAGTTTGTGAAGTCATTATTTAATGTTGATAGATTAATTGAGGATATAAAAAGGCTTTATAAAGAAGTATTGCTACAATGAATATATATATTGCTCTATTAACATCTTTCTTGTTAAGTCTGGTAACAGTACCGATAGTTAAAAGGATTGCGAGACGCTATGATATTATTTCCTATCCAAAGGCAGACAGATGGCATAGTAAACCGATCCCATTACTTGGTGGATCTGCTATTTATGTCTCCACCATATTATCCTTTTTAATTTTCTCTACATTTGACAGACATACCCTTGCTATTATCATTGGTGGAACAGTGATATTTGTCCTTGGTTTGATAGACGACTTCAAACATCTTACCCCTCCAGTAAAACTTATAGTAGAAATAACTGTAGCCTCCTTTATAATAGCATTGGGTCTTAAATGGGAGCTAACAGGCAACACTGCTATTGATATTATTATAACTATGATATGGACTGTCGGCATCACAAATGCCTTTAATCTCCTTGATAATATGGATGGCTTGTCTGCAGGTGTAGCAAGCATTACCGGCATTATTATGATCTTGTGTTTGTTTGGCAATACACAATCATCTACCGCTATTCTATTGATCTCTCTAATAGGAGCTACCCTTGGTTTCCTTGTGTATAACTTTAATCCAGCATCCATATTCATGGGTGATTCTGGAAGCTTATTTATAGGCTTTATGCTCAGCAGCATTGTGCTTGTACCGGAGATAAAGCTTCCGGGTCAACTGTTACAGATAGTTATACTACCTGTATTGATCTTTCTTATCCCAATCTTTGATACAAGTTATGTTGTTTTTACAAGAAAGTTAGCAGGGGTTGAGGCGATGAAAGGAGGTAAGGATCACACATCACATAGGCTTGTCAAGGTTGGTTTATCTGAAAGAGGAGCTGTTTTGGTTATATACATTATCAGTATACTTTCTGGTATACTTGCATATCTTGGCAGGTTTATTTCTATTTATGTTTATATTGAGTTGATCTTTTTATTTACCATCACACTTGTATTCCTTGGCATCTATCTTTCAAAGATTAAACTGCATGAACCAGGCAACAATGAAAAGGGGCTAATACCTATCATCGTAAACATATCATACAAGAGAAGGTTATTTGAGATCATGCTTGATCTTGTCATAATATTTGTATCCATTTACGGGGCTTACATCTTGAGATTTGAGGGTCATACATTTAAGGCAAATATCGTGATGTTATTTCAATCTTTACCACTTATACTTGGTATTCAAATTGTATCATTTTATGTCAGTGGCATCTACAAAGGCGTGTGGAAGTATACTGGAACACACGAGATATGGACTATTATAAAAGGTGTAGTGCTCGGCGTAGGATTGAGTATGCTTGCCATCCTTGCGATATGGAGGTTTGAGAATTATTCAAGAACGGTCTTTATTATCTATGCAATAATATTGTTTATCCTGATGGCTTTATCACGATACACATATAAGTCATTTGATTATCTTTTTAAGAAAACCGATGATAAAGAACATAAACGGGTGCTTATCTATGGTGCCGGGGATAGTGGTGAGTTCGCGGTTAATGAGATACTCAACAATGAACAGCTAAATCTAACCCCTGTTTGCTTTATAGATGATGATAACAGAAAGCACGGAAGGTCTATACACGGATATCCTGTAGTTGGTAGTATTGATAAACTTGAAGAAACGATAAAAAACAAAAAAATAGACGAGGTTATCATCTCAACACCCAAAATAAAGGAAGATAGGATTAAAGAGGTTAAAAGGGTCTGTGACAGGCATGGTGTAGGTTTAAAAAGGTTTTCATTAAAGATAGAGGATTGAGAGCAAAATGAAGGTATCAATTGTTGTACCTGTTTATAATGAAAAAGACACCATAGAAACGATTATATCAAGGATCAATAAAGCACGAGTTTATGATCTGGAAAAGGAAATCATTATTGTAGACGATTTTTCAACAGATGGAACAAGGGATATACTGAAAAAATACAGCGATGCTAATATAAAGATATTTTATCATGAGAAAAATAAAGGAAAGGGTGCTGCATTAAGAACAGGCTTTGGTAATGCAACAGGTGATATTGTTATCATACAGGATGCTGATCTGGAATACGATCCAGCAGATTATGAAAAACTTTTGAAGCCATTCCTGGATGGCAAGGCTGATGTTGTTTATGGGTCAAGATTTATGGGGGGTGAGCCTCATAGAGTTATATATTTCTGGCACTATGTAGGCAATAAGCTACTCACCATGTTTTCAAATATGTTTACCAACTTAAACCTTACAGATATGGAGACATGCTATAAGATATTTAAGAAAGAGGTCCTTGATAAAATTAGAATAGAAGAGGATAGGTTTGGATTTGAACCCGAGGTGACAGCAAAGGTTTCAATGCTTAATGTCAGGATCTATGAAGTAGGTATATCATATAGTGGAAGAAGTTATGCAGAAGGAAAAAAGATAGGCATCAAGGATGGCTTCAGAACTTTGTATGTAATCATAAAGTACGGTTTATTTAAAAGAAGACCGAATTAATTAAACGAGGTATAAATAAAAAAAGGGGGGCTATATATGACATTACATGGCTCAAGGGTTACAGTTCTTGGTGGATGTGGTGCTGTTGGAAGTGTTGCTGTCAAAACGCTTGTGAAGCACCCGGAGTTTTCAGAGGTCGTAATTGCGGATTATAATCTGAAAAAGGCAAGAGAAATGGCAGGGAAGCTCAAAGGAAAGCCAGTGTTCGCACTAAAATTTAATGCACTTGATAAAAGCAGCGTAGAGAAGGTGATAAAGGGAAGTGATATCGTAGTAAACTGCGTGGGTCCATTTTATAACACAGTCAAACCAATACTGAACGCAGTCATAAAATCACGCATAAATTATGTAGATGTCTGCGATGATGTTGATGTCACACTTGATATCCTTGAGATGAGCGACAGGGCAAAGAAGGCAGGTATAACAGCTTTGATAGGTATGGGTAGCTCTCCTGGCGTTACCAATATTATTGCAAAACTTGTGTCCGAACAGTTTTTGGATGAAACAGATTCTGTTGATATCTTTCATGCACACGGAGGTGAGCCTATTGAAGGAGAGGGGGTAATCGGTCATCGTTTCCATTGTATGACCATTGATATACCTATGTATCTTGATGGTAGACTGCAGTATGTCAGGTATTTTGAGGACAGTGGTATGAAACTCCGTCAGACATTTAATTTTCCAGTACTCGGTGAAGTGCCGATATTTCCGTATCCTCATCCGGAACAGGTGACCATACCTAAATATATAAAACTTAAACAGGTTACCAATAAAGGTTCAGTGGTACCTATTGAGTACTATAATCTTATCAGCGATATGTGCAGGTTAGGGCTTGCGAGCAAAGAACCAATCAATGTAAAAGGGAAAACTGTAGTGCCATACGACTTTGCAGTTGCTTACATTATAAAGCAAAGAGAGCGTATCCTGCGAGAGACAAACTTTGGACAGCAAAGAGGGTGTGTGTCTGTAGTTGTGAAAGGCAAAAAGGATGGCAGGTACAGAGAATATCGTTTCCATATGGCATCGCAAAGTCAGGCACTTGGAGAAGGTACTGGCATCCCTGTTGCAATGGCAGCAATATTGATGCATCAAGGTAAGATAACAGAAAAAGGGGTTTTGCCGCCAGAGGCAGCTGTTAACCCTGCCGACTTCCTGGGTCTTTTGCCACAGATAATGGATATGGACAAGGCAAAGGCTGGTGACGGCAGCTTCAGTGGGTTCCTTGTAGAGAAGGTGGATGAAAATGGTAATGTATCAAAGGTAGAGATGTAGGTTATCTGGATCGTATGATAATCATTTTTCAGAACAAAAATGATAAAAGAAAATAAACCATATGTTCTTGCAATAGATCATGGCACATCCGGTTGCAAGGTAGCAGTTATATCTATTGATGGAGAGGTGTTAGATTCGGAGTTTGAACAGACTCCAACATATTTTTCCCAGGGCGGAGGTGCTGAACAGGATACTGAAGATTGGTGGAACGGTATTGTTAATGCCACAAAAAAAATAATGGCAAGGGGAAAAGTAAAACCGCAGGACATTATTTCTGTTGCAGTTTCAAGTACCTTTTCAACAACCGTGGCAGTTGACAAACAGGGCAGGGCATTAATGAGGGCAATAACATGGATGGATTCTCGCGGTGCACCTTACATAAAAGAAGCAATGTCCGGTATTATCAATGTACAGGGATACGGGTTGGGCAAGATCCTTAAGTGGATATATAAGACTGGTGGCGGTCCGCAGCTTTCTGGCAAGGATGATATAGCACATGTATTGTGGATAAAGCACAAGCATCCTGAGGTATACGAAAAAACCTATAAATTTCTCGGAAGCAAAGACTATCTTAATTTAAAACTCACCGGGAATTTTCTGCTTCATACGATTCGATCATGCTTTTCTGGATCACCGACATCAGGGATATTAACAATATACATTACGATGATACCTTAATTAGGCAGTTGGGCATAGATAAAGAAAAGCTACCAGGACTTGTTAAATCAACCGATATTGTGGGTACCCTTACAAAAGAAGCTGCAGAATCTCTCGGTCTGAGTACCTCTGTTAAGGTGGCAAGCTGTTCGCCAGATCACCAGTCAGCCCTTGTAGGCTCCGGCGCTGTAAGAGATTTTGAAGGGCATCTTTACATAGGGACTTCTTCATGGATTGAATGCATAGTACCATTTAAAAAAACAGATATGTTTCATAGCATTGCTTCCATACCCTCGGCTCTGCCAGGCAAATATCAGTGTATAGATGAACAGGACATTGCCGGGGGCAGTCTTCCATTTCTCCTTAACAACATACTGTTTTATAAAAACGAGCTAAATCAGGCATTACCACCTGATATGTCATATCAAAAGATGGACAAAATTGCGGCACAGGTTCCCCCCGGGCAGCAATGGGGTTATCTTTACACCCTGGCTTAACGGAGAACGAAGCCCTGTTGATACAACAACATTGAGAGGAGGGTTATATAATATATCTATTACAACAAACATAAATGATATTATTCGGGCCTTCTTTGAAGGTGTTGCATACAATACCAGGTGGAACCTGATCTATGTTGAAAAGTTTGCAAGCAAAAAGTTTGAAACTATCAATATTATCGGTGGAGGGGCTCAATCTGATATATGGTGTCAGATATTTGCAGATGTGCTGAACAGAAACATACGACAGGTCAAAGCGCCAATACAGGCAAATGCACGAGGCGCAGCATTCATTGCACTCGTCGCACTTGGGTATATAAGCTTTGACGATATACCATCACTTGTCAGGTACAATCGTGTATTCACCCCGGATAAGAAAAACAGCCCATTATACGAAAAACTTTTTCATGAATTTCTGAATATATATAAGAAGAATAAGTCAATGTATAAGCGTTTAAACTCACTATAAACAATATATTCAGTGGCTACAAGATTAGACCCCATTGCAAGGATCATCGTACTAAATCCATTACCTGTTTTTGTTCGCTTCAAAAATTCTGCGATCAATAACAGAACAGATTATATGCCCTATAGTTATGTGCGCCTCTTGAATACGGGGGGTGTCAGTATGATTAATTATAATGGCAAGATCTACCATTGTGCGTGCCTTTCCACCGTCTTTTCCAAGCAAACCTATTGTAAAAAGCCCTTTGTCCCTTGCAATCTTAAAGGCATTTAAAATATTTGTAGAATTACCTGATGTGGTTATGCCAAGGGCAATATCACCCATATTACCAAGTGCTACGATCTGCTTTGAGAAAATCTCATCAAACGAATAATCATTTCCGATACTCGTTATTATGGATGTATCTGTAGAGAGTGCTATTGCCGGGAGAGGCTCTCTTTCTACCCTGAACCGATTAACAAACTCCGCTGCTATATGCTGGGCATCCGCTGCTGACCCACCATTTCCAAACAACAAGAGTTTGGCTCTATTGGTAATAGCATTATATATAATATCTGCTGCCTTTTGAATTAATGCTGCATGGGTATCAATAAGCTGAAGTTTTAATTCTGCACTTGCCTTTAATTCTGATTTTATTATATCTAATTCATCCATCTTTTTCCCCTTTATAATCAAAGCCTATGTATATGGTAAAACTCCTGTAAGTTATCCCTGTTGTTTTGTCTGTCAACCTTAATACGCCAAGTTTTTTAACTTGGCTGAAAACTGACCGGGTTACAGGGTTTAATTCACCTTTTCCTCTATCTACAATGATTACATTCTTATTATGTAATAGTTTTCTGTTCTGAAAGTACCAGTATGCGTTTTTTGAAATAGCATCTGTCGGCAAATAATATACCTCAGGTTGTCCTTTCATGTAAAAGGCAAGTTCTGCAGTAACACCATAGTCAGTGGCACCTATAATATCTCCTGGTTTTGAGATCCTTTCCACATAATCAGCAAGCTTATCCCACCCTTCCAGCCTGATGGTAAATTGATTTTGAGGTGGTATGTTGAATTTTTTAAATAACCATTCTGGATAGTGTTCAAAATAAAAAACCGGTATAGTTGTAACAAACATAAGTGTATATACAAATAAGACAAATCTTTTGTAACCTTGTTTATATAGCTCTTCCAGCAGATATATACCTCCTATAAATGGAGCAATAAAACCGCTCACGGGCCAATTAACCTCTGCCCTGCCTTTAAAGGCAAGAAATGTTATAAAGGCAAATGTGGGCAAAGAGGTTGATAAGATTATATTAAACCTTTCATCATGTTGAAACAATCCGCGCCTTATAGAATACAGCATTGTGTATAATAAGAGGATAAACACAAATGGTGTGACAACACCCATATCGCCAAAAAAGAAGTTGGAAAACACAAACCAGGGATTAAAATGTTCTGGTATTAAAGATAATGCCCTCCTAAACATCCCGAGTCCATGTGTAATATTCCATATAAATACAGGGCTCGCAGTTAGAAGTGTTATAATAGCACCGATGTACGGTTCCTTTTTAAATAACCAGTGTCTATTCTTATTTGATATAATAACCCACAGCACTACCTCAATACTGAAAAAGAAAAACATGTGATGGCTCAATATACCCATGCCTAAAACAAATCCGATAAGGTACCAGAGCCATGATTTTTGAGTTCTATTAAGTTCAAACAACAAAAACAGAAGTAGTGTCATAAAAAGAATCTGTGCTACATAATATGTTTCAAGGAAAAAGCCAGCGGATACAAGTGGGTTTAAAATATATAGTGCAGTAGAAAGCAGGGCTGTGGTTGAAGAAAAAAAACGATTTCCTATTTCGTAAAAAATTATAGCTGTAATGGTTGAGAAGATATTAGCCCCCATTCTTAAAGCAAACGCAGTAGAACCAAAGATATGTATCATAAGCATGTTGATCCATGATATCATTGGACCCATATCAAGATAACTGAGGCTCGGATGCCTCGCCCAATCCCAGTAATAAGCCTCGTCAGGCGATAAAAGAAGATGGGTGGTCTTTATGTAGTAAACATTAAACAGAAAAGCTAAAAATATAAGTGTATATGCTATTATCCGTTTTTTCATAATGGACACACATAAAACAAATGAAAATGATATTTGAGATACAATATAATAACTATAGCTACAAATCCAAGCCAGGCATTGTATTCTTCGTGCTTTACAACAAGCTTTAAATCAAAATCTTTTGAGATCCTTACGGGTTTTATCAATGGGAAAAACGCTGGNACCTTTGATTTATAATCAAGAAAAGAGCCTCCAAACAGCTCAATAAGCCTTTTTTCTTCCTCTTTTATTACATTTGAATACACAAAATAAAAGCCCACAAGAAATATTAANATAAACACAATGCAGCTGCCCATTATAGATACCCCCAGTCCCAAAAAGAAGCTACCAAGATAAAGTGGATTGCGGGTATAAGAGTATGGACCTTCTACAGACAGCTCTTTGTTCTTTTTTATGTAACCAGAAGCCCATAACCTTATGAGAAGTCCTATTATGCCAACAGGTATACCAATGGTCATGCCTATGACCGTGGGTTTTGCCATAATAATAAATATTACGGCAAAGACAAAACCCAGCTTTAATCTGTAGTATGTCAAAAACTTGCCTATTTTCATANAATGAACCCTATAATTACTATATGATATATTTGTTGCAACAAAATTTATAGTGATTGTCACCAAATTTGTTGCACAATCCAATGTAGAATTATATAGCAATAATAAAGATATGGAAATGATAAATCACATATTAAAATATTTAGGCATTTATGGGCTTACAATACCGGATGCCATCTTTTTTGGAGCTGTTTTGTTCATCGTTATAGTACTAATCAAACTTTACAATAGAAGACACACCTGATCCTTAATCCAGAAAATGTATAATCTGGCATAATAATTGCATATTTATGTGATATGAACACGGATATTGTAATTGTTGATGAATGTGAATTGATTAAGGTTTCACTGGAAAAGGTATTGAAAGGGTACAGGGGAAATATCTGGTTTTATTATACTCTTGAGGATGCCTTAAACGCTTTTAAGGTGTCTAAAAAACAAAAAAGCTATATTTTTTTACTTGATTTAGAGGTAGTCACATACAATGGACTCCAGCAGCTTATGAGTGTAATGCCCAAAGATCAATGCAAAATTATCCTGCTTACCTCAATGCCAATCACTTATGTAGAAAAAGCGATAAATAGGGAATGTATATCAGGGATCTTTGCAAAACCTTTCAATGTAAAAGAGCTTGCAGAAACGGTACGCCATTTAAGCCAGAATTTATAGTTAAACAAATTTAATACCAACTATTGACTACTTATTCTGTATGTATATAATTATTCTTTAATCCTGCAAAAGAAGGGAGGGAAGGATATTAATGACAAGCGTAATTGTGAGAGACGGAGAAAACTTTGAACAGGCTCTGAGAAGATTTAAAAAGCTTGTTGAAAGAGCTGGTATACAAACAGAGCTTAGAAAAAGAGAATACTACGAGAAACCCAGTGTAGAACGAAAGAGAAAAGAGATTGCGGCAAAGAAGCGTGTATACAAAAAATTAAAAAAATTATCCTATCTATAAATTCAATACTTGATAAAGGATAAAAATGGGGTACAACTGGGAAAGGCAGATTAAAGAAATAAAAGAGCGTGTAAGCATAGTTGATATAATATCAGGCTATGTAAATCTGAAAAGAAGCGGTGAAAACTTTGTAGGTTTGTGCCCATTTCACAATGAAAAAACACCTTCTTTTACAGTAAACGAAAAGAAAGGTGTTTTTCATTGTTTTGGGTGTGGTGCGGGTGGGGATGTAATAAGTTTTTTAACAAGAATCAGAAACGAGAGTTTTAGCGATACCATAAGGTACCTTGCCAGCATAACAGGTGTTCAGCTTGAACAGAGCGCATCAAACAAAAATAAAGATAATTATTATTCTATAAACGAGTTGATAGCGAATTATTATCACAGCCTTTTATTTTCTGATCCTGTTGGAAAAAAGGCTTTTGATTATCTTACAGCACAAAGAGGGTTAAATACCAGAACAATAAATGAATATATGATAGGCTACGCACCTAATAAATGGGATGTAGCAGTAAACTTTTTGAAAAAGCAAGAAGTTCCACTAACTATCGCGAGCGATATAGGTATAATTGTAAAAAAGCAAACAGGAAATGAATATTTTGATAGATTCAGGGGCAGGATAATATTTCCTATCAAGGATTATAAAGGTAGGATTATTGCATTGGGTGGGAGACAATTTGATGGTGAAGAACCAAAATATCTGAATTCACCAGATTCTGATATCTATAAAAAGGGAATGTCTTTATACGGTATAGAGATCGCAAAACAGTACATAGAAAAGGATAAACGCGCACTTTTTGTAGAAGGATATATGGATGTACTGGCTTTACATCAACATGGTTTTAAGAGCGCTGTTGCAACCACTGGCACATCAGTTAGCCTTTACCATCTAAATCTTATTTCAAGATATGCACCTCAAATTATATTCTTGTTTGATGGGGATGAAGCAGGAGAAAAGGCTGCGATGAGAGCGCTTGAAGTTACAATAGATACTGACATAGAGGGAAGAGTGGCATTGCTACCCGAAGGATACGATCCTGATACCTTTGTTATAAAATATGGTGTTGAGGCATTGAAAAAGCTTATAGCCAGTGCAGACCTACTTTTTGATTATTATGTTAAAAGAGCCATTAAGGACTCAAACGATACTGTCACAAACAAATTGAAGGCTATTAACAATATAATTTTACTATTAAAAAAGATAGAAAACGCTCCTATAAAACAAGAATTATATATAAAACAGCTATCTGATCTATCCGGTGTTTCAGATATAGCTATAAGAAAGTCTTTAAAGACAGGCAATACACCATATAAGCCGGATAAGGTTGCTGGTACCGACATTCTTAGAAATAATTTGGATAGATCAGAGCTTAATATTTTAACAATAATTATTGACCATCCAGAAAAAATGCATATTCTATTAGATGAACATAAATTAGAAATGTTTGCTAATAAGGATATTGTTGCTGTCATTAACCGTATTAAAGAGCTGTATGTTAATGGCGTAAAGGATATAAAAGACTTTATATTTCAATATATAAGTGATGAGAACCAGAAAGCCATTATTTCAGCAGCAATGCTTAACAACCTGTCTGGAGAAGATATTGATGTGTTGTATGAGTATAGTATTAATAAGATTAGAAAATCTTACTATATAAAGGAACAAAAAAGATTATCAGAGGAAATTGAAAAGGTAAAAGCTACTGGCAATAAAGAAGTTGCATTTGCNTTACTAAAAAAGAAAAAGGAGATGGCAATTTCCCATAAACAGTAATATATGGCACATAGAAAACATACATCTGATATGCGAAAAAAGCGAACCACATCAACACAAAAAGAAAAAACAAAATCAATAGATGATAATCTTAATGATAGTGTTGAAAAGCTCATAAATCTTGGAAAAGGAAAGGGCTTTTTAACATTTGAGGAGGTTAATAACCTTCTTCCTGCAGANATTGTTTCTCCAGATCAAATAAATGAAGTTATGAATATGTTTGGAGAACTTGATATTGAGGTTGTTGATTCAAACAAGAATATAAAGGTACAGCAAAGTTATCAGCCTCAAGAAGAAGAGGAAGAAGAATCAAAGTCTTACGAAAAACTAAATGANCCCATAAAACTTTATCTGAGAGAAATGGGGAATATGCCTTTGCTAACGCGTGAATGGGAAGTGGGCATTGCTAAGGCTATTGAAGAAGGAAGAAAAAAGATTTTTAATGCATTACTTTCATCTCCGGTTACAATGAAAGAGATAAAGGAGGTGCAGGATAAACTCTTAAATAATGCTATAAAAATAAAGGATGTAATAAGGGAGATAGAAGAGGATTATACTCCTGAGGAAGAAGAAGAAACTATACANAAAACATTGTCCATCACAAAAAAGATGATAAGCCTTGAGGAAGAAAGAAAAGCATGGAGGGCAATTCTTAAAAAGAATAAAGGTTCAAAGCGTGCTCAGGAACAGATGGCAAAACTTGATGAAAAGATTGCAGTTCTTCTTAATGAGCTATCACCAAATGAGAAATTAATAATGCAAATAACTCAAAAACTGAGAGCGCTTGTAGATAGAATTGATTCGGCTGAAGCAGAACTTAGAAACTGTGTCAAAGAAAGTAACATTCCTCTTGAGACATTTAAGACTTATTTGCCTTTGGTGAGCAGGTCTGCCAGAGAAGCAAAAAGGATAGCCAAAAAACATAAAATAGATTACGATAAATTTAGAGAGATTGTGCGCAGAATTAGAAATGCATTCAATCAAATTAAATCAGTAGAAGCCGAAGCAGAAACAGATAGTGCAACTATAAGGAAAACATTAAACGAAGTGCTTTTAGGTGAAGAGGAAACAAAAAAGGCAAAAGAAAAATTAATACTCGCAAATTTGCGGCTTGTAGTTAGTATCGCTAAGAAGTATACAAACAGGGGATTAAATCTTGCAGACTTGATTCAGGAAGGCAATATAGGTTTGATGAAGGCTGTTGATAAATTTGAGTATCAGCGTGGATACAAATTCAGTACTTATGCAACATGGTGGGTACGACAGGCTATAACGCGTGCTATTGCAGATCAAGCAAGAACCATAAGGATCCCTGTTCATATGATAGAGACAATAAACAAATTAATTAGAACATCAAGATACCTTGTCCAGGAAATCGGAAGAGAGCCACTACCTGAAGAGATAGCAGAAAAGATGGAGCTTCCTGTTGACAAAGTAAGAAAAGTGTTGAAAATTGCAAAAGAGCCTATTTCTCTTGAAACCCCTATCGGGGAAGAAGAAGATAGCCATTTGATAGATTTTATAGAGGATAAATCATTTGCAGGTCCACACGATGTGATCACAAATGAGAATCTTCAGCACTTTACAAGGGAAGCCTTGAGTACGCTTACCCCGAGGGAGGAAAAGGTGTTGAGACTGAGGTTTGGAATAGGTGAGAAATCAGATCACACATTAGAAGAGGTAGGCAGAGATTTTGAAGTTACAAGGGAAAGGATAAGGCAAATAGAGGCTAAAGCCTTAAGAAAGTTAAGACATCCAAGTCGTAGCAAACATTTGAAAACCTTTATAAGTGATTGAGGGGCCCATAGCTCAGCTGGTAGAGCTACCGGCTCATAACCGGTTGGTCCCTGGTTCGAGTCCAGGTGGGCCCATTTATAAAATAACAAACACAAGAAAGGAGGTTCTATAAGTTGGATATAGAACAGCTTAAGCAGCTTCAAAGTGTGGATACACAGATAGCAAGTATTAATCAGGAAAAATATGAGTTAGAAGAGACCTTAAAAAAGGATGAAGAAGAATATAAAGAAACAGAAAATAGAATAGCAGATCTAAACAATCAATACGCCCAGCTTGAATCAGAGAAAAAGACAAAAGAGGCAGAGATTCAGCAAACCAATGAGATGATCAAAAGATGGGATATACGGTTAAAGGAGGCAAAATCCGGCAGAGAGTATCAGGCTTTCATGCGAGAAATTAACAGTGCGAAAAGGGATATAGATGAAATAGAAAACACTGTTTTAAAAATAATGGAAGAATTAGAAAAAATAGATAAAACAAGAGAGGAAGAAAAGAATAAAATAGCGGTGATAGAAAAAAGGTTGCGAGAAACGGCAGAACAACGAAAAAAGAGGATTTCTATTTTAGCAGAGCAGATCAAAGAACTTGAACTACAAAAAAATGAGATTGCCAAGAATGTGACACCATCTATTCTGAGTTTATACGAACAGATTAAGAAACAAAGGCATATAGCTATCGTAGAAGTAAAAAAGGGTGTGTGTCAGGGTTGTCATATGAATATTCCTCCCCAACTTTACAATGAAGTAATAATGAATAATAGACTTATTCTCTGTCCTCACTGTCAGAGGATTTTATACTACAGTGAAGATACCAATGTAGAAGAACAAAAAACAAAAAGAAGCAAAAAATCTGTTAGCCTTTGAACTTAAATAACTACATAACATACCATACCAAATATCTGGATGAAACTCTGGATAGGGTCTTACCTAAAGAGGATGTACCACCATCTGTTATCCATAAAGCAATGAGGTACAGTGTATTAAATGGAGGAAAGAGATTACGACCTATAATAACGATTGCTACTTCTGAATACATAGGGATCCCTGTTGACAAAATCATTTATCACATTGGTGCAATGATAGAATTGGTACACGCATACTCACTTGTTCATGATGATCTTCCAGCTATGGATAATGATAATTTGCGACGAGGAAAACCAACGGTCCATAGAATGTTTAATGAGGCAATTGCCATTCTTACCGGTGATGCCCTGCTAACTCAGGCATTTGAGGTGCTGGGACTTATTGGGAGTTATAAAAAAAATGGAGATATAGTTTCTTTGCTAAACGAGTTTACCTTAGCTATAGGGTCAAAGGGACTGGTAGGAGGGCAGGTAATGGATCTTGAGAAAAAAAAGCTTTCTATCAGCAAAAACGATATATTTTTTATCCACAGGAATAAGACAGCTGCACTAATAATATTTTCTGCAATAGCTGTCCCTGTTTTTTTTAAAAGAAAATCATATATTTCGGAGATGAGGGATTATGGAGAATCTCTTGGTATGGCATTCCAGATAGGCGATGACATTGTAGATCATACTGAGGATAATGAAGAACCTTCTATTGTTGATGTTGTAGGCATTGATGTTGCAAAAGAATTGTTTTATGAATACCTTGACAAGGCTAAAAAGACAGTAAAGTATAAAAAAGAAGGTGCAAAATTAATAGAAATTTGTGACTGGATCAGAGGAACTTTTAATCTATGATCTTAGAAAAGGTAAACTATCCAGCAGATATAAAAAATTTAAGTTTGGATGAGCTGTATCAACTCGCTGATGAGATCAGGGAAATAATAATAGATACTGTATCTACTAATGGAGGACATCTCGCTCCGAGCCTTGGCGTGGTAGAACTTACAATAGCGTTGCACTATGTTTTTGACACACCCAAAGATAAGATCATATGGGATGTTGGACATCAAGCATATGCGCACAAGATCTTAACCGGAAGGAAAGACAAATTTAGAACATTGCGACAATTAAACGGGATAAGTGGTTTTCTTAGAAGGGATGAGAGTGATTATGATGTTTTTGGTGCAGGACATTCAAGCACCTCGGTTTCTGCAGCGCTTGGCATAAAGGAAGCACTCAGACTTTACGGTGACAATGATACCAAGGTAATAGCTGTAATAGGGGATGGTTCACTCACAGCTGGATTGGCATTTGAGGGACTTGATCAGGCGGGACATTTGCGTAGAAATCTAATTGTTATCGTGAATGACAACGGGATGAGCATATATCCAAATGTCGGAGCTATATCTAACTTTCTTAGCAGGAAGTTGACAAGTTCAAGATTTGCGAGGATGCGGAAACGGATAAAGGATTTCATATTATCTCTTCCAAAAAGATACAGTGACCCTTTATATAAGGTAGCTCAAAGGACAGAAGTCTCATTTAAGAGCTTCGTTACACCTGGGGTTCTGTTTGAAGGGTTTGGGTTTCAGTATATAGGACCAATAAAAGGCCATGATCTAAAAGAACTTATAGAAACACTCAACAATATTAAGAATTGGGATGGGGCTGTTCTTGTTCATGTTAAAACCCAGAAAGGCAAAGGCTACGAGTATGCAGAGAAGAACCCTATTTTCTGGCATGGTGTGGGCCCATTTGATAGGAAAACAGGAGAGTTGTTATCAAAAAACAATACAGCCGCTACCTACACAAAGGTTTTTAGTGATACGGTAATTAAGCTTGCAGAAACAGATAAGCATATTGTGGCAATAACTGCTGCAATGCCTGATGGAACTGGATTAGAAGAATTTGCGAAAAGGTTTCCTGATAGGTTTTATGATGTAGGGATAGCAGAACAACATGGTATAACCTTTGCAGCAGGACTTGCTGCAGAAGGGTTAAAACCCATAGCAGCTATATATTCCACCTTTTTACAAAGGGCTTTTGATCAAGTTATCCATGATGTCTGCTTGCAAAACCTTGGGGTTACAATTGCTATGGACAGAGCTGGTATTGTAGGGCAGGATGGACCAACACATCATGGGGTTTTTGACATTTCATACCTTAGAATGATCCCGAACATAACTGTAATGGCTCCCATGGATGAAGAAGAGTTAAGGCATATGTTGTTTACAGCTGTTAATCTTGGTAGACCATGTGCGCTCAGATATCCACGAGGTGCTGGCGTAGGTACACCACTTTCCAATACATTTCATACCATACCAATAGGTAAGGCTGATATTTTGGAACCGGGGAATGATATTGTAATTATTGGTATTGGAGATATGGTTGTGCCATCATTAAAAGCAAGAAATATCCTGCTTTCAAATGGAATAAGTGCTATGGTTGTTAATGCAAGGTTCGTAAAACCACTTGATGAAGAATTGTTAACAGATTTAGCATCAAGATTTGAGGTGATTGTTACTGTGGAAAATAATGTTGTTGCCGGAGGTTTTGGTAGTGCAATAATGGAACTTTTAAATGGCAAGAATAACAACAAGAACAGATTTTTAACAATAGGAATCCCGGATACATTTGTTCCCCACGGTGATCAAAACAAATTAAAAGAGCTTTACGACCTTTGCCCGGAAGGGATAGCTAATAGAATACAGGCTTTACTACATAAAGTTTAAAAAGATACATAACCCAAAAGGGTAATTAAAAAAGGAGGTAACATGTCAGGTCATTCAAAATGGGCAACAATAAAGCACAAAAAAGGCAAAGAAGATGCAAAAAGAGGAAAGATATTTACAAAGTTGATAAGAGAAATCATAACAGCAGCAAGAATAGGTGGTGGGAATATTGAGACCAATCCAAGGTTAAGGGCAGCTGTTGCTGCTGCAAAGCAGGAAAATATGCCTAAAGCCAATATAGAGAATGCAATAAAAAAAGGGACAGGTGAGATAGAAGGTGAGGTTTATGAAGAATTGATGTATGAAGGCTATGGACCAGGGGGAGTAGCTGTCCTTGTAAAGGTAATGACCGATAACAAGAATCGTTCAGCAGCAGAGATCAGGCATATTTTTTCGAGATATGGTGGAAACCTCGGAGAGGCTGGATGTGTAAGCTGGATGTTCAAACAAAAAGGGCAGTTCCTTATACCTGATGATATTATTACAGAGGATAAATTGTTTGAGCTTTCAATGAATTTTGATGTTGAGGATATAAATCATGACGAAGATAGCAGGGTGTTTGAGGTGCTTGTTTCTCCATCTGCCTTTGAAGGGTTAAAATCCGCTTATGACAAAGATGGCATAAAGTACACATTTGCTGAGGTTACGCTCGTACCACAGACATATATTCCCCTTAAAGGCAAAGAGGCAGAGCAGATGCTTAAATTAATGGAAGCCCTTGACGATCATGATGATGTGCAGAAGGTATATGCAAATTTTGATATATCAGAAAAGGATATGGAGGCACTTGAGCAATGAGGATACTGGGTATAGACCCAGGATCGCAGATAATGGGATGGGCCATTATTGAATCCGATCTTAATACATATAAGCACATTGAGTCAGGTGTTATTAACTCAAAAAATATCCGTGATATTCCAAACCGTTTGTGGTTTATTTTTAAGGAGATAACAGATATTATAGATACATATAAGCCGGATGCTTTAGCAATAGAAAGTGTATTTTTTTCCAAAAACCAGAAAAGTTCCTTTATTTTAGTGCAAGCTTCAGCATCCGTTATTATTGCTGCATTAAGCAAGGGCATTCCTGTAAACGAATACCAACCTGTAATGATCAAAAAAGCACTTACAGGTTATGGCAGGGCAGATAAAGAACAGGTTCAGTTTATGGTAAAAAGGCTTTTAAATATCAATACCAGGATGTTAATGGATCGTTCTGATGCTATAGCTGTTGCGCTTTGTCACATAAACTCTTTTCAATTAAAAAATAATATTTTAAGCCATGCTACATCATATTAAAGGCACATTACTCGAGAAAAAACCTGATAGTGCTATTGTGGAGGTAAATGGCATAGGTTTTGAGATCTTCATATCATCTACAACCTATCTTGCCCTTCCAGAAGAGGGAAGCGATATAACATTATACCTCCATACTTATGTGAGGGAAGATGCTATTAGCTTGTATGGGTTTTATACTCCTGTTGAGAGGTTGTTGTTCAAACTGCTTATATCTGTATCCGGCATTGGACCAAAGGTTGCCAGAAATATACTTTCTAACATACAAATTAATGATTTTATATCTGCTATTGTTAGCAAGGATCTGGCAAGGTTATCCGCTGTACAGGGACTGGGGAAAAAGACAGCAGAAAAGCTTATTCTTGAGTTAAAAGAAAAGATCGGGGACCTCCAGGTATCCTCATATAACACTGGTAACAAACATATTGTTCTTTCAGATGCAGTCTCAGCACTCGTGAACCTTGGCTATAAACAGCAACAATCAAGGGAGGTTGTGGAAGAGGTGTTAAAGGAAACCACCTCTCTATCAATAGAGGATGTTATAAAGTTATCATTAAAGCGGTTAATTAAATGAATACTCAAAAAGACATACCACAATTTGACCCAAGAAAGTTAAAAGAAGATGAACTTTATGAACAAAAGATCAGACCACATAGATTTTCAGAATACATTGGTCAGGAAAAGATAGTATCCAATCTCAAGGTGTTTATTCAGGCTGCAAAAGAAAGAGGTGATGCACTCGATCATATATTACTGTACGGTCCCCCAGGACTTGGCAAAACAACCCTTGCTTATATAGTGTCTGCTGAACTCGGTGTAGGGATTAAGACAACATCAGGTCCTATACTTGAAAAAACAGGTGATATTGCAGCAATACTTACAAATCTAAATGATAGGGATGTATTATTTATTGATGAGATACACAGNATAAATGCCTCTGTAGGAGAGGTACTTTATCCTGCAATGGAGGATTTTAAACTTGATATTATTATAGGACAAGGTCCATCTGCAAAGGCTATTAGGCTTGATTTACCTAAATTTACGCTTATTGGTGCAACTACGAGAACAGGACTTTTGTCTGCACCATTAAGAGACAGATTTGGCTTTGTGGCAGGACTTGAGTTCTACTCTGTAGAAAATTTAAAAAGGATCGTAGAGCGGTCTGCCAGGATCATGGGGATATCTGTTACAGAGGAAGGTAGTTATGAGATAGCAAAACGATCCCGTGGAACGCCAAGGGTAGCAATACGCCTTATAAGGCGTATAAGAGACTATGCCCAGGTTGAAGGAAGTGGGGTAATTGACATAAACATAACTAAAAAGGCGCTATCCATGCTTGATATCGATCACCTTGGTTTTGATAGAATGGATATAAGGATCCTTAAAACAATAATAGAAAAATTTAATGGTGGCCCTGTAGGAATTGATACCATAGCTGTAGCAATTGGTGAGGAAAGTGATACAATAGAAGAGGTATATGAACCTTATCTGATCCAATGCGGTATGATTGAGAGGACATCGCGTGGCAGGATAGCAACTGAACTCGCATACAAACACCTTGGCATGCAGGATAGAAGGATCAAGCAGCCAGACCTATTTAAAAACAGATAAATTTTTCTGGTACACTGGATGTTTTCTTTAAACTCCAAAACTCCTTAACTCC
>JGI24721J44947_10001759_pt1 | contig 30978 bp, 39 predicted proteins | sample YelNatPaOPGAMG01_FD_44947 | JGI IMG/M metagenome (IMG submission 44947) | reverse complement strand
TTCAACTCTGAACCAGAAACCACCAAAGAACTTCAACGGTGCAAGCTCTTTTGTTTGTCCCTGCGCTCCAAACTTCCCTTGAAACTGTTTTAAAGAGACAAAGACAACGGTTGCTCTGAAAGGAACCTTTTCAAATCCGGCAATTTTTGAAAATATCTTTGTTAGTAACGGTAGGTTTGCCGTGGTTAAAACGTGGCGTCCAGCTCTGACATCATAGGCTTTGCCGTCTCTGAAGAAAACCGCTGCCTCGTATTCGTGGACTATGAGGTTGTCTCCCCATGCAATTTCTTCTATTGGATATTTCCAAACGATGTCTCCTTCCCTCGCCCCAACCCACTCAATAACTTTTGGCACCAAACTTCACCTCCTTCTAAATCACTCCTTTAGGAATCCAAGGTCTTTGTCCAGCTATGACGCTTCCATTACATGCGTCAACTATCACGGAAAATGACCTCCCACCCATACGATATTCTATAAACCACCAAGGCGCATATATTAGTTCAAGCTCTTCCATAGGATAGGCTGCAACGTCAAATTGCGAAACAAAAGTATATCTTGACCTTAACTCTTGAAGAGCCAATCCTTTAGCTTTTTCCTTGGCTTCTTGAGCGCTTATTTCAACATTAAGCGTTTCTTCTCCTGTTTTCTTAAAGGGTTCCTTCCTGTCAAGGGGGATTTTGTAGGCGCCAACATCAGGCTGATATTGGGCTGCTTTGCGAGCCACAACAAAAACATCCATCGCTTCGCTAACTGAAACCATTTCCTTTCTATCGGCTAACGCTTTTCCCGCTCCTTTTCCAGCCCCGCCGAAAATGCTGCCAAGAGCTCCTCCTAAAGCTTGCATTGCCACTTCTTGGGCTAGTTGACTCTTTGTGTCCTTTGCCTTTACTAACGCCTTTTTGCCTTCAAGCTCTCCTTCAAGCTGAACAGTTACAGCCCAATTCGGAACGTAACGAAGGAGAATGGCGCCCCATTCAGCTTTTTCAGCCATACCCCGAGTGACGAAGATTCCTTTTGCTACATGATTTTTGGCTATTTCAAGCACTTGAGAACCAGTAAGCAAAATGGGTAGCATGCTACATCTTGGAGGCTGTTCGCCAGTCGTGTTATTAACGTAACCGCAGTAGTTGCAAATTACGAGAATTTCTTCCGGATTATATGTGAGCGGAGCACCACAGTGCATGCAAGCCTCAAGTTTAGGCTTCGGCGGTGGCGGTGCTTGCGGTTGAACTGGAGCAGGTGGTTGTGCGGTGGGCGATGCGGGTACAGTTGGGGTTGGGGGGACCGCCATGGTTTCTGTATGACTTTTGAAAGCCTGAGGGTTCTTGGCTGACGCTAGAATAACGTCTTCAACAATAAACCAAGCTTCCTGATTGTCTTCTCTGATTCCGGAAACCACAAAGTCGTCTGGAACGCCTTTCACACTTATAGTTTCTTTTGCTCCAAAAACTCCTGGCTTCTTATACTCAATTAGAAAGCTTGTTTCGCCTGTTAATACACGCTCTATTTTATAACCTCGCTTTTCCAAAGAAGGCTTTAATTTTTCAAGTAGGGATTTAATGTCTACGCCGAGCCCTTGGTAACGTGCCATTAACTCTCACCGCTTTTAGCTTTTAGAATCTTCGCGGTCCACGGGCAGCCTCTCTTGCTTCATCACTATATTGACGGTTCCAAACTTCTTCTAAGTTGATACCGCATCTCGGACAAGCCTTGACGGGTTCGGAAAGTGGTTGTGTTACGAAACCGCAGCCACCATAGCTTCTAAGACATTCGATTACATATGGAAAGTTAATGACAGGTTTTACTTCATGGGTTAGGTCTGGTCGACCTTGAACTGCAGCAACTCCTTTAACTTTCACTTCAAGTTCAGTGAAGGGGTCTGACCTTGAATACTGGGGAATGTTTATTTGAAAAGGATGTTCGTGATGTTGCCCTCTCTGTAGTTTAACTGGACCACCTATTGGAATCTTCCTTATATCCAAAGATGAAGTTCCGCTATAGCTGCTGAAGCCCTTCTTCCATTTCACCTTTTTGCTGCCTTGAAATTCTAGTCGAAACTCGTTTACTAAAATGTCCTCTTCAGGGTCTAAAACTATTCTACCCGTGAGCTTGTCCTTATAGTCATACGCAACTTCGTCGAGTTTAAGCTCTATCTTCGCCTTTGGTGCCGAAAACTTCTTGAAAAGACCCAATTTTGCTATCTCCTTTTGATTTTATATATTGTCTAGGCTTTAAAAGTTTGCGGAACAAATGCTTTGTTGCACCAATAATTTAACAATCCATATAGCATAATTCAAAAGATATTATTTTATAAAAAAGGAGAATTAGGTTGGCGTTTCTTTGCTATAGGCGTAAGTCACAGTCATCCTCCCAAACCTCTAAGAAGCTCTGACCTCTTATCCACAAGGCCGTCGAGTTCCTCAACCTTTGATATCAACTCATCCATTGCCGTTCTCCAATCGTCTTTTCCAGGTTCCAACTCGATTACTTTTTCAACATCTGCNTTTATGGCTTCGGCTTTTTCTATCAAACTTAAGTCATGTTCAATAACCGTGTCAAGTTTGTCCTCTTTAACCTTGATGGCGTCAAACATTCCAGCATATCCAGCAACCGCCCGGTCTATGCGTTGTGTTACTCTATCAATTCGGGATGTAAGCGTGTCAAATCTAAATGTGTCTTCACTTGAGAGTTTCTGGATAAGCAGTGGATTTGCAAATTTTCTTCTAAAAGCGGTCTTCGCAGCCTTAAGTCTATTCACAACTTCCATCCGCACAAGACGGTCGCTTTCTCGCCGCAGTTCTTTCTCTTTGTAGCCTCTATATCCTGGAATGTANCCCATAATTTTCTCAAGAAGACTTCGTTCTTTCCGAACTTTCTCCAAATAATCTTTTCCACTCACTTTTTACTCCTCCAATATGCAACTATACCTATAACAGCAATGACAATTAAAAGTATGCCTAAAACAACAAAAGCGTTCACCACGTTATAGAAGGCTGAAGTTGCTGCAACAGCAAACATTATGACGCCCCAAACCAGATAGTAAGTGGCTTCCTTGCTGGCTATAAAAGAAAAGAGAATAGTATAAACTCCAAGGGGACCAAGCAGCCAAGCGGGAATATTGAAAATATCAAGAGGAATCATGTTCATACCGTAAACCACCACCGCTAACCCTATGGATATAACAAGAACAACGAGAGCACCAACATTATAATCGAACACTTTACGTTCAGCTTTCATCTTATTCCTCAAGGCATATTTGACTTATTATTTCGTAATTGCGTCTTTTAAAGTTTCGTTACAATATTCCAAAGCCAGCTGAGGGTATGTCGCCTCTTACGACTGTTCCTGTTGCCCCATCTATTATTAGCTGGTAAGTTTTGCCCTTATACTCATATTTTATAAACCATATGGGAGCGTGAAGGTAAACTGTTTGGTTAACTTTTATTTCGCTTTCAATTTCAATTATTTTATCCACATCTTGCTGAGCCAAATACTTATGATGCTCCTCAATTTCCTGTTTCGCTCGCTCCAAAGCCTCATCCTTATCAATTTCACTGTTCAACGTTCTAGCATAACCCTCAATCTTCCTAAAATCATAAGGAATTTTACCCTCTAAAGGCACATCATATTCCTTTGTTGGAAATTCCGTTGCTTTCCTTGCCAAAATTAACCAATTATACTCCTTTTTGATTTGACCTTCTTTGATAATGGCTGGGGTTATGCGTTCAAAAATTCCTTTATATTTTGTTTCTGCTTCTGCTGTTATAATCCAAAATGGTATGTAAATTAAGGATTTTTCTATTATTTTTGATTTTCTGGCAAGGTCTGGAGGTTTCAGAAAGCCCGAGGTCATCCAACTTTTTACAACTTCTTCAATTTGCACAGGGTCATATTTGTTCAGCAACATTGAATGTTCAAATGTGAAAGCTTTTCCAGTTTCTATAACAACAGTGTAACCGCAATATTTGCATGTCGCTATTATTTCGCCAGGCTCAAAAGATATTGGAGCACCACAATTTGAACACCTAATTTCTTGAACTATTGCCATTTCAGTTTCACGCTTTCTGCTTTTCCCTTTTTATGATTTCTCTTGCCACAAGAACACCAGACGCTGAAGCCTGAACTAAGCCTCGGGTAACACCAGCTCCATCCCCTATGGTGAAGAGGTTGCGGATTTTTGTTTCTAAGTAGTTGCTTAGCTGCAGTTTTGAGGAGTAGAATTTCACTTCCACGCCATATAGAAGGGTGTCTCTGGAGTAAATGCCTGGAGCTATTTTATCCAAAGCCTGAAGCATTTCGCGAATATCAGAAAGATAGCGGTATGGCAAAACAAAGCTTAGGTCGCCGGGTGTGGCATTTTTTAATGTGGGGTTGATGACGCTTCTTGAGATTCTTTCAGGTGTTGATCTTCTTCCAGCTTCTAAGTCGCCGAGGCGCTGTATTATTACGCCTCCGCTTAGGAGGTTTGAGAGTCTGGCGAGGTATTTTCCGTAGGCTATTGGTTCTTTGAAGGGTTCTGTGAAGGATGTGCTTACGAGGATGGCGAAGTTCGTGTTTTCTGTTTTTCTCTCCGCATAACTTTGACCGTTAACTGTTAAAACTCCATTATAGGATTCTGTTATAACCTCGCCGTATGGCGCAACACAGAAAGTGCGAACTTGGTCATCGAAATATTTTGAGTAATATATGAGTTTAGGCTCATAAAGAACGCTTGTTAACTCTTCCATAACTGAGGCTAAAACTTCAACCCTTATTCCAACATCAACGGGATTGTTAAGGGTTTTTAAGCCTAAAGCTTGGGCTTCTGATTGGAGCCATTCAGCCCCACTTCTTCCAGGCGCAACAATCACATATTTTCCTAAAAACTTTTCACCATTTACAGTTTCAACACCTTCAACGGCATCGCCTTTCAGTATAAGTCCTTTAACGTCAGTTTTCGGTTTGAACTCAACTTTATTGGTTAATTCTTGCCTCATTTTCCTCAAAGTCTGGGCGCATCTTTCTGTGCCCATGTGTCGAATCTTCTGGCGAATAAGCTTCAAACCAGCAAGGGAAGCTTTTCGCTCAATTTCCTCCACTTTCTCAACATTCACCCCATAACTATGCTCGGGCGCACCAAACTTTAGGTAAACAGAATCCACATAGTTTACAAGCTCTTCAAGTTCCTTTGACGAAACATATTGGTTAAGCCAACCGCCAACTTCTGTGGATAAAGTAAGTTTGCCATCACTGAAGGCTCCGGCGCCTCCCCAACCAGATAAAAGCAGACATGGTTCGCAGTGAACACATTCGAATCCTCGGCTTGCTGGACATTTGCGTTGGTTAATGTCTGGACCCCTATCCAATATGAGAACGCTCAAGTTAGTCTTTTCCGTAAGCTCTAAAGCCGAGAATATTCCAGCCGGACCCGCGCCGACGATTATTACATCATACTTCAACAAGTTTGTCTCCTGAAACCCAGAAGTAGATGTGGTAACTTGCATATATTTTTAGCGAACACAAAATCATTTTTGTGTATAGGGTATGAGACAGAGAAACTTCACAACTTTCTCGCCAGTATTTTTGAATTGGTGTTCCTCGTTTGGCGGAATAAAAATAACATCGCCAGGTCTAAACTTGCGTTCTTCTCCTCCACTTTGGACAATGCCTTCACCTTCTAAAATGAAAACTTCATGTTCCCAAGCATGAGAATGCAGAGGACTGTAACCGCCGGGCTCCATTTCAAAAAGTCTCATAGCAAAGTTTTCAGCGCCCATATCCTTTGTTATAAGCCATCTAACCTTCAACTTGAATGTTCCCTTTTCTGCATGCTTCGCTTCCACACTGGTGTAAGGAAAAATTTTCATTTAAACCACCTCACTTAAGGTTACGTATCAATCTTTTATGGCTTCTAAAAGGCTCATTACATTCCACAATTTAACTCGGGTATAAGGTGGCATATTAGGGTCTTGCAGAATTTCGTCTAGAATTGATATGGCGTTTGAGGCTCTAACTGCTGGCGTATACTCTGTTGTCTGCAAGGCATCCATGGAATCTTTAGCGGCTCTTCTAATGTTTCTAGGCGTTGTATTATCCTCAGAAACCGCACCCAAAACTGCTAAGGCTTGCTTTATTCTTTCCTCATACTCTTCAAGCTTCTTTTTTCGAACCAATGTTGCCACCCCTTGCAGTTTTCAATAATAAGTTATTATAGGCTTTTATACTATTCTATTAGAGGTTTAAACCTTGCCACAAGAAAAAGACGAAGAAAAACACGTTAAAAGAATGGTTGACCTTCTACGCCAAGGCTCAACCCTCACAGACCTTGCATGTCCTGTGTGCGCTTCTCCGCTTTTTAGATTAAAAACTGGCGACCTCTGGTGTGCAAAATGTGAAAAGAAGGTTATAGTTGTGAAGGAAGGAGAAGAGCCAAAAATAACGAGTTCCATGGTTCTTGACGCCATGGAGGCTACACTCCTAACAAAAATACAAGAAATACAAAACAAAATGCAAAATGAACAAAACATAGAAGAGCTTCAGAAACTTGGCAAGGCGCTTTCCGATTTATTGGAAAATCTTGAAAAGATAAGAAAAGTTAAAAGATTTTAGGCGAAAACATCGATGCTTGGATTTTACGAAAATTTTCCACAAAACATTCACAAAACAACGCGCGCCACAACTTCACTTTCAAACAAAAAATTACAACAAACACTGATGCGCTTATTCCAAGAAATAAACACTAAAGCCTTCAAACTGGAAGAAATCGCAGACCCTTCCATTCCCCAATGCACAGTATTTTTTGAGTTTGGCATAGCAGAAGCCAACGCCTTCAACTTTCTAAACCAAGAAGAAACAAACAAAGTGTTGAAAGTTATAAAGAAAAAACCTTTCCAAATCATGGACTTCTTCTGCGCCATACGCTACTACAAGACACAAAATGAAGAGAAAAAACCATTAAAATTTGATTATTACATAATACGCTTCACATTTAACAAAAACTACGTGGAAACACAAGTTTTCCACGAAAGAGGACCAAGATACATATCCCCAGATGACGTGACAAATCTTATTTTTAGTAGAATTAACGATGCCTTTTCAAGAAAAATACTAAAAACCATTCAGCCCGCTTAGCCTCGCTTCTCTAAAAATTTCAAAACAAATGTTAAAATGTCCTCAGCAACCTCCGCTTTTGATGAGTTTCCATCTATTTTAACAAGCTCACCACTTTTAACAAAATCCAGATATGCAGAGCGCACTTTTTTCTGAGTTTCCAAATCCTCCATAACAGATTTTTTTGACTTTAGCCTTTTAATNGCAATGTCAGGTTCAACATCAACAAAAATCGCTAAGTCTGGACGTATCGCATGCTGATTTATCTCTTTAATCCATTTTAAATCAAGTCCCGCAGCACCTTGATAAGCCAAGGAAGAATAAACGTAACGATCAGAAACCACAACCTTCCCTTCGTTCAAGGCTGGAATGATTTCGTTCTTAACATGTTCGAAGCGGTCTGCGGCGAAGAGCAAAGCTTCAACGATGGCTGAANCCCGTTTTTCACCATGTAAACAATACTTTCTAATGAACTGCCCAATTTTTCCCGAACTTGGCTCCGCCGTATACACTGCTGCATAACCCATCTTCCTCAACTTTCTAACGAGAAGTTTCGTTTGTGTTGTTTTTCCGCATCCGTCTAATCCTTCAACACAAATGAAACAGCCTTTCCCTTTCATTCTACCAATCCTTTACCGCCTATAGCATTAGACATTATAAGAGCGAAGATACATTAATAATTATTTCAGAAAACTTAGAGGAAAGGCTATGCTAAAAAACCATTGGGGAGAAATAAAAGACCCAGTGCATGGATACGTCTACATAACCGAAGAGGAAAAGGAAATCATTGATTCCTTTCCAGTGCAAAGGTTGCGAAGACTACGCCAATTGGCAGGAGCGGAATATGTTTATCCAGGAGCAAACCACACACGATTTGAACATTCTGTAGGCGTTATGTATTTAGCTGGAAGAGTTGCTGAAAACCCTAACATTTCTCNATACATAAACCAAGAAGAAAAAGAAATTATTAGAATAGCAGCTTTACTCCATGACGTTGGACACGGTCCGTTTTCCCACGTTTTTGAACATTTACTCGAAAAAAAGTTAGAGAAAACACATGAAGATATGACGTATTGGATAATTGCAAACAGCGAATTAAAGGACATAATTAAAAAGTTTGGTTATAACCCAGAAGAAATTGGAAAATTGGCTGTTGGAAGACTTCATAAACCCCAAAAAGCCTTCNTAGACCAAATAATAAGCAGCGCCGTAGACGTAGACAAACTGGACTTTGTTGTGAGGGATACATACCACACTGGCGCTGAGTATGGCTATGTTGACATTTTCAGACTAATCCACGCCTTAGACGTGTCAGGAGAAAATTTGGCTGTGGATTTAGGAGCACTTTCAGCCCTTGAATCNTTCATAATAGCCAGAATAGAATCCTTCAAAAGCATATACTTCCACCGCGTTGGAAGAGCCGCACAAATAATGCTTGCCATGGCTATGGAAAAAGCAAATGCAGAGCTTGAATTAACCCAATTTAAATTTCCAGAAGAGTATTTGGCTATGGATGATTACACAGTTTGGACCCAGCTTAAAAAATGCAAAAAATCAAGCGAAATCATAAAAAATCTCGAAAGACGAAAAATGCTTAAATGCGCTTACGAATGGACCTTTTATGAGAAAGACGTGAAAATTTCAAACATTTTCAGCAAAGAGACACACAGAAAGCAACTTCAAATCGACATCGCAAAAAAGGCAGGAATCGAAACAGAAGCCGTAATAATAGATGTACCCACCGTCCCATCAGTTCCATACCACCATTCAGTCCTAATGGAACCCATGGAAATTCCAGCCTTCTACAAAACAAGAGAAGGCGAAAAAGTTATGCAACGCCTAAGCGACATCTCAAAAATTTTCGAAGTCCTAAAAGGATTTATAAACATATTACGCGTTTACACGGACGAAGAAAACCGTGAAAAAGTCAGCACTGCAGCGGCAAAGATTTTAGGTGGAATACCAACAACAGCAAGAATATCATATTAAAGTGCGTGNAATGCAGCCAATAACACTAAAGGGAAGAAGAATAGTTGAGGGACACTGCAAAGCAGAAGCCCTCGTATCCACTAAACCAATAAGTTTTCTAGGAGGGGTAGATCCAGCCGACGGAAAAATAATCGAAAGAGATCATGATTTATACGGAGAGTGTATAAAGGATAAGATTTTGTGTTTCCCAAATGGACACGGCTCAACAGTGGGCAGCTACGTGNTATATTCTCTAGCCAAGAAAAAATGTGCACCAAAAGCCATAATAAATCAAACTGCTGACCCGTTGTTGTGGTTGGAGCCATAATAGCGAACATTCCCATGGTTGACCGAATAGACATTAAACAGATAACAACAGGCGATGCAGTCGAGGTTGACGCATATAAGGGCTTTGTTAAAATTTGGAAAGGGAAAGGGACAAATCAAGCATGTATCTGACAAAGGAAGAAGAACGCATATACGACGGCGAGTTTGGCTGGGCAAACGAAATAAGTATGAAAATACTTGTCCGTTTGGGCGAACTTTTCGAAGCCTCAAAGCTTATTCCAATAAGTTCCTCCCATGTTTCAGGAGTTTCTTACAAAACTTTAGGGGATGCACCAACAGAATTCCTAAAAACTCTGGCGGACGCTGGCGCAAAAGTAAAAGTTAAATCAACGCTAAATCCTCAAAGCCTTGATTGCGAATTTCTCTGCAAAAGGCTTCCATCCAATTTATGCGAAAAACAGTTGGATGTTCTGAATTATTTTGAGAAAATGGGTTTTACGCAATCATTAACATGCACTCCATACTATTTGGAAAAGCAAAAAAGAGGTGCTCATCTGGCATGGGCTGAATCATCCGCAGTGGTTTATGCAAATTCTGTCATTGGAGCATGGACAAACCGCGAAGGAGGACCAAGCGCCCTCGCAGCAGCAATAATAGGAAAAACGCCAGATTATGGAATGCACCAACCTGAAAATCGACAACCAAAAGTTTTAGTGGAACTAGAAAAACCATTAACAAGCGAAATAGAGTTTGGCGCCTTAGGAATTTTCCTCGGCGAAATCTTGAAAGATGAAATCCCAATAATCCAAGGTTTACAAAAAGCTTCAAAAGACAACCTAAAACAGTTGGGAGCAGCCCTCGCATCAGCTGGCATGACGAACATGTTCTACCATAAAGACATAAGCACAAAAATCAGCGAAGTTGAAAAGATAAATGTGCAAGCTGAAGACTTGAAGAAAACCATTGAAAAACTAACCACAACATCCACACAAAAACCAGACCTAATTTTTATAGGATGCCCTCACTGTTCCCTAAATGAAATAAGACAAATCGCAGAGTTAATAGGCAATAGAAAAATCAGAAACGAAACAGAGCTTTGGGTTTGCACATCACACCACATAAAAGAAAAATCCAAAAAATACGTGGAAAAAATAGAAAAAAGCGGAGGGCATGTGCTCACGAACACATGCGCCGTCGTCACATGGACAGAAAAACTCGGAATAAAAACAATAATGACAAATTCAGCAAAAACAGCCCATTATGCACCTACACTAAACAAGGCAGAAACAATACTTGCATCATTAAAAGAATGCATAAAAAGAGCTTGTATGGGATAAGGTTTATTCGAGTGAAAAAGCATCTTGCATGATGCCACAAAAGAAAGCTCCGGTAGTATAGCCCGGTCAAGTATTCCGGCCTTTCGAGCCGGAGACGCGGGTCCGAATCCCGCCCGGAGCATTCCAATTTAAGGCTTATTTTGGGCGTATTTTGGTTAAAAAGCTTAATTTTGACACTTTATCCGCACTTAAACTTCTCTATCTAAAGTTTGATTTCCCTTAAGAAGTGGGGCGTAGATGGTATTTTAAATTTCATCTTCAAGTTTTAACTCTTTTATGAGCTCATTTAGGGGTCTATCCTTGCCCTCTTTAACCTCTTTTAGGGCAATCTTCAAGTCTTTAACAAGTTCCTTATCCTGCATGACCTCAAGGGTTTCCAACAATTCGTCCATAGATTTGCAGCTTTTGTTAGCAACTCTTTTTCTTCTGCTGTCAAGAGAGCCATTTGCCTCGCACAATCTTTTTCAGAATTTAAAATCTTGCCAGACGTTTAACTCTTACTCTTTTATGGTAGCGAATTTGTTTCTTTGTTTAGCACTGGGATTTCGCTCTTTTTTATTTTAATAAAATCAAAGTACTTCATGGCATTACCAGTCAAGTATAAGAACACACTTTCGTCCTTGTCAATGCTTCCTTTAGTTTCGAGTTTGTTTAAGGCTGCAAGGGTTGCGGATGCTTCGGGACATGCATACACGCCTTTTTTGAGGAAAGTCTTCATTGAAGAAATTATTTCTGCATCGTCTACCGCTACTCGCAATGCCCTTCGTTTCCCTTATCGCCCGTAATACGAGGTAGCTTGCGTAGGGACGGGGAACCCTTAAACCCGCCGCTATAGTTTCAGCGTTTTCCCAAGTCTCCTTCACTTCCACTTCTCCATTGTTATATGCCTTGACTAGTGGGGCGCAACCAGAAGATTGAACTATTATTAGGCGTGGAATCTTTTCTGTCCAGCCTAGTTCGATTAAATCTTTGAAGCCTTTCCATAAACCTATGATTCCTTCGCCTCCGCCCGTCGGGAAAATTATGTTGTCTGGCAGATTCCAATTGAACTGTTCTGCAATTTCAAACGCAATGGCTTTGTAGCCTTCATATCTATAGGGTTGCTTGTTAGTTGAAACGTCTAACCATCCATAATCTTTTCCAAATTTTTTCACCATTTCTGCGGCGTCATTTATCAAACCATCAACAAGGTAGACTTTGGCGCCCATTGAAACGCATTCTTTAATATTGCTTTTCGGCACATCTTTCGGCATAAAAACATAAACTTCCATTCCAGCCTTTGCTCCATAAGCAGCCAAAGCCGCAGCAGCATTTCCAGCAGACGGAAGCGCAACACGGTTTATGTTTAACTCTTTAAGTTTGGAAACCGCCACAGCCATACCTCTGGCTTTAAAGGTTCCAGTTGGAAGCCTTCCATCATCCTTCAAAAAAACGTTTGAAGCAGCACTATTATCTTTTCGAAATTGAAGTATAGGCGTATAGGGTTCTCCTAAAGAAACTATATGTTTAGGCGATGACAGTGGGAGCAATTCTTTGAACTTCCAAAAAGTATCCGCTCTACTCTCCAAATCACGCTTAGAAACCTTCTCGGCAACTCTTGACAAATCATATTGGAACAGAAGCGCTCCACCACACTTTGGGCATACTGTTAAAATGTTGTCTGATGGAAAAACTTCTCCACATCTGCTACATTCAGCCCCAAGNATGAACATGTATTCTCCCAATTAATTGTAGAAGAGAAATCCTTTAAGTTTACTGTGAAAAACGCTCGAATGCAAGTTCATATTACATAAAACTCATATAGAAGGTCGTTTTATCCGATAAATCTTCAAATCTTAAAAGTGATGAAAAATGACGGAGAAAACGCCATCAAGTTATAAGAAACTAATGGAAAAAGTTAAGGATTTATTAACTTTCCAATCCGCCACCGCCATCATCCACTGGGATATGGAGACAATGATGCCGCCGAAGGCTATTGGTCTAAGAAGCCAACAATTAGCTCTCCTCAGCCGAATTGAACACAGAATGAGCACAGACCCGGAAATAGGTAGATTATTGGAAGAAATCATGCGACCGTCAGAATATGAAAAGCTTGATGCTATCCAAAAGAGAAATGTGTACTTGATAAAGAAGCAATATGATGAACAGACAAAACTTCCCGAAGAGCTTGTTGCAGAAATTGCAAAACAACAAGCCGTAACCGTGGATGTATGGAAAAAAGCCAAAGCAGCAAAAAACTTCTCCATGTTCAAGCCTGAACTTGAAAAACTTGTCGAATTAGAGAAGAAGGCCGCAGAAATTCTGATGAAAGTGAAAGAAACAGCGACACCCTATGATGCGTTGATAGACATTTTTGAACCAAAAATGACAGCCAAAACAATCACGAAAGTTTTCAACGAGTTAAGAGAAGGTTTAGTTTCTCTGCTGAAGAAATGTGAAACCGCTCCAAAACAACCAGACGTAAGCATTCTCAAACGCAAGGTTCCAATAGATGTGCAAAGAAAAATCTCCAAAGCCCTCGCCGAAACTGTTGGTTATGATATAGAGTCAAGAGAGGCTGGAGGTAGAATAGACGAGACAGAACACCCCTTCACAACAGGTTATTACGACGATGTGCGAATTACAACACATTATTACGAAGATAACTTCACTTCTTCAATGTTTTCAGTATTACATGAAGCTGGACACGCCCTCTATGAACAAAACTTGAAAAAAGAATGGATGTTCCAACCTGTTGGAACAAGCTGCTCTTCTGGCTTCCACGAATCCCAATCACGTTTTATAGAAAACATAATTGGACGGTCTCGTGAATTTTGGGTTTATTTCCTACCAAAATTAAAAGAAATCACANGCACNATCCTCTCCGATGTAGATTTAGACACTTTTGTCCACGCTGTCAACCAAGTTAAGCCTTCTAAGATTCGCGTTGAAGCTGATGAGGTAACATATGGACTTCACATTATCATAAGATTCGCCATGGAACGGGACCTTTTCGCTGATAAAATAATGGTGAAAGAGCTTCCAGAGATATGGAATCAAAGTTACGAAGAATATTTAGGAGTTAAAATTGAAAATGATTCGGAAGGCGTAATGCAAGACACTCATTGGGCAAGCGGTTTATACGGTTATTTTCCAAGCTACGCATTGGGCAATATTTATAGTGGACAAATTCTCGCTGCTATGGAAAAAAACCTCAAAAACTGGAGAAAACAAATTGCGAAAGGAAATTTCAAGGAAGTTAAGGGGTGGCTTGTAGAAAATGTTCACTCATATGGAAACCTCTATGACCCAGAAGACCTCATAAGAAAAATCACTGGAACAGAGCTTAACGTTAAACCATACCTAAACTATTTGAACGAGAAATATTCCAAACTCTACGGTTTTTAATTAACCTTTCTTTTTATTATGCTTTCATAAACTTTTAGGATTATTTCTGCAAGAATTCCGCCAAAAATAAAATACACGCCAGTCCAACCTACAGCAGCATTATAATAATTGCTTCCATACAAAAACAAAATAATGCCTACTATAATTATGCACAAACATGCGAAATCTTTCCACGACACCTAAACAACTCCTAAGTCGATTTTAAGCCTTCTAAAACATTAAAGTATATAGACTTACCGATAGAAAGAGGGAAGTTGGAAGATTCGTAAATTACTGAACGTCTAACTCAAAAGAACAAAAAGATTAATAGCGCATTTGATGGTAAAAAGGGACATGAAAATTTCCGACAATATTCGACATTCAACATAAGCATGCAATCCGTTGAAGCGCCTTTACATATTTAGTTACCGACAGTTTTATATACAACTTTCAAAAGATATGCCTTGTACGGTGAACTTAAGTGTCGGAATATAATTTCAAAAAGCCAGAAACAAGGGAAGAACTTATCAGAGTGTTGACAGATGCCGCGAGAAGAGAGGTGGAAGCGCGCATCCGCGTAAAGGGAAAACCGACAAAACCTACAGTTTCTGGGACAGCTAAAATTTTGAACATACATAGAGATACGCTTTACACGTGGCTTAAAGAGTTTAATGTCGATTTTGACGATGTTTGTAAACAACTTTCTATGACAACTCTGTCGGAGACTACTGAAATGCCTGCAAAATATACCTACTTAATTGGCGAAGCCCTTGTCGGAGAAGGCAACGAGGTAGCACATATCGACCTTTTAATAGGAGATAAGGATGGACCTGTCGGAGAAGCTTTTGCGTCAGGCTTGTCTAACCTTTCTATGGGGCATACGCCACTGTTGGCTGTTATAAGGCCAAATCTTCCGCCTAAACCTCACACGTTGCTTGTTCCAAAGGTTACTGTTAAACATCTTGAGGATGCAAACAAGATTTTTGGACCTGCACAGGCTGCTGTGGCGAAGGCTGTTGCGGATGCTGTGGAGGAGGGAATAATCCCAAAGGAGAAGGTGGATGATTGGGTTATAGTTTGCAGTGTTTTTGTGCATCCACAAGCAAGTGATTACCGCAGAATATACCATTACAATTATGGAGCAACCAAGCTGGCTTTGAAGAGGGCATTAGCGAAGTATCCGTCACTGGAGAAAGTTTTCTATGACAAAGATAGGGCGAAACATCCAATAATGGGTTTCAGAGTGCCGAGGCTTTGGAGACCACCATATCTGCAAATATCCTTGGATATACCTGATTTGGATAGAACCAAGAAGATTATAGCTCAAATTCCAAGAAGCGACAGAATAATACTGGAAGCCGGAACGCCGCTTATTAAAAGGTATGGAACAAAAGTGATAAGCGACCTTCGAGAAGTTGCCAAGGACACATTCGTAATTGCAGACTTAAAAACTTTAGATGTTGGAAAAGTTGAAGTTGACTTGGCATATGACGAAACCGCAGATGCAGTGATAGCTGCCGGATTGGCACCTGAAGAAACACTTGAGGCTTTCATCCACGAAGCAAAAAGATTTGGGATATACGCTGCAGTTGACATGTTAAACGTGGAAGATCCCATCAAAAAACTCAAGGCGCTTAAAGAATTTCCCGACATAATCATCATACATAGAGGAATAGACCAAGAAACTGGAATGACTGTCGGATTGAACCTTATAGAAGAACTGCGGAAAACATTTAGCGATAAACGGTTCTTGATTGCTGTGGCTGGTGGAATAGTGCCAGAAACTGCAAAGGAAGCCTTGGAAAAGGGTGCAGACATAATAGTTGTCGGAAGATACGTAACCCAATCAAAGGATATTGAAAGGGCTGTTAGAGACTTTCTTGAGTTGACACCCTCCATGCGGGAAGATGTAGACTTGTTCAGAGTTCATGTAGAGTAGCCTTTTCTTTCCCTTTTTACGCGAACACCTTGAAAGCTATGTATGATAGAAGAAAAAGTATACCAGAAATTAAAAATACGAATCCGAAATTGTAAGCTTGGGCAAGGAAAGGCCCTATAAAGGAGCCGCTTGCGCCGCCGATCCCGACAAGCACATCGAAAAGTCCAGCTCTACCTTTCGGTATAAGTTCCATAGAAAGAGATAGAACATTAACCAAGTAAAAGGCGTAGGTGAATCCGGATAGAATCAAAATTACGGTTGCAATCATAATGCTATACGTGGACAGTTGTGTAGTCGTTATTAAAAGGAATGCGAGAAAACTTCGATATAACACAATCCTTCCAACATTGATGTTTTCAGCTTCACGTTCAAGCCTTCTTCCAGCAAGAAAATAGCCTAAAACGCCACTGCCAGAGTTCAGAACGAATACGGCAAAAACAAAGCTTGAAGGTAAAGCTGCAGCATTGGCGATGTTGCTGATGAAAATTGGCATGGGTGTGAACAATATGCTGGTGGCAAGAGAAAAGAGAACGAGACCACAACAGAAGATGCCCAAGTTTTCCTTTTTCAACCTTTCATCAACAGTGACACCATCCACAATTCTAGAAAATATGAAAATGCCTCTATATGCGAAGCTGATTGACTTCTCTATTGTCACTAAACTTCTTTCAAAGATTAGAGCTGGGTCCTCAACCAGAATAAGTGAGGTAAAGAATGCTGCGAGGTTTAAACCGCTACACAATAATAGGGTAGATTTTGCGTCGAAGCTGAATGTTGAGGTTACAACTCCCAAAATTAAGCCAATTAACCATCCAAATTCCGTAAGCCCCTCGTAAAATGCAAAGGCTTTTTTCCATTCTTCATGAGGGTAAAGCTCGGCGATAAGCACATTTTTTGGTGGTTCATGGGCTACATGAAATAACGCTATAACTATGTAAAGGGTTACCAGCAGAATAATTTGGTTTGTGAGGGTGAATAGATAGAGAATAAAGGTTAGGGCTAAGAATGAAATTAGTATGTAGATTTTGTAGCGTCTTGTCCTATCACAGATGTATCCCCAAAAGAAGGAAGCAGGTATTGACATGAACATGGCAGCTGCATACATGACTCCAACCCATATCAGCGAACCAGAGAGAGAAAAAATGTATAGGGGTAGGAAAACCGAAAGTAATCCGAATGCCATCTCGTGGAAGAAGAATCCAAGCTGCCACATAGCCCATAATGGAAAATAAAAGGCAAGATAAACTTTTACTCTAAGAAAGCACTGGTTTTAATAAATCCTTAATAGAGAGATTTTTAACACTCATAACACTAACTGGAGTTTGGTCGTTAATGGCTAAGTTTAAGGTAATCGTTTCAGATCCAGAAACGGGAACATCAAAGGCAGTGGAACTTGAAGAAGCCCGAGCACTTCCGCTAATTGGAAAGAAAATAGGTGAAGTGGTTGACGGGTCAATAGTTGATTTGCCCGGCCACAAAATGCAAATAATGGGTGGTTCCGACAAGGATGGTTTTCCAATGAGGCCAAATGTTCATGGCGGAGTTCGTAGAAAAGTGATACTGAGTGGAGGAGTAGGGTTTAACCCGGAGAGTGAGGGGGCTAGGAGGCGTAAAACAATTCGTGGAAACGTAATAACAGATGAAATTGTTCAAATAAACATGAAAATTATAGAGAAACCCAAAAAGCCTAAAGAGAAAAAGAAGGCAAAGGAAGAGAAGGAAAAAGAAACCACGGATGCGCCAGAAACTCCGACAACAAGTGACAATTAAACATAAGTCAACATTTATTAGCTTGCATAGTCTAACCATCTAATAATTTGTAAAGTTCATGGGAAATGGAGAAATGAGCAGCGAAAAGCACGCAAGCATACCAAAACAACCCGAGGTTAACATAGGCACCATAGGTCACGTTGACCATGGCAAAACAACATTGGTGCAAGCGTTAACTGGCATTTGGGCTTCAAGGCACAGCGAAGAATTAAAGAGGGGCATCACAATAAAGTTAGGCTACGCAGACATGCCAATTTACAAGTGTCCCAAATGCGAACCGCCCAAAAATTACTCCACAAAACCAGTTTGCCCATATTGTAACTCAAAAACAATCTTTTTAAGAGCCATAAGTTTCGTTGACGCCCCAGGTCATGAAGCGTTAATGGCAACTATGCTCTCAGGAGCAGCGATAATGGATGGAGCGATACTTGTTATAGCAGCTGATGAACCATGTCCTCAGCCGCAAACGAGGGAACATCTTGCAGCAGCTGAGATTATAGGCATAAAGAACATAATTATTGTTCAGAATAAAATTGACATAGTTGATGAAAAAAGAGCACGCGAAAGCTACAATGAAATTAAAAATTTTGTGAAGGGAACTGTGGCTGAAAACGCTCCAATAGTTCCCGTTTCGGCACAGCGTGGAGTCAACATAGATGTTCTTATACAAGCAATTGAAGAGATTATACCCACGCCCAAAAGAGATGAAACAAAACCTCCACTCATGTATGTTGTTCGCTCCTTCGACGTTAACAAACCNGGAACTCCCATTGAGAAGTTGGAAGGAGGCGTGATTGGAGGAACAATACTTCAAGGCAAATTTGCAGTTGGAGATGAGATTGAAATTCGTCCGGGAGTAATCTTAGAGGGAAAAAGCACCTATAATCCACTTTTTAGCCAGATTGTCAGTTTACATGCTGGCGGAAGAAGCGTAAATGATGCTCATTGCGGTGGATTAGTCGGCATCGGAACCCTTTTAGACCCATCATTTTCAAAGGCAGACGGCTTAACTGGAAACATTGCTGGAAAAGTGGGTATGCTACCGCCGACATTATCGGAATTAACATTAGAAACAAACATTCTTGAACGTGTTGTCGGGACAAAAGAACTTTTGAAAGTTGAAGAGATAAGCATCAACGAAACACTTCTCCTCCATGTTGGAGCCGCCATAACCACTGGAAAAATTGCCTCTACAAAAGAGNACATGATCACAGTTAAGCTTACTAGACCAGTATGTGCACAAAAAGGTTCCAGAGTNGCCCTAAGCAGAAAAATAGCGGGCAGATGGAGACTCATCGGATACGGAATGATAACCTAAATGACGCCGCCAGACAAAAAAATAGTAAAAGTAATTTTGGATTCAAATGCACTATTTGTTCCACTTCAATTTAAAATCGACATCTTTGAAGAATTACGAACCCTTTTAGACAGGAATTTTGAGCCCATCTTGCTTTTGTCCGTTAAGCGCGAACTTGAAAGGCTGGCGGATAAGAGTTCACCGAAAATGCGGAAAAATGCTTCTTTTGCTTTGAAACTTGCTGAAAAATGCAAACTTGTCAACACTAACGAAGAGAAGGGCATGGCTTCGCCGGACGACGCCATTATCAAAGCAGCTAAAAATTGGGGTTGCCCCGTGTTTACGAATGACAGACTGCTTAAAAAGAGGCTAAGAGATATAAATGTGCCAGTTATTTATGTGAGGCAAAAGTCACATCTAGAAATTGACGGGAGGATATAACCCCTTGTTTAAACTTATAACATTAGAAGATACAATTCGCATCCCGCCCGAAACCTTCGGCAACCCTCTAGAAGCTGTGGGCCACCAACAGGTTAAGGCAAAATATGAAGGAGTTGTTGACGAAGAATTAGGATACGTAATAGCCGTTACCGACGTGAAAGTGAGTCCTATTGGAAAAATAATTCCAGGAGACGGCGCAGCCTACCACAAGGTTACCTTTTCCTTACTGACATTCTATCCTAAGATTCAGGAAGTTGTGGAAGGAGAGGTTGTGGAGGTTGCTGATTTCGGCGCCTTTGTGCGTATAGGTCCCATTGATGCTTTGCTGCATGTTTCACAACTTATGGATGACTTTATTTCATACGACGAGAAACAAGGAGTCCTATTTGGAAAAGAAACAAAAAGGAAACTAACAAGCGGCGACCAAGTTCGGGTTCGAATAACGGCGGTTTCGCTAACGAGGGCTGGAAGTTCAGGCAAAATAGGCGTAACAACAAGACAACCGTTTCTCGGCAAGCTGGAATGGATTGAGGAGGANGTGGAGAAAATAAAGAAGAAAGCGGAGAAGCCCCAAGAGAAAGANGAAAAAGGGTGATTAAATGAGCGAAAAAGCCTGCTCAANATGCCACTTCATAACNAAAGAAAACGTCTGCCCAAAATGCAAAAGCTCATCCTTAAGCGACGACTTCAGCGGCATAGTAATAGTTTTTGACCCAGAAAACTCAGCCATCGCAAAAGCCATGAACATTAAAGAGAAAGGACGTTACGCATTAAAGGTTAGATAAATGGGCATTTTATACACTTTAACACCAGAACTGCGCATAAAACTCAAGAAACCAATAGGAATGTTAATTCGAGGTTCCTATACTGAAACGATGAAGAAACTCTCAGACATGATAAAGGAAGAAAAGCCGCCGACCATAATTTCTGTTGGAGACACGGTTTCAAAAAACATTACGGAAAATCATGTGCTTCCTCAATTGGCAATAGTGGATAATAAAGTAATGAGAAGAAACATTCAACCAATCCCAACAACGACAGAGAAAACCATCCACGTCAAAAACCCGCCGGGAACAATAACTGAAGAAGCAGTAACAGCAATTCAAGACGCACTAAAAAGCAGTTGCCATGTCAAAATAATTGTAGACGGAGAAGAAGACCTACTAACACTTATCACCGTTTTATATGCGCCTCAAAACTCTTTCGTCGTATACGGACAACCCTACGAAGGCATAGTAATAGTTAAGGTTACACCAGAGAAAAAAGCAGAAGTTTCTGAAATTTTGAAAACAATGGAAACTGTTCGAAAAACTAAATAAGAAGAGACGATATCAGTCAACTCCACAATTGGGGAAAACTCATGGAAGTTAAAATAATCTCCGACAAAAAGAACCCGTTACTAAAAAGAAGAGAAGTATATTTCCAAGTAGAACACACCCAGACAGGCAGCACCCCGCCGAGACTTGAGGTTAGAAAAGCTGTAGCTAACGCATTAAAAACAAGTATAGATTTAGTTACCATTAAAAAATTTGAAACTAAAACGGGAACGCATGTCGCCAATGGAATAGCAAATGTTTACGATTCTATTGAGCAGGCAAGACTTATTGAACCAGAATATATCATTAAGAGAAATGTTCCCTCCGAAAAACCAAAGGAAGAGGAAAAGGAATAAACATGACTGAAAAAGCAGAAGAAAAACCAGAAGAGAAAAAGGAAACCGAGAAAATAGTCAAAGCTGAAAAGAGAAAGAAAAGAAAAAAGGGCGTTTTCTCATTATATAAAGTTGAAACAGACAAGATTGTAAGGTTACGCCCAACATGCGAACGCTGCGGACCAGGATATTTTATGGCTGACCACGGTGACAGATACACTTGTGGACATTGCGGTTTTACACGATACAAACCAGCTGAGAAGTAAACAACTTTAAATCATACGAAACATTGATAATTTCAGATGACCCTAAATGATTAGAGTAAANGTATCCATAACCAATGTGTCTGCTGAACGATTTTGGGATATTAGAAAACCTATTCCANCCATCCAAATAAACACAAACCTGAACCTATTAGGGATGGAAAAGAAACCAGATGCCTTAGAAGTTCCCTTCGTCTTAACAATCAGCTTTAACCCTTCCATAGCACAGATAAGCCTAAAAGGCAAAGCCTATGTCGCTGGAGACGCAAACGAGGTTGAAAGGGTCTATAAAGATTACGAAGAGAAAAAACCGCCGCCACCCNTTATAGTGCAGTCAATTTCAAACGTTGTTTTCATAGAATCCGTAATAATATCTAGGACATTAAATATTCCACCACCAATTCCGTTACCGCAAATACCAGAAGCTAAGCAGCCAAGCAAAAAGCCTACAGAAAGAGACTACAGCGCTTAAAATCTTGAAATGGCTACTTTAATGGAACATACATTGAAGAGCGGGAAGCACCTATACCTGGAGTCCCATGTTTTACTGGTTTATTTGTGATTGCAAACTCGCCCAAATAGTGTCCAATCATTTCTGGTTTTATTTCCACGGCAACAAATTCTTTGCCATTGTGAACAAATATTGTGATACCAACCATTTCAGGCAAAATAATCATGTCCCGCACATGAGTCTTAACTTTTACACTGCNCCCTTTCCTAAGGGCTTCTTTTGCTTCTCTTATTTTTTCAAGCAGTATCCTCTGCTCCGGTGTTAAGCCACGTTGGAAACTTCTTCTTTGTCTTGAAGGGAGCAGATTAATGAATTCGTCCATGGACAGGTTTTGCAGTTGGTTAAGGGTGTATCCGCGATAGGTAAATTCTTTAGGCATTTTTTCACTCCATCAGATTGCAGTTACATTAAACGCTATAAACCTTCCTTTTCTTCTTTTGCCCAGCGCCTCTGGCTGCAATCAACCCAACCTTTTGCCCAGGTGGGGCTCCATGAGAGGTTGTGGTCCCTTTTCTTGCACTTCTTTTGCTGCTACCATAGGGATGCACAGCAGCAACCATCGCCCTACCACGAGTTCTCGGATACTTACGTCCCCGAGCCCTCATTAAATGAAATTTCATGCCAGCCTTCAAGAAAGGTTTCTCTGTCCTACCAGCTCCTGAAACAACACCAACAGTTGCCCTACAACGGTCATCTATATACCGCGTCTTTCCAGAAGGAAGCTTGATTATGGTTCCCTGAGCCGTATGCGTCACAACCATTGCATAGGCTCCAGAGGATTTTGCGATTTTGCCGCCGTCGCCTGGACGAAGCTCTATATTGCATACCATTGTGCCTTCCGGAATCCTTCCTATGGGAAGAATGTTGCCCACATCAACCGCGGCTTTTCCTCCCATTTGAATTTGCTGTCCTATATAAAGCCCTTCTGGAATCACAGTGTAACACTTTTCGCCATTTTCAAATCTTATTAAGGCTAAGGGTGCCCCGCGTCCCGGGTCGTGGACAAATTCTTCAATAACTCCTTTTATTGCCTTTTCAAAGTATTCTTCTGCTGTCACGGTTGTGGGATATTGTGAAGGAGCCACTCTTTTGTGGGTTGCCGCTTTAAATGTGGGGGCACCACGTCCACGCCTTTGAACCCGAATTCTCTTTCCCATAACTTATTCCTTCCACATATGTTTATAATATTCCAAGTTTGATTGCGACATCCGTCGCCTTATAGTCGGGATGAAGCTTAACAAACGCCTTCTTTTCCCCTTGCGGTGTAATTTGAACATTCACTTTCTCAACTTCAACTTCATAAAGCTCCTCAACAGCCCTCTTCACGTCAGTTTTTGTTGCCTTAAGATTAACTATGAAGACAAGCTTGTTTTCTTTTTCAACCATTAAACTGGCAGCTTCAGTCATTAAAGGATAAAGTATAACTTCATTAGGGTCCATTAGGCTTCCCCTCCATAAAATTCAGTTAGCCTTTCAATCGTGCCACGCGTCCAAATTGTGAGCCTCCCAGGATGCGTCCCAGGAGCAAGCATTTCAGCGTTTAAATTATTAACAGTAACAACATCCAAGCCTGGAATGTTTCTTGCAGCTTCCATTATTCCCTTATTTTCATTCACAACTATAAGCGGACCCACAGCCTGTTTTATTTTTCTTCCTCTACGTTTACCTTTTCCAGCCCGAATGTTCCTGCTTTCTTTAACTCTGTAAATGTCTGAAAACACACCCAATTGCACAAGGGCTTCTTCAACATCTTTTGTTCTCTTCAGCTCCTCAAGGTTATCTGTAACGATTAGGGGGATTTGGGGAACATCCTCGATTGCATGGTTCCGAGAGGCCACCACTTCTTTACGGGCTGTTGCAGCTATCGCCGAAAGTAACGCAAGCCTCTTCTCCTTCTTTGAGATTCGTTTAACAATCTTTTTATTTGAGGTTGGTGGATGCGCTGCCCTTCCACCCACTGTTCCCGGGGCGAAGGCTCCTCTACCCGCTGGTCCCTTAGTTCGAGGTATTCTCGCTATTCCTAAATCTACGCCTCTGGATTCTGCTGATGTTCTTTTCCCAGCCATCGGATCTCTGCCTTGAGGTTGGATTCTGCTTGATTGTATTGCCAATACAGCTCGCCTTATAACGTCAGGTCTTAATGGAGTTTCAAAGACTGATGGAAGTTTTATTTTTTCAACAGGCTTCCCTTGAAGATTGAAGACGTTCACTGTCTTTTTAGCCATTTGCGCTCACCGTTTACTTTCCTTGTGGAGACTCAAGGGATATATGGGTGATTTGTGGCAACTCCTCAGCGGCTTGTCTTGGTGGACGAGCTGGATAGCGCAATTTTATTGGACGTTTTTCTGGTCCCGGCACGCTTCCATCAAGCAAAATGTAAGGTCCACGAACTATGCCGTATCTTATGAAGCCGCCCTTAGGCGTTACTTCTTTTCCGTCCTTTCCTATTTTGAGAATGCGTTTGTTGTATTCTGTTCTTTGGTGGAAACCCATTTGTCCAGCTCTTGGAACGCTGTACATTACGTGGTGGGGGTTCCATGGACCTAGGGTGGCTATGCCTCTTTTTGTTTTTCTTCCCTTATGCTGCAGAACTGTTACACCCCAACGTTTTACTGGTCCTTGAAAACCTTTTCCAGTCGAAACGGCGATGACGTCTATGTATTGACCTTCCTTAAAAATTTCAGCGGGGTTCACAGTTTTTCCCAAAAGGTTTTTTGCATATTCAAACTGTTGTTGAATGGACCCTCCGCCTATTTCAATTTCCGCCACGTCTGGTTTTTTCTTTGGCACACCAGTTTGCTTCGGTTGAGTTATGACTATAACTCGGATTTTTGTCGCTTTTTCCAAGTTTTCTTCAATTTTTTTGAGGTTTTCCTCAGCATTAAAGTTCTCTGGAAGGGTGAAAACCCGTTCAAGTTCTTCTGGAGGGTCTTTCATCCATGCTTCTGCAATGGTTTGTAAACCATAGGCGTTTTTTGTGTAGACTCTAACAGCGCATACAAGCATGGGCGGAGTTTCTATAATGGTTGCTGGGCGCATTATTTCTTTGCCATAATTTGGTGAACGTTTTCTATCCTCTATTGCAAACACGTAAGTCATACCAGCCTTATAACCCATAAAACCCAAAAGCCTAGGCGTTTCAGCCATTATTTTTGGCCAATAGCGAATTCTAGCCAACAATCTTTTAGCACGTTTCCTAGGCAAATAAGCAAGTGAACCGTGTTTTGGCGCATGAGTTTTTCTATGACCCATTGTTTCTCGCTTCGCGTCTTTTAGGAATGAGAATAAGGAGTTATAAACGTTACCGTTAAAGGCTAATTTTTGGAGCAAAATTTATCCAATACGGATAGGCCCCTCTAGGTTTTCCTCTAGTAAATGTTATAAAGTGAACGATAGAATCTTTTAGGGGTTCAGCATGCCAGATGTTGCGTCTAAAGTTGCTTATGCTCTTTACAATTCTGGATGTTTAAAGTTCGGCACTTTCAAGATTAAATCTGGAGCCTTAAGCCCCTACTATATAGACCTCGCATGTTTACTCTCATCACCAAAAGACCTATCCACCATTGTCAACATAGCAGCAGAAAAAATTAAGGTCATTATGGAAACCGAAAAAATAGACAAGTTAGCCTCCATAGAGTTGAAGGGCGCTTTAATACTGCCAAGCATAGCATGTAAGGTAAATTTGCCATGTACAGTAGTCAGAAAAGAAGATAAAACTTACGGGGTTACTGGAAGAATTGCGGGAGCAAATGTTGCCAAGGACGAAAACATACTGTTTTTTGATGATGTAGTCAGTGAAGGATTGTCCAAGCTTGAGGGAATAAAAGTCTTGGAAATGTTAGGGGCCCATGTTAAAAACCTGATGGTTGTTGTGGACCGAGAGGAAGGCGGCAGAGAGAACCTTGAAAAACTAGGTTATAAAGTGCACGCCCTCGCCAAGGTTTCCGAAATTGTTGACTTACTCTTCAAATCAGAACATATTTCACAAGAACAGAGAGATGCTGTTTTGAACTATGTTAAAAGGGATAAAAATGTTTTAGCGGCTGAGGTTATGGGTGGGCAGAATTAAACCTTTGCAATTATTGCGTTTAGTATTTTTTGAGCACATTCTTCTGGCTTAAATTTAGTCGTATCAATAACTATTTCTGGATTTAATGGCTCCTCGTATGGTTGTCCAAAACCGGGAACGGTTGGCGCTTTTCCTTGGAGGGCTTTGGCATAGATTTGTTTTGGTGCATGGTAAGTTTTTCCTCTTTTGGCTTCACGTTCCATACAAACCTCTAAAGGACATTCCAGATAGGCTTCGATAAAACGTGAGATTTGTTTTCTGGCATTTTCTCGGTAACGTCTCAAGTTGCCAGTGGCATCAATCACAACGTTTACGCCGTTTTGCGTTAAAAGTTTGGCAATGTAAACAAGAGTAGAATAGACTATGTCACGCTCTTCCAGCGTATAGGTTGGTTTGGGAGTTAAAACCTTACGCAAGGCATCAGAAGCCAAAAGTTGAGCATGTATGTTTTTCTCTTTAAGAAGGTTAAGCAAAGCTTCGGAAACAACTGATTTACCGCTGCCTGGAAGCCCAGTAATCCAAACACACCAGCCCTCTTTAACCATGAATCTCCCTCCTACGGAACGGATTATAATTGCAATTCATGCATAAATCCTCTCAAAAATTGATAATCTTCTACCTTAAACAAGTGGCTTATGCACCTACAATCTGAAGAACCAAAACCTCGCACGGGAACACCCCTTTCACTTATAACCTTCGCCACTCCACACTCATCAAAAGGTTCTTGAACTGTAAAAACCTTCAAAACATTCACACGCTCATCACTAAGCAAATAGTCTATGTGCCAAAATCTTCGCTTACTCTTCCTCAAATGGCGTTCAACCCTTTTCCTTAAGCCTTTTTTGGCTGAACCTACATAAATGTAAATTCCTTTTTCAAAATTTAAATTCCCCAAAGCGCCAACATTAACGTTAATGTTTTCGCCAACTTCGATGACTAAAACATACACGTCGCCCACTATGCTCATCCATTTAAGAATTGTTAGGACCGTACCATTTCAAAATTTCAGCAATAGCCTCATCAGAATATCCCATCTCTTTAAGCTGCCTCTTCAAATCCTCGACTAGCTCATCATCCAAATTAGCCGCCACAAACAGCAAAATTCAATCCAAAACTATTTATCTTTTACCCTCAATGCTTAAACCATGCCAAACCAAAAAATACTACACCATGTAACCTACTGCGGTTTATACTGCAAACTATGCGCACAACAAAGCCGCATACCAAAACAAGCATCCCAACTGAAACAAAGCCTCCACGAAGAAGGATTTGACGACTTTTATCAATACGTGCCAGAAATGAAAGAAACCTTTCCGAAGTTCTGGCAGTTTCTACAAAAACTCGAAACATTCAACTGCAACTGCAGAGTAGGCAAAGGCGGACCCCCAGACTGCAAAATCCGCAACTGCGCCAAAGAAAAGGGAGTAGAAGTTTGTCCCGAATGCAAAGAATACCCGTGCACGCTTATACAATCATTGGCAGAACATTACCCAACCCTAATCCAAGATGGAAAACGCCTGCAAAAAATTGGCATAGAAGAATGGGTTAAAGAACAAGAGGAAAGGGCTAAACGTGGAGTGGTGTACGCAGACATACGCTACAGAACTGAAAACTAAACTTCACTAATATAGGAATTTACACGTTTTAAATCGAATTTTTCGAACTGCAAAACATTCCTCACGAAGTTTAGAAGTTTTATGCGAACATCCCTGTTTAGGTTGGGATACCATATTGGCGAGGCGACAACCAACCCGCGCCATGCATAGAAGGGTTGAACAACCTCAAGAATTTCCCAATCATTTGTCTTTTCTAAATAATTTTTCCAGAATAGATGGAACAAATGTTCGAAAACTCCACCTAACTCGCCGTATTTTTGCAGAGAGTAAAAGATGTAATTGATTGTCATGGCAGTAACATCATCTGCAGGTTCTCCCCACTCGCCTCTACTGCGGTCCAAAACCGTAAAGTCTGTGCCTTCACGAAACATGACATTCCATGGGTGAAAATCTCCATGCACTTGACTGAGTCTATGGGCTTCACGTTTAAGTCTCCAACGCCAAACGATGCAATCCCTTTCAATATCAATTAGATCCGACTCGTTAACAAAATCAAGTTCGTGCGGGTAACTATCCAACAAACCCATGATGCATTCGCCATGTCCAACAAGTTCACGGGCACGCCTAACATAAAGCCATGGAGCATCCCGCTTAACCCTATGAATTTCAACAAGATAATCTGACAAGGCTAAACAGCGCTTCTCATCCAATTCATTTAACTGTCCGCTTTCTTTGAGACGGTCCAAATCAAAATGGTACAATTTACCATCCACAAGTTCGGTTAAAATGAAAAATTCACCGCAATCACCCAAGGACTTCAAACCATCGCCCTTTACAGTAAAAGCACCAACATCTAGCGAACGCACATGACGAGGCAACTTATTAAATACTGAATGCTGCCAAAGCAAAACTTGAGCCCTATCAGAGACATAATCATGCCCAAACCCTTCAGAACGCATCGTCTCCAAAACAACCCGTTTAGTTACACCATTAACCATAAACTCAATAACATAGGGAACGCCATAACCAAAACCCTTTAAATCCCTTGAAACCTCAGGCTTTTCAGCTCCAAGCCTCCAAACTCCACAAAGTTTAACATCAGCATCATACAAAGAAGATAAATACTCTCGCAGAACATTTTCAGAAACTCTTAGTTGTTGGTCACTTCTTTTTGTCACCATCCGCCCTCACCAAATAATAGCATCTCGCCACAAACCAGGGTTAAGATGAAAGCTGTACTTAAATATATAAATAAATTACACCCTTGACTTTCATTGAAGGGCTTCATGGCGATTGAAATGAACATACTCATCCACAACGGAACAATCCTAACAATGCATAATGAAAAAGTTATTCGCCAAGGCGCCATCGCAATAGAAGAAGAAGCAATAGTTGAAGTTGGAAAAACCCAAGAATTAAAAAGAAAGTATGGAAGAGGCTACGAAAAGATAGATGCAAAAGGCAAGATCGTCCTGCCAGGTTTCGTCAACACCCATCAGCATGCCGCCATGAGTTTACTACGAGGGTACGCTGACGATTTACCACTCCAAGAATGGCTGGAAAAATGGATATGGCCCATAGAAAAACACATGACACCCCACGACATTTACGTTGGAGCCCTACTAACAGCAATAGAATCCATAATGGGCGGAACAACAACCGTCAACACAATGTACCATTACACACCAGAAGAAAACGAAGCAAAAGCCTTCGCAGACGCAGGCTTAAGAGGAGTAATCGGTCATGTTTGCTTCTCATGGAGAAAGGAAGAGGACAAAAAAGCACTGTTAGANTTGACCAAAAAATGGCACAATAAAAAGAATGGGTTGATCCGCGTCAGTGTTGATCCACATGCACCATACACTGTTGATCCAGAATATATGAAAGAACTAAAAACCATAAGAGAGGAATTAACAGAAAAGTTTGGCTCAGAAAATGCGCCAATAATCGGGCATACGCATATTGCTGAAACAAGTGATGAAAAAGAAAAAATCCAAAAAGCCTTCAACATCCAAATTAAAAATGGAGTTATGGCATACTTAGATTCATTAGGAGTTCTAAACGACAAAGTGGTTGCAGCTCACTGTGTAGCCTTAAGGAATGAAGATGTTAAAATCATGAAAAAAAGAGATGTTAAAGTTTCACACAACCCCATCTCAAACCTTAAACTTGCTTCTGGCGTAAGCCCCATCCCAAAAATGTTGAAAGAAGACATAACAGTTTCCTTAGGCACTGATAGNCCATGCTCAAACAATACAGCAGACATGTTTGAAACAATGAAAACAACAGCCATCTTACATAAAGGAATAAACAAAAACCCGACACTACTGCCTGCGGAAAAAATTTTGGAGATGGCAACCATAGAAGGCGCAAAAGCATTGTCCTGGGATAACGAAATAGGCTCAATAGTCGCAGGCAAAAGGGCAGATTTAATAATCATAAACATGAATAAACCGCATCTTTGCCCATTATACAATGAGGCAAGTCACCTGGTTTATGCAGCAAAGGCTTTTGATGTTGAAACCGTAATAATAAATGGGAAAATAATCATGGAAAATAGAACGTTAACCACATTAAAAATTGAAAGAGTTATGGCGCTTGCCGAAAAAGCAAAAGACAACCTTCTTAGAAAATTAAGCGCCAACATTAAATAGTTAGTTTGATGAGCATAAAAAGAAGGAATAAAAATGAAAGACTCCAAAGTCAAAGACATAACTCTCGCTTCAAAAGGTTATCTACAAATAGAATGGGCTTCAAAACACATGCCAGTCCTAAACCAGATAAAAGAAAGATTCCAAAAAGAAAAACCCCTAAAAAACTTGACATTGGGCGCATGTCTCCATGTGACAAAAGAAACAGCCGTCCTCGTCGAGACTTTTCTTGCTGGAGGAGCAAAAGTTGCATTATGCGGTTCCAACCCACTTTCCACACAAGACGATGTGGCAGCTGCTCTTGCAGAAAAAGGCGTGAACGTTTTCGCCTGGAGAGGANAAACAACAGATGAGTATTACTGGTGCATTGAAAGGGTGGTGGACTACAAGCCGGTAATAACGCTTGATGATGGAGCAGACCTTGTAGGAACAATCCACAACAAAAGAACCGAGGCATTAAGCAACATTAAAGGAGGCACGGAGGAAACCACAACAGGCGTCTTACGCCTAAGAGCCATGGAAAAAACAGGCGCATTAAAATATGCAATAATAGCCGTAAACGACGCCTACACAAAATACTTGTTTGACAACAGATACGGCACGGGACAGAGCACAATAGACGGAATCCTAAGGGCCACAAATATTCTTTTAGCAGGCAAAAACTTTGTCGTCTGCGGTTACGGATGGTGCGGAAGAGGAATAGCAATGAGAGCACAGGGAATGGGAGCCAATGTAATAATCACAGAAGCAAACCCGTTAAGGGCTCTTGAAGCAGCAATGAA
>JGI24721J44947_10001742_pt1 | contig 31115 bp, 24 predicted proteins | sample YelNatPaOPGAMG01_FD_44947 | JGI IMG/M metagenome (IMG submission 44947) | reverse complement strand
CGATCGTGCACATACATGGCTACTCCATCGGTTTCGATGACGCCTGTGAATACCTTTTGCTTGCTCGCATGGAAACGTTTGAAATCGAAGATATTCTTCCAGTATGTCTCCCGATTTTCGCCGTTGAACTCTATGTTCCTTACATCGGACTCTGGACAGACCTCCTTCATGATGCCGTCAACGNCTGTGGAGTCGATAGTCACGAAATGTGATCTGATGTTGCACATTGGAACCACGTTGAAGCGCGTCCCCAGAAGCGCCGCCTTCCCTCTCTCTGACTCTTCATTTNTCCNTCANCCAGCTCCTTTTCGGCCTTGCGTTCGAGTTCTCAGTCCNAAAACACGAAATAGCGCANGATGAGGTGATAGTATCTTTCCTTATCTTTTTTCGTATGTGCAACCTTTTTGCTGGGTTGACAAGCCCCAAGACTGCACGGTGCTCTTGTAGAGCAGCACGGATTCCAGAAGCTTCGTTGTTTCTCCTGCGTGATGTCTTCTTGTCGACGAATTCGATCTCATCTTCACGCTGGCGATGGTTCGTGACGTCATTGATGAAGGCCCGTATCCATCTACTAGACAGGTCCGGGTAGAGTGCAAACACGGCGCGTATCATGGAGCGTTCGATGCTCATGGTCAAGTGGTTCTTCAGGTTCGTGAAGGACTTTTTCGCATCGTAGGTGTAAATATCCGCCTCAGCCTCGTACCGTCTACAGCTGAAGCGATATTCGGCGTAATTCTAGTGGAGAACGTGCACTCGCTCGTCTCTCCTCGTCGTTCTCCCTGTTCCAAGCATCAGGTTGCTGATATATATCATATGGAAAAATTCCTCCGGAATCTCGACTATTTCCATGTGCGTCAGGTCGTCGTGCATCTCGTTCACCAAATGNATTNGTTCTGACGAGGCCTTTATATTACTCATGGAGCACGAGTCGACACGGTTTCTGATGGCCTCTCGCAACTTTTCCTTTTACGGATCCATGACATGTTTAAGAAGGTAGGCTTTCGCCACCGTCCAGTCGTACTGTTGTCTTTCCCGCAGCCTTTTCTGCGTGGGGCCTCCTGCCTTTGCTTCCTTGTCCTCTACTGTTCCTCTAGACTCGGCACTGCTTTTTGTCTTTTCCGGCAGCTGGCAACAGCGGTCCTTAAGGATCCTCTATTTGCATCCCCATAACTTTTTTTATTTTTGAAAACGAACGCACTTTGAACGGATCTGATATGAACCGCGAAAAATCACTTGAATAAACTGAACTGAGGCTTGAAACACGATTGGATTGAAAGCGCACACTTTGCTATGACTTCTATGCAAATACAACTTGTACTTTAGAGCAACAAGCTAATGATCAGAATTGCATTTCTCTTCAACTGCGAGATACGAATCGTGTCTCATTCCTGCCAGATTTGGAGGTGCGCGGATCGACCGCGCTTTAGAAAAAAGAACAGATACGAACCACTAGCTAGGAAACACAAGTTCTTTGGCAATCTACGGTAAACGTTTCAAGGGGAAAAGGTGTCCACATTGTCGNAAGTTTACCTTCTACGCGGAAAGTGCCGCAAGCCGGACGAGTCTGCGCGTCTTGCGCTTCATGCTCCCTCCAGTGTTGGGTGNTGTTGTAAGATATGAGCTGCTCTTGTGCAATCCGGTTTATTCTGGAATTCGGAGCAGGTATGCTGCGTCTGCGTGTTGCCCTGCTCGCAGGANTATCCGAGTGNATCGCTTCGCGCTGTCGCAGACANTGGGTCTGTATGCCGAGTTTCCAGACTCCTAGAATGATTATGTACTCAGACCCCGTGATGGGTAAACGAAGTCTCGAGACGATGCCCTAAGTGGTATGGCAAAGCCATTCTGTAACCGTGATGTTCGGCATCAGCGGTATAGGCGCTGATGTAGGTGTTCGTAGCAGATACTCTGCGAACGATAGAACGTACAAACCGGCCAATACATCCGAGAGGAGGTAATGGAACCTGGAGTCATGGTGCAGCAGTATGATGGACGCTTTCCCGAAAGCCATTATCCAATGATCCTGCAATCTAGAATCCNTGGTCAATGGAATGGTTCTGTCATCACCGTTAAGGATGCGCAGCCGGGGATCCTGGTCGTCGATGTTGCCTTGTTGTCCCGCAAACTNCATTGCCGAAGATCNGGTACTAAACTATATAATTATGTCCATANNGGATCCAGGTATCCCACATCGCCAAGGCGCTCTGGGCCGCGATCTCNCCGGCGCCGCCTTGGGCGCAGCAGAGCGCAGCGTCTGACGGACCGGGAGCATTAGCACTGGACGCGAAAGTTTAGGATTAGGATTGACGCCCGCAAGAGTACCTAGATCGTTTTTGTGCGTTGCATCCAAAGGCTAGCTATTCAAAGACTTGCGAGTATGGGCTTTGTCTCGGGACGTGCGCACAACGGCCGTGCGCTTTCCGGAAGCACGAAGCCAAATGACACAACGTGCTCTTGCTGTAGGGTCAGTGCCCTCTGGCGAGCAGGTCCAGGCCACAGACTTGCGAGGCGCAGTGCTATCGAGCGCGCGCTGCCACGGCCAGGAGTAGCTAGGCCTAGAGCCCGCTCAAAGGGAGCAGCACTTGAGGTGCAACTGCGCACTCCAGGTAGAGCGCCGTCACCCAGCGAGACCTTGGAACCTGACTCGAGTGTCTCGGAAAGGAACCGAGACGCCGGCGCGCTCCCAGCGCTAGACGAAACACAGCGTCAGGCTGCTTACCGGAAGCTGCGCGATCCTTGGTTCTATCCAAAAGGCACACTGATGCGCACTTTCGGCTGGGCTTCTGTTCCGTCCATATGGGAAACACTTGCCGAAGCGTACAGCGAGATCACGGCTCTCATCGACGAGCATAATCCATACCGCCAGAAGATAAGCTGGACGTATGCGGAGGTTCACGAGGAAATCCGAGAGTTGGCTGCAGGTCTTCGCCACCACGGCCTAACGAACCTGCAACCGGGAGACATCGTTGCACTTTTCAGTGAGAATAGCGCACGCTGGCTCATAACCGATCAGGCGCTCATGTGGAATGGTGCGGCGTCGGCAGTGCGCGGGACTGCTGCACCGCTCGATGAACTCGCCTATATTCTCGAGCACAGTGATGCTTGCGGGCTTGTCGTTGATACGCCCACCGTATTGGAAAAACTCATTCGAAACGAACAGGCCACTCGCTGCCTGGCGAAACAGGTGCGATTTATCATGGTATTATGGAATAGAAAAGGTGCAATCGCGGAACCTATTCGTTCAGCGGTCGGGTCGGTTCCAATCTATACCTACGAGGAGGTCACGGAAACCGGGCGAGCGAAAGTGCGAGATGCCCTGAACCGTACGTCGAGATCGCCCGCAGACGCTGAAATGGAGCGGGCGCTTTGGCGTCCCATCGCAGAACGTGAGATGTTAGCGACGCTGGTGTATACCTCGGGAACGACGGGCCAACCAAAGGGCGCTATGTTGACCCATCGCAACCTGCTCCACCAAATCATGGCCAATTCTTTCTCCAGGGCATGGCGACCGCTGCTACCGTCGCAGGACGCATCCGCTGGAGACGTCATGGTGAATATTCTACCCTGCTGGCACATTTTCGAAAGAATCGGAGAACTTTACGCCCTGAGCCGCGGCGTCTCCATGGTATACAGCAAATTGTTGCACTTCAAAGAGGATCTCGCACGTCACCGACCCCATCTCCTTGTTGGGGTACCACGTCTTTACGAGAGCATTTATCAGGGAATCAAGTCGCAGCTGATGAAGCAGGGTCGATTCCGACGTGCACTGATCTTTGGCCTCTTGGGCATCAGCACTCGGTTTGTGCAGTGGCGGCGGATTCGAGACGGGGCCCTTTTTGATCGCCACGTCTCGACGCTGGAGCGCATATATGCAGGACTTTGGACGTTGCTGCTGTGGCCGTTGCANATGCTCGCAAACCTCATCGCATGGCGTCAACTGCGGCGTATGGCGCTCGGCGGGCGCGTGCGNACCCTAGTGAGTGGAGGTGGCTCCCTTGCCATGTTTCTGGATGACTTTTTCGAGGCTATCGGCGTGTTGCTAATCGTGGGTTACGGGCTCACAGAGACGAGTCCGGTTCTAGCCAATCGACTTCGAGAGCACAACATTCGCGGGACGACGGGGCTAGTGGTGCCCGGCACACAAGTCAAAATCGTGGATCCTGAAACGCGTCAGACCCTGCCACCGGGTCAGACTGGTATCATCTGTGCCCGGGGAGAGCAGATTTTCCAAGGCTACTACAAGGACCCTGCGGCTACTGCGCGCGTCATTGACAGTGAAGGATACTTCGATACTGGCGACCTAGGGTTCTTTTCGCAGTACACCGGTGATCTGGTGATTGCCGGCCGACTGAAAGACGTTATCGTGTTGAACAATGGCGAGAATATCGAGCCGACGCCCATTGAAGACGCGATGCTTGGTTCCGACTATATTGATCAAGTGATGCTCGTGGGCCAGGACCAACGGGCGCTCGGTGCTTTGATCGTGCCTAACCTGGAAGCACTGGCGGTGGACGGCCTTGTCTCCGCGGAGACACGTGAGCGAATTCAGTCACTGCAGCGACAACGTGCTAGCTGCGAACGTGCGGAGGCCGCGGCGCTAGACGCTGCGCTCGCTCGCGAGGCTGCAGCCATGGAGCAGGATCCACGTCTCAGGGAAGCGCTGCAACGAGAAATCACGAGTCGGGTGGAGGCTCGGAAAAACTACCTTGCGATTGAGCGGGTGTCACGTTTCCGGATTCTATTGACTCCATTTACTGTTGACGACGGGACCCTGACGCAAACGCTCAAAGTACGGCGCAATGTGGTAGCAGAGCGCTATGCTGAGCTCATTCGTGCCATGTACGAGTCTTGAGGCGTGCGCGCTGGCGCTTCAACGGAAATGTGCAGTTCTACCGCAACCGTGAGCTGCATGATCCGGTTGCGCTCTTCAGTCAGTCTGCGTGCACGAGCGCTGCTGTGCTGTTTTGGCGCACAACAGCAACCTCTTCATCGCACCTGGAGAATACTTCGTCGATGAATAGCATCTCCATGCGTGAGCGTTCTATATCAGCGCTGTAGCATTCACCGCTTTTACTGAGAAATTCGCCGGCACCCGGGCACACAGCAACGCACCGGACCTGTCATATCATGCTCTGCCCCGAGGCGTCGCTCGTCACACACACACATCCAGGGTGTTCCTTGTCCAGGCCTCACTTGAATAGGAGAATCAGCAGCGTATTCGCCTCTTATGCCAAGGAATTGCGCATGCATGCATCGGCCAGCTCCTCGTACATGCCTTTTCGGAGCGGATCGACCATTGGGAGCTCTTCCCCGAGGATACGCGCCGCTTCCTTGTGCTGTCCGAGGTTCATGAGGTGCCGAGCTTTGGCCTCTAACGCCCACCTCGCTGTAGGTTCAAGTTCTAGCAAAGCGTCCAGGAGATCGAGTTCCTTCTCCAGATAATGACGATGATCGTGAGCTTGATTTTGCGTGTGGGATGCCTGGTCGAGNTGTCGGTGCTGCTGCAGCTGCTCCATGCACCANTGATAGTAAAACCAAACAGACTGATCGTTCGGTTCCGTATACATGACCTGATGAAGGGCATCGAGCTCTTCCAGCCAGTCAAAGTCTTGCGGTGCTTCCTTAACCGCTATGCTGCGATAATGATAAGCCGTGTAATTACAGCTGTTTTGATCCAGGACTGTGCGCGTGATGTGCAGCAGGCGCTTCCCCGCTGCTGCGCCCGCTACAGGTGCACCGCCTTCCCCGCACGACGACGATGACGACGACAAATCGAGGCCGATGCCCTTTGTCAGTGTCAGCACTTCGACCAAGTGGCGCCACCCGAGAAAGTTGCGATCATCCAGAGCGAGCAACTGTTTGCAAAGCGCCTCTTCTCTGGCGAGGTAGACCTGAGCCAGGTCCAGCGGTACTATCCACGGTGGTCGCCACTGACAGTTTCCAAGTCCAGGTACCGCAGTGGATGTACTGTCGGGTGACAGTGGCAGTACTGCGCGTAAAAGCCACAGCCGGTGCGCCCACGTCGCGTATGACTTGGGGTTCTGCCGCAGTGCTGCCTCGGTGACGCGAAACTCGGCCTCAACTTGCTCCCGGAGCGCCGGCGGAGGCGATAAACCAGCATTTTCCGACGCTGTAGCAAGTTCCAGACGGTAGCTCTCTACCAAGCAAGCTTTCCGCCGGTTCCACAGCGAGTACTCCTCCGGGTTACGTAAAAGCACGGGTTCCGAGCGCTTGAGAAAGCACTCTCGCGACAGAGCGTAACGCTGTTGCAAAACTTGCCGAGCCTCAGCGCTCCATTGTTCATAACGTTGTGCCTGCTCAATCGTTTGGTTCCAGGTTCGACGGACTCCGTGCATTGACCCGCACCGTGTAGCCTGGCAAGCGCTGTTTATAAGCCTCGAGCCGCTGCTGCACACCAGCACTGGCGCTCGGCGACTCTGTACGAAGAGGTCGGTCAACTGTGCACACGCCCACGAAAAAGATCAATTAAACGATCATGAAACGTAAACGCGTTTGTGCTATAGACCTAGAATCCTCGACCAGAGTTGCTGGCCAAAGCACCTGCCCGTTCCTGGGACTTCAAGTCCACTCCGTAGAGCAGGTACCGCTCAGTTTCGCAGATAGCGGACAGGTACGAACTGGCAGCGGACGGCTGCGCGCACCGAACACGCTCGCGTGGCTGGCACCCGCTGAACAGGCTGTGCTTTCACGACTACGGGAGACTCGGGATAGGGCCCTTTTCTGATAGTGGTGTGGCTGCTTCTTGGGTAGCAGTGCACTCTTACACAGAAAGAAGATAATTTTTCGCACCACCTGGCGGCTCTACGGCAACAGCACCAAGCTAACCGGTAGACCGGCCGCCGAGGGAACCCCAGTCAGCGCTGCGCTCTCGCGGCAGAACACAGCTTGGAGAGACCAGTTGCGGTTAGCGCAGCGACCAGGTCGGGAATGGGCTCAGGCACCAACGAGGCGGGGTCAGGGCTTGATTCCATTCCGCCAGCGCCGGTTTTTTATCCTACGGAGGAAGAGTGGTCTGATCCGTTCAACTATGTGCGTCGGATCCAGCGACAGGCGTCTCGCTACGGGATATGCAAGGTCGTTCCACCGGGGAGCTGGAACCCACCAAAGACGGGCTCCCCTGTGGTTCGCTTCCGAACGAAGCAGCAAAATATTCACCAACTGTTTCGTCGCCGAGGTCTCTATGAGCGTTTTATGACTTTTCTGCGGCAGTTCCATCGCGCACAAGGCGACTGGGCGACATGTCGAGCCCAAGTGCCCCGAATAAAGGGCCGGATTGTCGACCTCATGTTGCTGTATCGCGCTGTCATTGGACACGGAGGCTATGAACAGGTGAATCGTTCGGGGTTATGGCGACGTATTGCCACTGTTGAACTCCGTATGATTTGGACAACGTCGATCAGCGCCAACACCAAGGCCCTCTATCACCGGTGGCTGTTGCCTCTGGAGCACCACGAGCGAAAACGTCGGGGTATGCGTGCTATGCAACGGGACCCGCTGGAGCTCGAATTCACGAAGTTCGCTTGCGACACCGAGTGTGCCCAGTGCCTTGTCGAGCACATACGCGAAAACGATACATTATCTACCGGAAATGGACAGAAAAGTATGGGAAATTCGTATGCTCCAGCTGGGGCAACCACCGTGTGCACAGAAGCTGGATTTCCGAGCAACGCGGAACCATGCTCTGCGGAATCGAAGTTGTGGCGCTGCATCCAGTGTGGGGATTCGTGGCATCCGAACTGCTACGCTCAGGCGATGTCTGATTATGGTACGTCTGCGATAGCGCCAAGTCGGATGGAAATCAACCCGACAATGTTCGTTTGTCCTCAGTGTGACGATGACCATAGATTTGGATACACCGAAGGGACGGTTTTTTCTTACAAAGAATACGTTCGCTTCGCACGAGACTTCAAAGCAGCTTGGTTCCGTATCGATAGCTCGGCGTCGATGAATGATTGCAAAACTCAGGGACCGACGGCCGAAGAGATCGAAGGNGAGTACTGGCGCCTTGTGGANACCGCTGANGAGCGATGCGAAGTGCTCTACGGGAGTGAGTTGGACGTGAATATCGTCGGTAGTGGGTTTCCGCGGCTCGGTTCAGTGACAACCGAGAAAATGAATGCGGACCAGCTTGCGCTCTGGGAGCAGTACGCGATGCACCCGTGGAATCTGAACATGCTACCGCTACTCGGGAGCTCTCTTCTGCGGGTGCTCTCGGCACGTTACTCGGGTATTACAGACCCATGGCTTTATGCGGGTATGGTGTTCGCAACTTTCTGCTATCACGCAGAGGACTCGGACATGTATTCGATCAATTACATGCACAGTGGAGAGGGAAAGGTCTGGTACGGATGTCCCGGTGGTGACGGCTGTCGCCAGTTCGAGAACGCCATGCGTGACACAGTTCCCGAACTCTTCGCCGCTATGCCAGATCTGCTCTACAACATGATCACCATGGTGAATCCGGCGGTGCTTCGCGAAAAAGGGGCCCCAATGTGCCGAACTGTTCAAAGACCTGGCGAATTCGTCCTGACCTTTCCCCAAGCGTATCATGGGGGCTTCTCCTTGGGCGTGAACATCGCCGAGGCGGTGAACTTCGCGCTTACCGACTGGCTCCCGTACGGACGCCAAGCCATGGTACGTTATCGCGAAATGCGGCGTGAAGCACCGTTTGCGCAGGAGGAAATCATCTTCTCGGCACTGGAACGTCGCGACGTCTGGAGCACAATGGCCCCAGCGGAGCTTGAACGACTCTGTCAAGAGCTGCGCTATCTTATTCAGGAGGAGCTCGCGCTCCGCGAGGCCGCGGGTTGCTTTGGCGGCGTACCGGAGCGTCTCGCGGATCCGCGCGCCCCGACATACGTGTCGCACCAGGGTGGAAGCGATCGAGACACGTGTCCTTCTTGCCGCCAACCCTTCTTCCTAAGTGCTGTCCGTTGTGCATGCATGCCGGAACGTCGCACATGCGTGCGACACGCATTTGCCACTTGTGCGTGTCCTGCCGCTGCCAAAACTCTGCTGTATTTATATTCAGACGCTGAACTGANGCGTTTGCTGTCTGATCCTTCTCAAGCTGTGTTGCTGGCAGAGCATCGCAAAACCAACGGGGAAACAGGAGCGAACCGAAAGCGCGTCCATAGTGCGTCACGAGCCGACCTCGACACACGTGAGCGGATCGCGAAACAGGCCGCTGGAGGCAGTCCACCCAAAGCCGTGTCTCTCGCCAACGGAGTGGATGGTGCGCCCTCTGTCGCGTGCAAGCGAATGCTTGGAAAGTATTCGGGGGAAAACGGGGTGGAATCTTCGATTCGACCAGAGATCAATCAGGCCTGCAGTGGAAACGACGGAAACCGGGCACTGGAGGCTACGCCCAGTGGCGTGCAATCCGAGTGGTGCACCTCGAACGCAACCAAATGCAGTCGCACGAAGATGCATACGGAACTTTTGGCCAAAACGAGCCAGGTGGAGCAACCATGTCTGGTGAAGTTCATACCGGCTGCTGACGGCCAGGCACCGTCAATTCTACTCTTTCGCGTTCCGTCCGAATGAGCTCCGGAGAAGCGCACGAGCCTAGCGGTCATCCAGCCTATGACGACACCAGTGCTCTGGTGCTAGAGGGAAACCCAGCGAATGCGGCAAGTGATTCGCTTGCTGTATTCGAACTATGCTTACAGTGCTTGATGAAAGTTAAAGAATGGTCAATGACGGGCAAGAGGATGATGCGATACGTGCGCATTCGCAACCTCCGTCTCTCTTCGGGAGAGATCGCGCCCACGTGCCTTGTTATTCACGGGAAAGGTTGAGGCGCTCTTGGCTCGCGTGCCGATGTTTCCCTGGTTCTGAACAAAACGGAGCCTGATCCTCTGGGCACTCTAACGCGACTCGGCCGGTCGCGCTCGATAGGAAGCCACTTTGAACATACAGCACGTGCCGCGTCTCTAAACTGGGACTCGAAGCGCTCTCCACGCCTCGGACAACTGCGGTCGCTCTCTGGACTAGTGGAAGATGAGGTGCAAGTTAGGGACCCGCGGAAACTGCTTTTAAGGCCAGTGTGTACTGAAATCTCGCTTTTTATCAATGTTTGCAGTTTGCTGGTACTCACTTCCGCGGCCGCCGCTGACAAACGGTCCACCCGAGCGCGTACCGGTTTCCGCCTGGCAGAACGCGCGCCTGACGCGCACTCGATCAGGCAGAAGAGTCTGGTTCTCGGTCTCTACCGGCTGCAACGATACTCGTTACACGAACCTGTGCGAATGGATGGGTTCAGAAGCGCTCGCTGCTAAGATATACGCAAAGCAGCGAAAGCTCGTGGAAGCTAGATTGAAGTCCGCGGCTTTCTGCTCTTTTGGACGACAAAATCGGAGCAGTTTTCGCCTCTGGCTACTGCTCCCGACACGCCCGCGCATCAGTTGCGGTAGCGAACGCGTTCGCGAACTTTGTTTGGTCTCGTCATTTTCCTTTCGACTTTGTTGTTGCTTTATGGCTAGCGTGAGAAGTTCTCATGGTTGCTGTGAACGCTCTCGGAAGGTGCCTTTGACTTGGGGCACTCCGTGGGCCGGCCGCTTACTGCTCTCGCTTGCTGTGCTTCGCACTGCATCACGCGCACGGCGGTGCGTACGTGGGCCGGAGCTTTCGGTCGTGAGACTCCTTTTATCGACGACAAGCAAGCAGCGTGGGCGAGTTTGCCAGTCAGGTGCCAGGTGGCGATCTACGTCGTGCGGTGGGAGCCAGTCGGGTTTCTGCTCTCTCGCCGACGTGAAGACTCGACCGAGCCCACCAGCGGTCCGCTGCCTCGCACAAGGTCCTGAAGCGGCGTCGGCTTCAGCTCAGTGGTCCGTTCCAGCAAACTCGAGGACTGGTCCATGGACGCAAACAACTGGAATCGAGCGTGCCAACAAGAACGCTTCACCTGCACACGAAGCGGGAGTCATGGCATCGGATGCGCAGGATCAGTCGCTTCCGACGCTCTTTCTGGTGGATGCACTGAGCATCGTGTATCGTTCCTATTACGCATTCCAGAAGAATCCGCTATACAGCAGTAGTGGCATCAATACCTCTGCGATTTACGGTTTCATTCAGACGATTTTGCTGCTGCTGCAAAAGTACAATCCGGAAGCGCTGGCCGTCGTCTTCGACAGCCATACGACAGAGCCAGGGCCGGGGAGTTTTCGGCAGTTACTGTTTCCCAAATACAAGGCCAATCGGGAACGCATGCCGGATGGTGTTCGGGATGCGTTGCCTTACGTGAAACGAGCTATCCACCAACTGGGGTTGCAAAGCTTTGAGCTCGAAAGCTTCGAGGCGGACGACGTGATTGGAACGCTGGCCGCACTGGCCAATCACAACGGCTATCGAGTCGTTATTGTTTCGAATGATAAGGATTTCAAACAGCTCATCAAAGCGGGATGGGTGCGCCTTCTACGTCCGACACGCAGTAGTGGGTCTGGTGGTTTTGACGAAGTCACCGAAGCAGACCTTGCCGCCGAGTGCGGGACATCGATTCGACCACAGCAGTATCCTGATGTGCTGGCGCTCGCCGGAGATGCAGTTGACAATATCCCCGGTGTGCCTGGAATTGGGATAAAAACTGCGGCACGCCTTATTCGACAATTTTCGAGTATCGAGGACCTTCTCTGTAACCTGGACGCTATCGAACCGNCGCGCATCCAAGAAAAAATCATCTCCAAAGCGGATGAGTTGCTCAGGAACAAGGTGCTCGCCAAAATCCACCAGAATGTGCCGCTCGAAAAGCTTCAGTCAGAGCGGAGCCCTTCAGCGGACGCAGGAAATGAGCTGGTGACTGATGCCCCTGCTTATGACGCAATGTGGATCGCGAGTTGTCGACGAGGTCCGTGGCAGCTCAATGCGCTGCTCACGCTGCTCCGTGAGCTCGACATGGAGGCGCTTTCCCGACGAATTCAGTATCTGGCGAGATCCCTGGGGCAGAGCGACCACGAAAAACGAACGAGCGCCTCTGCTCGTGATTCGCTAGAGACTGGCTTTATGGCAGCACCGCGCGAGCGTCTGGACAGTCCGCTTGCGAACGATGAGGTCATTAACCAGCCGCTTGCATCCGAACAAGAGATACCGCCTGATTCACAGCACAACAACCTTCATGATCACGTGGACGACAGGCTGCAGCCTGCCGCAGGGTCCGCTAGGGATGTACCGTTCACGTCAGTCACCGACGATTCTGCTACTGCTGTGCCTGGTAGCGCACAAGAGTCAACGCGGAGCATGAGCGCCCAGTCTGCTGAACTGAGGCCGAATTCGGCGTCGGTGCCAGCAAACTGGTCAGCGGATGAGCTATCCATGTACCTGGGGGCGCCCCTGCGGTACCAGATCATGGAAGCAGACGCCCTCTTACATTTCTTGGACGGGAGCGGGACCCACGAGCCCATCGGTCTGTTCATGGCGCATGTGATGCCTGAAACGCGGCGTCGCCCGCGTCATCGTACGAAGGAAGCGGCAGCAGCGCCTGCAGATGCCGTCAACACTGTTCGCCTGTCACCGAACAGCGCTGACGCGACAGCAACAACAACAACTACTACTAATACTAATACGACAGCAGCAACAGCAGCAGTAGCAGAGCACCCGCTAATTCTCATGGGCATCGCCACCGACCAGGGCAATGCAGCTGGGGCAGTGCTGCCAGCGACCGCGCCCTGGCTAGATACCTGGTTGCGGCAACTGCGGGAGCGTCTCGATCAGGCCCATCAGCGTCATGTCGGTTTCGATCTGAAGCACGTTCTTCGGTTCCTACTAGCCCGCGACGATGTCCGCGCCGACGGCGTCTGGATCGATCCAGCGGTCGCGCATGCTCTGTTGTATCCGGAGGAGGCGTTCGAACGCCCGGAGCTGCTCGCGAAACGATACNTTGGTGACTTGGGCGCTGCGCTCTGGAATCGCTACGTCGAAGCACCGCTGACTAGTGCATCGACGTCTGAGACAAGAACAGAGGCGTTAGCTCTGGCAGCCGCATTCCAGGCTGACTTGGCGCGCCACATTTTCCACCGCCAGGTCACGCGCTTGGATGCCGTGGGCATGCGAGCGCTTGCTTTCCAGGTTGAATTCCCATTGACTCTAGTTTTGGCGGACATGGAGCGCACTGGTGTCTATGTAGCGCAGCAGGAGTTGCGCGAACTAGAGGAAAAAATGGAGCGCGAATTGCGGGATATTGAGACGCAGATCTATGCACTTGCAGGAACAACCTTCAACATTCGTTCTGCGGATCAGCTTGCGCGAGTGCTCTTCGAACAACTCGGTGTTGACGCGCCGCTGAGAACGCCCGGAGGCAAAGCAAGCACGGCGGATCGGGTGCTCGCTGCCCTGGTGCGACGCTACGGCCAAGAAGGAGAGCGGGGTACTGCGGCGCTTGTTGGTGCGTCACCCCGAGAACATGGTGCTGAGGCATCTGCAATCGATGCTTCGAAGGCGTCCCGGGCGGCAAGCATTGCGGCGCTGACCCAGGAATATCGCCAGATTGCAAAGTTGCTGTCGACGTACGTTCGCGGTCTGGTCGGCCACATTGACCCGAAGACGCAACGCATTCATGCTACGTTTCATCAGACCGGTGCGATTACGGGACGTCTTTCGAGTTCCGCACCCAATCTGCAGTCGATTCCGATCCGCAGCACCCGAGGTCGCGCACTGCGGAGCCTTTTTCGGGCGACACCGATCGACACGGTGCATCGTGCAGGCGGTACTGAGCCAGCCGGCAATGTACTCATCTCCGCGGATTACGAGCAAATCGAGTTGCGCATTATTGGAGCATTGAGTGGGGATGCGGTGCTTCTACAGGCTTTTCGTGATCAAGTCGATGTGCACGCGACGACCGCGCGACATCTGTTCGGTCTGCCGTTTGANGCAAAAGTGAGTGCAGCGCAGCGCACCGCCGCCAAGGCGATCAATTACGGGATTCCCTACGGCGTCACTGCTTACGGGCTGGCCCAGAATCTACGAATATCTGTGGCAGAGGCACGAAAGCTCATCAGGGAATACCACGATGCTTTTCCGGGTGTGGCACGGTTGAAGCGGGAGCTCCTGGACAAGGCACGGGCCACGGGATATGCATCGACGCTGCTGGGGCGTCGACGCTATCTGCCAGCGTTGCATTCCCGCAACTACGCCGAGCGTACTGCAGCCGAGCGCGCTGCCGTGAATATGCCCATTCAAGGAAGCCAGGCGGATATGATCAAAGTCGCGATGGTGCGAATCTGGCAAGCGCTGCGTTCGCAGCACCTACGAACCCGAATCGTGATCCAGATCCACGATGAACTCGTTTTCGAGGCACCTGAGTCGGAACTCGCCTCCGTGATGCCTCTTATTCAAGTGCAGATGGAGCGTGCGCTCATCCTGCCGAACGATGTTCCCGTGAAGGTGCGCATGGGATACGGGGTGTCATGGGCAGCTGCGCACGCNCCCTAGTACGCTAGGCCGNACGAGCTTCACAGCAAAGTCGCCAACAGGTGCATGATTAGGGTGCACGGAGCTGGTTCACGGGCGCTGCTAGTATCTGAGGNGTTTCCGGCTTTTTCAAGATGTTTTTGGATGTGCACGCNTGCACGCCAGCGGTCAGTGTGAAATGAATATGGAANATGGAGCGAATCGCTCGGGAGCTGCTTTTCGATTTCGTGTAAGAGTTTTTCTACATAGATAACCACAAGGTTCGAAGTGCAACAGCAATGGATTACGGATGGATGTGCAGGTTTCGGATGCTTCCTCGGGTTGTGCTCAGTGACTCCTTCGACGCTGCGCCGCTGGCATTCGATACGTCACTGGAATCAAGATGTTTCGCGTTGCCCTCGAATGACGGTTCATAAACTGATCGGTACGAGCACCCAATTCATACGTAGAGGCAACCGGTNTTCTCCTTTGCTTGCATGTACCATGCNGCAATGAATCACGCGTCAAGGATTTGATGTTTCTGTTTCCGTTTCAAGACAAGACACGGGCGGAGCAATGCGCGCCTCTTTACTGACGACAGCGTTCGTCGATTTCATCACTTGGCAACTGTTTGAGCGGCTCAGGTCGAAAGACCACCCAGCTTGTCGCGTGAAGGAATCCNTTCCGATCGAAATACAACTCGTATGCTATGTGTGGACGCCGCGGAAACGGCATTCCTCAGCCGCGTGGTGGCTTTCACAGCAGATGCTCCTAGAGGCACCGGTCTCTTTTGGATAGAATGCAAACGGATGTTGGATTCGGACTTGAATTTTCGCAACGATCCATGGTAGTGTTGCCGAGGTCACTGCTTTGCACGAAGCGAGTGCAGACGTTACCAAGTCGCTCGACTTGTTCTCTAGCCTGGGTATTCCCTGCGGTACCTGTTTCAACAAGAACAACATCGCGTTCCACAAATCCTCTATCGAACGCAATAACTCACGTATGCATGTTCAGCAGACAGCCTAGTCACCGAGAGCATCGCCCAAAAGATGCTCGTGATCGTACGGTACGACGCGGCTCTCGGAAACGGAGCGCTACATCGAGGACTGCTCTGGTGCCGTCAAGAGCGTGCTCCGAGAGAGGAAGCGCGCGTTCAGTTGGTACACGGCAGCATACGGAGCCGGGGTCGTTTTCGACGCATAGCAACATCTGACTGCGGTCGAGCGTCACCGCTGAGCAGCGCGCATTGCTGCTGTATAGGCTAAAGATCAAAACGGGAAGCGAAATGTAAATGACAACCACCGACTGTTCATGAAATGCGTTTAGACGAACCGGAAGCGATTGAGTCGGGGCTTGAACGCTGCTATCAACGTGCTTCTACGGATGACAAGGGAGCTAGAGGGAAAAGAGAGACGACAAGGAGGCAGTCACAGAAAAAGGTCGCCGAGTCTGCCATTCACGACACTGGGGAGACACTTGAACGTTAGCGTGCATGCCCGAATGACAGGACACGATCCATTCTATTCTGAGATGCGTGTTTGATCATACCTAGATGCGTCTGTTCACGACAGCATATGAACAGGGATTTCCGAGCCTGCGATCACTGGCATGAAACCTGATTCGAGCGACGTCTACCGAATGCAGTGCACGGGTACCCGGTGGTCGCTTTACGAGTGCAGACTCGGAGCTCCTGCTTCGACGCTTGTTGTTGTCGCTGCTGCGGTGTCAGCGTGATCTGCCGCCTGTTCTTCCATGAATCGTGTCTGTGTTGTTCGGTCGGTCTGATTCTTTGTCAACTCTCGCAAGAGCATCGTAGCATAGCTCGACGCTGGCAACTGGAAACAAAGCACACATGATAGGAACCTGGACTCAACAGGTGCGTCATTGACATTCATGATAGACTGAGCATCACGAGCAGGCAGCCCGCTAAGATCAGTGTCTAGCAATGGCTCCCTGGGCGATTCGTGTCGAACAAAGCGGTATGTTAGGCGTTCAGGGCGAACCAGCACGCGGCGATATGTACCACGCATGGTATACTGCTTACACAAGGCGGGCGCGTCGGTGCCCATCAGGGAAACTCCGTAGGTCTCCACGAAGCGCCGATATGCTCGCGCTGCCGCCGGGCACGATATTGCCTCGGTCTGCAGACCAGGCACTGGAACCACCAAATCGAAAATGGTGTAGCGTTGGCTATCAATGTCCGCTTGGGTGACCGGATGGACACTGACTGGAGCGAACCCCGAGGTCGTCGCGTCAACAGTCGCTTTCGACGCAGTGCCTGCATTGTCCGCATGCGTCAAGCTTGGTGCTGCAGATTCTGGATCAGTTACGGTATCTGTGGCTGGTGCGGAAGGCGCATCATCATCAACATCACCATCATGATCATGATCATCATCGACAATGGTATCAGCATCGGCGATGGTATGGGCGCTGGGTGCACCTGCAGGGACAGGCTCCAGGACCAGGTCACNAGGATGCAGCTCTTTTGCGCCAAACGCCCGAATGCGTTCGCTAGCCATTTCATTCCAGACGTAGCTCTGAACGGCGTGCAGGTACAAGGTGCGTAAATTTCTCGGCAAACTGTGGAAGATGGCAGGCAAGTCACGTGCTCCGTACTGGCATTCGGCTTGCAACAAGCGTTTCTCCAGATGCAATCCGCGCTGTACAGCACGCGGTAGCGCTGCAAGTTGAGTCAGCGCTCGTGCCGCGTCTCGCTCTCGTAAATACGCTTCCAAAATGGGCCGCACGTAACCCACGCGAAGCGACTGCTGCTCATCGCGTGTCTCCACGAGACTTGCTGTGAGGATCAGATCGAGTGCTTCGCGCCATTTGCCTCGCAACAACGCCAAACCTATATGATGTGTTGGCACACGTCCGGAGCCAAAGCGTTGTAAACCAAAGTAATTGATAAAGCCGTGCTCCCGGAGCGATACGATCGCCGAGTCGACCTCTTCCAGCGCGTTCGGGGCAAGCGATCGCAACACCAGTCGGAAATAATTCCCCTGGAGTTGACCTAAGCGCAGGGGTTCCTTTGTGCAGCGGAAACCGCCGACTCGAATTTGCGGGGCTCCCGAGTCCGCGTCGACTTGGCCAAAGGCTCTTTCAACTGCTTTCTCGAGGCGCGCTGGCGTGCATTGCCATATGCGCATCTCTTGGGTGGTAACGCCACGCCGATCCTTGGTGCCGGCGTAGGTGAATGCATTTGGCTTCAGGCCCAGCGAACGTGCTAGACGCATGACGACTTCGTTCGTGTCCAGGTTCTGTTTGCAGAGGAGGAAGCGCAAGTAGCTGCCGCCGTGACGAGCGCAACGCTCCCGTCGATCGCAAGCGCGGCGTCGTTTGGCAGCGCGCAATCGTGCAGCCGACTCCTGAATAGAATCCGGGTCCGAACCAAGAAGTGCACGACCATCTTCGTCTGTTGGATAGACCTGGATTTGATTCGAACTGTTCGTGACAGAAGCAAATCGCGGTGCAAGCACGCGCAGCGCAGTATGACGGGCACGGCGCCGGTCCTTGTCCGGGCAAACCGTGAGGGTCAAGATCGTCGCCCCGGCTGTCGCTGGTGCTGATGCTGGATTCCAGTGGCTTTGCACAAACTCTAATATGCGCTCAGTTTCTCCCGCATCAAATACTGCGCCAAAACACTCACGAAGAGCGTCTAGCGGCAACTCGGCGGTGACGGTGCGCCCCCGAGCGTCACTGTCTGGGAACGCTGAAGCCTGGGGCGCGTGCTCCAGCTCCTGGCGAAGAGACAGCACCTGACCGCTAGAATCCACTTCATGTACGACAAAGTCACTAAAAAGCGTTTTAATGGTGGCGTGGAAGCCAGTATGGTGTGTCACGTACTCTGTGATGCCGAGGGCGTGTTCGCTATGCGCGCCCATCAGAAAAGCTGTGCACGAGCCCTGTCTCTCATAGGAGCACTGCTGCTGTGGAGAATCAACCAGTTGATTTCTCTACACGCACAGCAAACGGGTGCCTGTGGTGTACGCAAGTCGCTGTCGCCGTACGTGAGCGGAAATGAAAAGCTGTGCGTCGTGCAAACGAACCAGTTGCCAAGCACAGCGGGAGAAGCTCCATGGCGGACGTTTGAGGATCATCGCCGGAGCGGCAGGCCTGCGTCATCGCACGCGTCGGAGGCGCTGCACTGAACAATCAGAAATTTTTTATGAACGAATATGGAAATCATGGTATATTTGGGATTGTCCGCTTCGATCGCTGGCCTGTGGTGCCGCACGAATGTCGCTGCGACGACAACTGCTGTTTGCGGATGCGAAACAGTGAGCACATGGCACCAGTGCAGCGGGATCGAGGGCCATTCCCTCGTTCATACGTTCTGTAGTCGCGTTAGTCCGTCGATGGAGTTGCAAGTGAACAGTTTAGAGACGTTGGAGCCTCAGGAGCACAGCATACCCCGTACACGGGTTGAGGGAGCCGGCGCGCTGCCTATTTTATCACGCATCACGAGCAAACTTTGGGAAGCTTTCGGTTGAGAAACTGTTTCCTGAAGCCACGATCAAAGCGCTGGCGCTGCATCTCGAATGACACACGAAATTCCCGCTTTAACCAAGAAAGAAAACGGGAGCACTTTTTGAAAGCGTCGTGGCTCGCAGCAGAATCGACGCAGGGGGAAGAGCCCTCGCTGAACAGGTGCAATCCATGNACGAGGGTTACGAGACATTAGGGGCGTCGTTTGCTTCCCCTGCTGNTTTACNTTGCGATAGCGCGGAATCTCGAGCCGTGCCTGCTCTCGTGAGCGTGGAGGCGCGACGATGCAGTGCTTCCGAGCCAAAATCGGAGTAATAGAGCGTGACCTCATTATGGACCCGTTTTCACAAGGGATTACGAAGAACCTTTTCCAATACGGTGACATTCGGCGCGGCCACAGCACGACGTGCTTTAACGTGCGACAAGGCATCCTCCAGCGTCATGCCGCGGCGCCACACGAGGTAGGCGACAACTACAGCGGGCGCTCGACCCATTCCTGCGGTACAGTGCACGTAGACGACGCGCTTCGCCTTGAGCGCCGCATCAAGAGCGCGTACGGCATCCGGAAGCAACTGCATGAGCGCCTCCGCATTAAAATCCGGAATCGGACAACGGATGACTTGCATCTCTAGTGCTGTATATGTCTCCATCAGCGTCGACCAGGGAATACTGCGGTGTGCAAAGTCCTCATCGGTCTGTAAATTCAAAACAGCCGTAATCCCCGCCTCATGCATCATTTCGACATGCTCTGGAGTTTGTGGGTAGGGCCCTATGTAAATGTCCGGACATATTTCATCAAATTCTAACGAAGCGACAAAATTTGCATCGAAACATTCGAGGCGCCCGTTCACCGCTCGTTCTAGTGTTGCATAGCGATTCGGTTCTCGTTCCCAGATCGTTTGCTGGCGGTTATCGTCGACTAGCACATAGCGATAGGCGAATTTGCCCACCGTGGATGGCACTGAAACCGTCAAGGACCAACGTCGGCCCTTGCCTCCTGTTTCCAAACGCTCCTCAGTAGTTGAGAGGGCCATGGGTACTGGACCCGGTTCTACCCACCGACCGATTTCCGGAAGATCGCCAGTGACACAGAGATGCTGCTTCTCTTTGGTAGGATAGTATATTGAGAACAGCACACGCGTACGCTCCCATTCCACTTCAATCAGGCAGCCGTCCTTCGAGTTTCTCTGGATCACGGCTCTTCGGTTGGGTCCGGTTTCCCAGAGCGCACGCTGCGGATCTCCGCCTATAAGACGCACGAATTTGAACTCGAAGCTTGTTTCGGGTACAAGGTCTACCTCGCCTTCCCAGCAGTCACGGAACGGTGTATCCACTTGGCATTGATGACGGAGCCGGAGCGCTTTCGCGGGCTCCCAGTTGCCCAATTTGTCGTGACTACCAGCGGCGACGACAGCATCGCCAAACTCCGTGTGGCAGTAGACGCGGAATAAAGTCGGAATCGTCGGGGTTACGCTTCGATCATTCTTTGAGATCGTGTCCGCAATGTCTGAAGGAGGCCCAGGTACAGAGATATCCTCGGAAGCACCCCGTGCGGCTGGTGTTGACTGCGCACCAGACGAATCAGCAGCTGGCTTTGACGGAGGCTCAGGTACAGAGACACCCTCGGATGCAAACCGTGCGGCTGGTGTTGACTGCGCACCAGACGAATCAGCAGCTGGCTTTGACGGAGGCTCAGGTACAGAGACACCCTCGGAAGCACGCCGTGCGGCTGGTGTTGACTGCGCACCAGACGAATCAGCAGCTGGCTTTGATGGAGGCCCAGCTACAGAGACTCCCTCGGAAGCACGCCGTGCGGCTGGTGTTGACTGCGCACCAGACGAATCAGCAGCTGGCGCTCTTGCCATCGACGGCACCCGATGCCGGCTTTCCGAGCCTGCCTGGTCGTTTGTGTTCCGGCGATCCGATGTTCGTATACGCGCCATATCAGATCAAAAGTGCAAAAAATCAAAAGCGTTGCGCACAAACCTATATCGGATAGCGATGGTACCGCATGCGCTTGGAAAGATCCGGTGCGCTTGGAGGCATGTAGTGGGCGGCGTGCGGCTGCAATGAGCGCATCATCATGCAGCGTCGCAGATGCGACGCAGCCTGAACGCCGTGGAGGCCATGCGTTGCGCGCGCTGTCTCATGGTAGAGGATGGATAAATCGGACCAGTATCCCGCGGGTGCACAAATGCTACCAATCCATTGGGAACAGATTTCCGTTCCTCGACACCCGCTTCCTCGTGCTGGAATAGCTAGAGCAGCCATTGCCGGCGGAACAGAGGCTGGATCGAAGTTTCCACGACGTTCAGTATGCTGGCTCTATCACAGGCGTCTATTATTGTGTTGCTGGGATGCGCTCGCGCTGTTGCCCTGCGAGACAGGGCGGCTCCGCGATACCCATACGGGCATCGGCTCCGGGTCTGAGCGCGTTCTGCATGTTTATGGTGCTTTGCCCGTGCAGGTGGTGGTAAAGTGTCCAAGCACTCGGCAATATGGAGCGGGCGGAACTCGCAGTCGATATACCGTGGAGTGCAGTATTTCCAGAGCTTTATCGATGCTTAAAGTCAAGGCTCTGCCTCCACAAAACCACGATACCCATAAAGGATGAACGAGACGCATCGTGACCTCCGGTTCATGTCACTTTGTAGAATCTAGGCCCGACTCAGCAACCCAACGAGTGTCATTCGCAAACAGAAACGTTTCGCGAGATACCCCAGCGTGTGTCCGCTCAGGGGGGTACGCGACGCATCGCGCCTACGGCAGGCAACGCGCGAGCTGCTCCGTAATGCGAGCGAGCACTGGATCCCTTCTCGCCAAGCGTTCTCCAGTCTATTGGTGCTCAGTGGATGCACCATATAGATCAAAAATCGAACAAGCAGATGACCCACTGGAGCGCGTCGACGACGTATTCGTTCTCAACATGCGTCGATCTGCCTGTTGTCATGAGTTGGATGCATCTCTGGGGTACAATGCACAGCGAAGGATTGTGTCCTTTTGTCAAGACTACAAGATCTGCGACTGCTGCGGCAGCGGCGGTGGCGCATGCGCCGAATAAAAAACCCCTTGTACAGTGCGGCAACTGGCCCGGTACGCTTTCATGTTCGTCGGAGGGCATGACGAGCACACGCCGTCCTCTGGGCACTGCAAACAAGACATTCTTGATTGCGAGGTACTGCAATGCTCTGTATCGATATCGCTGATAGAGATCGTCTGCGTTGCATTTTGGGAAACGACCGGAATCAAGCGTGACGTTCTGATCTAGCTGTCATTCGCGATGGCCTGGTTAGGTCGCAGCTGAAGCAGCACTGGCTTCCGCGCTCACGGTTTCGCTTCAAGTCCAACTGGGTACGGTCCCAGGCATTCGCGAGGGAGCGATTTTCGCTATTCTGTGGATTCCACTAGAACTGGGACCCGCTCTCGTGGCGGGCGTCACTGTAGATGACATCGATGACGCAGATCGAGAGCATGACGCTCTTCGACACCGCTCTCAAAAGCAACGCTCCGTTTCCCCGAACCGATCTCGAAGCTACGACCTAGATTCCGATGCGTTTCGGAAGAGCGACGCCGTACCGTTCTGTGTAGCGCATGCGCTCGTCTCTGCAGTGAACTGTACCAGATCAGACGGTTGTCAAGTGTTCACGCTCTTGCGACGTAAGGATCGCAACAGAACCACTCATGAATCATGACCTGTCCAAGTAGGTTTACCGCTGTTGTACGGCATAGCCGCAGCGATTCATCAGAAGCGACGAATTTGACGACAAGAACCAATGCACGTGTGAATCGTACCGCTCGGTTTTCGACGGCCCCTCGAGCTCCAATATGCAACGACCCGAACTGCCACAGCGATTGCACCGCAATGTCCCCGCCAGACACCGTCGCCAAACACGCTTTTCTGCTTTCTGAATGCGCTGCGCTGAACCGAGAAGCAATCCAAACCCCGGTCTCTGGGACAGGAGCCTTGCCCGTTCGCCGCACTGGAACGATGCAGTACCGCGCATGCACCAGATATCTCCCTATGAAAGTTAGCGAGTCCGTTCCGAAATGCGCAGGCCCGCGTACGCTTCCATTCGACGGCTAAAAACCGCAGTTCATCAAGTTCGGGAACGCAAGCATGCAGACACCATTCACGTGGATAGAGAGGTGAGCGAGTCGAACCAACGAGCGACGCCGAACGCTGCTGCGGCAGCGCAGCCACCGACAGCTGCTGTTTCTATCGCCGACTTCCAACGACTCTGCCCCGTAAACCCAGCCTTCACCCAGCCAAAAAGGAGCAGCGCTAAAAACGTGAAAAGAATACTCCACATGAGAGCTTCCCGCGCATCGCGAATGAGCAGGTACGGAATCAGCGGAACAAGGCCCCCGAGCACATATGAGCCGCCTACTGTCAGTGCGCTGCGCCATGGGCGGTTGCGGTCGGGCTCGGAGAGCCCAAGCTCGAACTTCATCATAAAGTCTACCCAATCACGCGGATGCTCCCGGAAGTGAGCGAGGACGGACTCGATAGCGCTTTCCGGAACACCAAAGGGGCGGAAAATTTCATAGATTTCTGCCTCTTCGGCCAAAGGTGTATGCTGAACCTCGCGCTCTTCACGTTCCCGTTCCGATTCAAAGGTTTGCACCTCGGAACGGCCGGCGAGCCAACCACCAAGACCCATGGAAATACCGCCCGCCACCAGTTCCGATAAAACTGCCAGAACGATGTAGCTTGACTTGGTGAACGCACCAGAGAGACCCGCTGCTAGCGCGAACGGTACCGTAAGCCCGTCTGCCGCCCCCAAAATCGCATCTTGCACAGCGCCTGACGAGTCACTGTGCTTCTCTTGATGACGTGCATGGTGAGCTTCGAGAATCAGTTGGCGAGCACGTGAACTATGCAGAACAGGGTGCTGATGACGCACGGAGCCTGTAGCAGCCAGCTGCGCTAACTCCGGAGCCCGCAAACCAGTCGTCTCACCAACAGCGCTATATGGGACCGTGTCTGGGTTCCAGCAAGTACCATTTTCCACGTCACGCTGTGACTGCATGCCTGAACAACGTGCACGCCGCTGAAGAGACAAGTAGCGGCCCTGTAACTAGTACGTTTGCAACGCTGGCTGCCGACGAGAGCGTCGCAACATCGTTCTGCTGTGAATCTTGGGAAGGGTGTGACGGGATGCGCCTTGCGCTTTGCTCGCCTTTCTTGTTGGTACTGAGCAAAAGGGTATTATCTTCTGGATTCAAGGAAGGTCGAGGAAAGATGTGATAAATTCATTACGAACTTGCGAAAAACAGCCTTACTTGTACCTGCTGAGCATTCTCCGATCAGCAAGTAGATGAGCGAGCCTTCTCGCTGCCCTCATCCTGAAAGTCATAAAGTAAAACAGAACTTACCAAACCCCTGCCTACGCAAATGCCTTCCCCTCTATGCATTCCACTCCGTATATGTGTTGATAACTAGAACTAAAAAGCTAAAGGATTTCAAGTTTCCGTACCGATGATACGAACGGTCATGAAGAGAACCGGGTGAATAACGAGATATGCACGCTTCTACGAATGAATGCCACACATTGATCAATACACCATCGAATACGTACAGAAATGCGCAAGTGTATTACAGGAGAGATCGATATCCGTGTCATTCGATACGGTTTTATCATGGGAAAATACTAGTCTTGTATACAAGTGTTCAAAGAGGGGCAAATCGCCGTTCGTGAAGAGGATGCTCACGAATATGACGACAACATCANCCCTAGCTGCAGGCCGATTGCGTGGTCGACTAAAAAACGCTAATCGTTGAAAACCTCAANCTTCGTCGAAGCAGGCTTTGTGGCTTGTACTTTCCATATGTTTTTGTCCTGCTCGAAAGAAACCTCGCTTTCCATCACTCAGGAGTAATTAAGGAGCANGCATCTGAGANTTGAGTTGAGCTGCNCACGCTGCCAGCCTAAACGCACTGCTTCAATCCATTCGAGAGCGTTTTTACCATGGCCGAAGGCCATTTGTACGCGCACGTGTCAAGAGACGGATCGCTCGCATCTATGACCCTGTTCTTCGACAAATTGCTCTTTGAGAAGCCGTTCCCTATCTCCATCAGCCACGAACGGCTGCGTTGATCCTTTGCTCACACAGGGAAGCGAGCATTAAGGCGTGTTCCTGTCCGTTTGAGGGCTCGCGATCGAGAAAGCGATGGAAAGTTACTTAGAGAATCGCAAATACACTCAGAGAGAAGGCGAGTGTCGGTGCGAGCGTGCCCCGATGCATTAAAATTCAGCGGGAAAAAACATGGAGTATAACGACCACATCTATGGCTCCTCGTAAAGTAGAGGAGACGGCGAAGAACGGGTAGGGCTTTGTGAGCAGGTACGAAGCATTTGAACAACTTCGCGAAAAGCTCTTTGTCGTCTGCACCAGCACCTCGATGCGCACCAGTTTTTCTACGTTGCAGAGGGAGCACCCCCGCACTGGCGGTACAGGTACGTTCGATGGAGAATATGAGCGGCGCCGAAGCAGAGGAGCTGATCGATGAAATTTGGTTCATGAAGTGAACTATGCTTGCTTTGGCCCGAATATTCTATGGCACATATGAACTACAAGAGGAAAAGGTATGGATGGTAAAGAAAGACGCCAGGAGGAAGAGAGCTGCGGGACAGGAAGTTCTTCATACGGCGAGGATTCGTGTCGTCTTCGTTCGTGACCGACGGTGTGGACGTATCCATCGTCATGAACTGCTGCCGAAGGCCATGCTTAAGGACAACCTCAGAGCTGAAACGCATTTCTGCTCAGAAGAGCAAGTACGCGGAAGAACCACTAGCAGTGGAGAAGCGTAATCTCACGAATTTGCTTCCGAAGCCCGTGTAACTCGGGCCGGAACCAGGGAGAGCGAGACTCTACACCTGCACTTCCGTGAGATCCGAGGACGAGTGCGAGCGTTGTGTATCAACAGACGACGCTCTGGAGCCACAATTCGCAGAGCCTCCGAATCCCACATACAGCGGTTACTTCAGCTCACACACCTGCGGTTTCCATCACAGCGGAAGAAACGGGTAAGATAACTGTTCAATGCGCGAGCCAGTGAAGCAGAATGGAGTCGTACAAGTGCTGACCGTATTGCTGTGAATCGATGGAAGATGGGGATACGATGTCTACGAATGGTTACGGTACTTTGAAGTCCGTCACCCTTATTCGCAGTTCTTTTGTGAAGAGTGCCCAGAACACGGAGAGCGCGTTATCGAGCGGCATCATGTGCGCTCTCACGTGCAGCGGACGGAGTATTCGCCAAAGGTATCGCCCAGAGCACGCTCATTACCTTAGCGTAAAGCCCCGAGCGCCTAAGCTGAGAAGAGCATGGAGGAGTACCTTCTTTACTCATCACGCGTGTGTGCCGAGAGATGAAGCAAGTGTTCACACACCATGGGGCGGCGCTCAGACTAGGCGTCACTGCGGATGGATGGAAACAAGTGGCCATCGTAAAGGGTCATTGCGGCGGAGGGCGCACCGAGGCTGTATGAAAAGAAGATGCAACTGGCAAGCGAAGCGTAGACTGCAACTTCCGTCCTTGAACGTAGTGCGTCAACAATAGCTCAAGGTATCGAACTCGAGACTTGAACCCTGCCATCATCATTAACATCCTTCGTCTGCCGATGCCGGCGCTGGGGATGCAGCAGCAACCAACATATTCTATCCCGGAGATCACAGGCAGGAAACGGAAGCATTCACAGAAAGCGCCGGCAAAGGCCTGTGTTGGTGATGATATGGATAGAAAGAACGAATGTTCACTGAGCGCGTCCGAGTCTGCTAGGAAGANCGTTACATTTCACGCTAACATTGATCTAACGAGCCGTGCCGACGGTGCACAAGGCACACAAGCTGCACGATCAAGCGGTGTACGGGTGCAGCAATGACATTGCCCTGTCTTGCACAGACATCTTGTCACACGCATTCCTTGCATGAAACCTCTGTGAAGCGGCATTTTATTTTAGATCTTTTACGCAGTCANAGCGTTCTGACGGTGACGCTGCCTCAAAAGCGACCACTTGGCAATTCTGCACATCGTCGACCTCGCGCCAGAGCCAGGCGGTGCTCNAGTCCATTCTAAGCACGTTCTTGTGCGCTAAACATCCCCAGTGACACAAATATGCATCGCTTTCGACAGGTCCGTCGCTGTAGAGGCAAAGCGGTCATACCGCATTCACCTCAACTGGCATCGGAGGGCGCTGACCCAAATCGAGCCATGATGACAGCGACTCGGAACTCCAACAATGCGGCACATCATCTAGAGTTTGTAAGTTCGTACGCGTGCACAGGTCTGCTGTGCAAGATCCGCTTCACTGAGCACATAAGGCTCCACAGGACCGCGCAAGCATAGCGCCGGCCGGGCCAGCTCCTCCTGCGAGACCAACAAGCTCTGCGCTTNAGTATGGCACACCATCATCGACAGCGAGTCGAGTGCTCTCGAGCTGGAGAGCTTCCNTTCCTCTTAACCAAGCTGCCATTCTTGTGCAGGCTATCTTCAGCGGCTTGTTGTCTTCAGCTCACGCGAATCGAGGTCGGATGTGCTGGTTCTTCCGCCTTCGCAGTTGTCGTCAGTCCGGCGCTTCGCGACGATCGCTCGCTACCAGCGATCATCTCAGAGCGCCTCACCATGGTGTACGCGAGGGAACCACCCAGCACGATGAATATGCTGAGCAAGCCGAGAACCGTAATCGGATTTCGGTAGACGAGCAAGGCCAAGAAAGTCTGAGCGGCTGCTTTTGCCGTACACGAGACATTGTGGGTGAGAGGGCTCGTCCATTTGATCTGCGCCGCCGCAGCAAAGCTGATGGCGATGCCCAGCATCCCACCTACACTCATAAGCGTCCAAAATAGAGGCGTTCTGGTCGTAGGGTTTTGAAAAATTTCCGATACCTCCCCGGTGAGCAGGATAAGCGGAACAAACAGCACAGTCGCATTCAGATTATTATACAGTGTCAGTTTCCATGGGTTATTATCGACATGCGCCAAGTTCTTTTTCACAAAAATTGAATTCAACGCAACGAAAAACGACGACGCTAGCCCGAACAGAACACCCATGAGTGACCAGCGCACTTCCTGGTCGTTGCCGAGCACATACCCGAAAATCACCACGGCGAGGCAGACCATAGCTTCCAGGGACGTACGCTGGCCCAGAATCAGAAAGTCAAGCAGCACGTTGAAAACTACCGTCAGTGACCTTGCAACCTGATAAAACGATACCTCGACGTACTTGAGGCATACATTGTTGGTAGCTGTCATAGCGACAAATACTGCAGAGAGTGGAAGCATCTTCCATAAAACAGCACGTTGCACCTCGAAGCGAGGAACGCCACCAATACCCAGTACTCCCAGAACATAGCACCCAACAACAGTGCAGAGACATTGGTACCAGGTCACGAAGAGTGGTGCGTCAACCCTGGTACCTGGTTGACTCAGCACGGCCTTATTCAGGAAGACCATGGCGATGGAGATGATCCAGTACGACGCGACTGCTACCGCGATTCGAGTCGACTTGGTCGCCAAGTTCAACTTGTCATCTCCGTTGAAGATCGTTGCTTTGTCCATGGAGTTAGAAAGCAACGAAAAACTAGCGTTCTAAGAACCCCGCTACGTTTTGTGAAACGAAGTACTGTGTGTAGCGCTGTGAACGCGCTCGCCAGCGTCCACGATGGGTGGACACGCGCGCTAGCAGCGGCCGCCGCGGCGATCGTGCTGCTGGTACAGTTGGCACTGGTAATGAAGCCTGACCTTGAAGACGGGACTCGAGCGCATCACAACGTCATTGCCAGCTTGGGTAGCGCATCGTAGGGGCATCGAGAGTAGTGTGCTGTCGAAACTGGGGCATTTGCTCTGTACCAACAGAAAGGTACTGGGAATCAGCGGTTTTCTCGATCGATTTAGCGGATGAAGATGCGTTTCATCGGGAAGGAAAAATGATTCTGCTGGAATAGATGGAATACTTTGTCTGGTGTCCAGAGNAAATGTGTCGCTCGATTCCTCCGCTGAAAGAATGGACGACGAGTGCGTACNAGTGACCGAAGGAAAAGTTCCGGATATCAAGTTGAAGCTGAAGTCTTTCCTCCGAGAGCGCTATCGCAAACGGATAAAGTCCTTCGTCTCGCGTATAAACTCATCCTGGGCTAGCGACTGGAAAAGGAAATCAACGCCCTTGCGAACCTCCGCGTGCTAAGGATTCTCTCTGGCGACCCTTGACTCGGGTCACACGATCGTTTGTTTCCCTTGCTGCTATCACCGAAAAGACTTAGGTACAAGAAGGTCAAAGATTGGACGAGCGAAGAGGCCACAAACGCGCTTCCGTTCCCGGATAGGAACTTTTCTTTGCGCTCGCTGAATCGCCTCTACCGAGGGGAGCACCCGAGACCACGCCAGAGCCATTGGCTCGAGTCTCGTGTCGAGCGCTGGTGAACGCGATTGCCTCCGAGGCGGGCGAACGTAAGCACAAACCGGAATGCCAAAACATTGAGTGTCACCGAATGGGTATTTCTTTGGAATGACACAGATGCCCGCAGAGCTTTCCATTTTGAGGGCGACCATACAAACGCATCACATCAAGATGAATCTCGGGTGTCGTGCCGCCTGTTACATCCAGCTCATGCATGGAAACGCAACCAAGGGCGTCTCGAGAGAGACAGATAGAAACAGAGAGAAACACTTTCTCTGGGCCGCCGTCACTCGACCGTTCGAGGGTGTCGACGTTCTCGGCCCCCCAAGTGATATAGAACGGAAAGCGAAGATGAAACTGGCGGTCGAGATCGCCGAAGACTTGAAGAGACACATTGACTAGGGTTTGTCTCTGATTGAAGCATTCGTGTACGACGCGCTTGGCGCTTCCTCGACGGCACAAACCTCTGGAAGAGGGTATAAACGCTTCGAATACTTGGCGAGAGCAGGATACAGAATGCAGAAGAGGCGAACGCCACCCCAGGACGTTCTGTCTGCTGCCGACGAAGCGTGGCTTCACAACTTGTTACGTTCGTGTCAGTTACTTGGCCGTCATGGGCACTCTGCGACGCCACGGCGTTCTGAGAATGAAAGAAGTCGAAAGGAAATCGAGGCGGGAAATAAAGAGGAAGGTTTACCAGCAAAGCCTCCATATCGAAGCTGCCGAAGCAATGAACAGCCCAATAGGTTTCCGTTTTCTCTCGGATGGATACGATGTCAGTGTGCAACCGAGAGCATAGTCGAATATTTCGAGTCGAATGGGAAACGACGAAAGCCTCCTGTCTCTGAAACGCAACCAAAAGCTCGTAGGCGTGGAGCCGGGTTTTCCGGACGCAGTCACCACTGCGGACTCGGGCGCCGGTTCAGAAACGCGTCATTTACACCAGCAGAAGAAAGGACCTCGAGGCGAGGATCGCGTACAGCGCGAGGAAAACGCTAAAAACAAGAATCAACAGACAGACAGACATATGGACGGACGACGTGACTGCTTGTCTCCGCATTTGCGAGATAACAGACTCGGAAGCTTCCGAAACTCGTCTGCGGCCGTATTTGAGCATTCTTCCGGAATGACTGAGAGACAGAGCTCGTTCTGGATACCAGCGCCTGAGGTGCCATTCGTTCCACGTTCGACCAGAGGGCAATCCATGGATGTTCAGTCTCTTCTGGTACCGAGTGGCGAAGAGTCGGTCATCGAGCTCGGAGAGCGGGATGAGGGCGCCAAGCGTCCGATATCCCGTCATACGTCCAGTGCATGGGCAGCGATAACAAACAAGTCAACGGGAACGCCTGATGTGCGTATGGCGGACCTCTATGAATGCCGGACGTCGCTGCCGTGTTGGCGGTGCGCAAGTCGCCTCTCGAACACGAACGGAGCGACGACGTGGGTCATCACGAANAATGAGTCGAGAGAAAGGAAAAGAAAGGAACTCGTACATGTCTCGGATTCACAGAGCACTGCACTGCAAGTGTGTCAGATGCGGGAGCAGCGCGGACTCTCCCAGCAGAGGTACCACATGGAACTGTGGCGACGACAACGCGTGCCACAACATCCTGGGGCTGCTGCAGGTCGGAATGCGAGGCAGTCGACAACCTGCACCGTTTCGCCGCGCGATAAAAAATGAACATCCTGTGACTGAGGCAAAAAGCCGTGGCATCCTCGCAGACCAAAGCGTCTTGATGCGAAGTATGGGTTACGTTACCTTGGATCTCGTATATAACGAGCATTATATTCTGATAAAGTCACGCGCGAGAAACTGACATGAAACGCC
>JGI24721J44947_10001739_pt1 | contig 31138 bp, 37 predicted proteins | sample YelNatPaOPGAMG01_FD_44947 | JGI IMG/M metagenome (IMG submission 44947) | reverse complement strand
TGAAAATTCAATGCTCTATAATTTTCAACCATTTTGCTTAGCGTCTTCTTCTTCTCCCTTATCTGGTCATGCTCCATCCACATCATCGCGGGAGGCTCTGTNATTTCATGTTTTTCCAAGCTTGGAAAGAGCACGTTCTCTTCACGTAAATAATGCTTTTCCGAATCCTGAAAATCAGTTGCCAAATGTTGGAGAACATGGGCTTCTTCTTCGATGCAGCTGGCATCGCCGGACTGCTGAATCTTATTCGCTGTTGCTGTTAGCTTTCCTGCGAGCTGTAACATGATTTTATGTTCTTCCATGAGGATGTTAAGTGGATGGTCAGGTGGAATATTGAGCTTCTGCTTTTCTAGTTGTTCTCTAAACACAGCCATGTGTACATCGCACAGCCTTTGAATTTCCTCCCGCGACATTCCTTCCCTCATTAGCTCTTGCTCTATTCTGGAGATTTCAAGCGGGCTTATTGTCTGCAAAAACTGCTTAAATTTCTCCTTAACATCTTGTGGCTGTGCACCTGCATGCAAAAGCCTAAGAATCTCTTTTAGAACGCTTTTTCTATCTTCCGTCAATTCACTCTTCCTCCTTAATTCTTTTGGCAAGTGCCTTTCCAATTTCGATTATCTGTNCTAGATTATCATCCGTTGGTGGACCATTTATCTCCATGGCTCCGACAATCTCAATCTTTGTCTGTCCCAACAATTCCTGAACATGCTTTAGTGTGCCCCCTCCCCAACCGTATGAACTTAAAATAACGCAAAACTTTAATGGTGGACGCAAAGCCTTAACGAGGTATGTGGCGTAAACGCCAAGCGGGTGCATTCCCCCTAGGACTGTTGGCGCGCCTAGAACTATGGCTTTTGAGTCTACTAGGTCTTTTGCTATATCACCGANGTCTGCAAAAATCAAATTGTAGATGGCGATTTCTATTCCCTCAGCGGCGAGAGTATCAGCAATTACCTGAATCATCTTTTCTGTGCTGTTCCACATTGTCGCATAGACGATGATTGCTTTGCGTTTAGTTTCACCATTCACCCACTTTTTATACGCGTTTAAGATGCGTTTACCGTTCCTATGTATTGGTCCATGGCTTGGTGCGATCATCCTAATTTCTAAATCCTTTATCTTTTCCAGTGCTTTTTGCCCCATTGTTCGGAAGGGCATCATTATTTCGCCAAAATATCTTTGGGCGTGAACAAGTAGATCTTCAACATCGTCATCATAAACTCCACTTGCAAGATGCGCTCCAAAAAAGTCGCATGGAAACAAAATTTTGTCTTCTTGGAGATATGTGAACATTGTTTCTGGCCAGTGGAGCATTGGTGCCTCAATAAATCGCAGTGTTTTGCCGCCCAAGTCTAATTTTTCTTGGTCTTTGGCGGTCATTAGCCTATTTTCAGGTACTTTATAGAATGTTTGTGCCATTTTTGCGCCTTTGCTTGATGTTACTACTTTGGCTTTGCTGTTCATTTGCATCATGTAAGGAATAGCGCCTGCGTGGTCTGGTTCAGCATGGTTCATTATTATGTAGTCAATTTCCTCTAGATTTGTGATTTTGCTGATTTTTTCTTCCAGTTCCTTTTCAAATCCTGGATTTACTGTATCAATTAATGCTTTCTTGTTTTTGCCAATTATGAGGTATGCATTATAGCTTGTTCCTTTTGGTAGTGGAACTAACGCGTCGAAAAGTCTTCTGTTCCAGTCTCTTGCGCCTACCCAGTAAACGTTTTCTGAGAGTTTTGTTGTGTTTCTCCAGCTCATGTTTTACGCCTCTTTTATTACAATTGTAATAAAGTATATTTATACCTTTCTACACCTATACAATAGGAGCACCATAAATGTTAGTGCCATGCGAAATAGCAGTAAAATGTCTCTTACCAGCAATGCGTGCAATAATAGCAAAAGAACTAACAACAGCGCACAACCTGAAACAGGCTGAGGCAGCCAAACTTCTAGGAGTTAGCCAGCCAGCCATAAGCCTATATTACAGGCGGATACGCGGAAAAGCAATAAATCTGGAAAATGACGCAGAAGTAATGGGACTCATCAGAGAATTTGCTGATTCTCTGGTTCGCAATAATCCCATGATGCATGAAGAATTTATAAAAAAATTCTGTGAGATATGCAAGCTTGTAAGGGCGAAGGGTTTGATGTGCAAGTTACACAAAATTTTTGACCCACAAATTGATGTTGAAAAGTGCAGACTGTGCTTGACTATGGGTTCTGCGAACTGTTTTGGATAACCCTTTATAGTGTGATGTGCAAAATCAAATTTGTGAGGAACAAACATGGGTTATTTGTCCGCGTGGAAAGTTTTAGAAGAAATGGTTGCCGAGTTTCGAAAAAAGGGCGCGTCAATACCCTCGGACATCATAAATGATTTAAAATCCGCCAAGACGCTAATCAACATTTTGAAGGCTGACCCAACATGCACTGAAACAAGCCAAAAAATCGAAGAACTACTCCTAAAAGTTCAGTCCTACTTCGTTTCAGATGGGCAGAAAAAGTTCGGCGCAGAACACGTAGAGGCATGGCTTAAAAAATTGGACGAGGCAGCGGCAAAATCACATGAAGAAGAGGAAGAAGAAACAAGATTTATCCCAGGGCTTCCAAGGGAGCACAAGTGGGTCCGCGTTAAAACATCTGCGGATTTACCAATTGAAAAATTGAAGCGGTTAGCTGAGGAATCCAACCTCTCATACGAAGCGCAAGGAGACGGCTTTCTACTTGTTTACGGCGAAGAAGCGTATATAAAGGATTTTATTAAAAAGGCATCTCTAAAGTAAATAATAATAGAAATGTCCTAGTAGTGATAAGGTAAGTTAATTGGAAATTGGTTACTTTATACCTGAGATCTGCCGAAATAGCTCCTAAAAAGTGCATAATTGTTAAAGCCTGTGGCTATAATATTTTTATAGAAAAATCTTACAGAAGAGTCTATAATAAGATGGTTACAATCATCCGATGAGGGTGAGGGCGCAAACTGAATGCCTTATATCAAAAAAATCGAGCTTAAGGGTTTCAAATCCTTTGGTCCACAAACCGTTAAGGTAGTTCTAGATAAGGGTTTTACGGCGATAACGGGACCAAACGGAAGTGGGAAAACAAATATTGTTGACGCAGTTTTGTTCGCTTTAGGCGAGTTGAGCACAAAAAGGCTTCGGGCAGAAAATGCTGCAAAACTGATTTTTCATGGTTCTGAAAAGGCTGAGATTGAAAGGGCAAAGATGGCTAAGGTTATAATACAATTTGACAACGCAGATGGACGTATACCAGTTGACACAGTGGCAGTCACCGTTTCAAGAGAAGTTTACAGAAATGGTCAAAGCATCTATAGGCTTAATGGACGGCGAATATCAAGAGCGCACATACTAGAAATCCTTTCAATGGCCGGGTTAAGCTCGACAAGCCAAAACATCATCTTACAGGGAACAATCACACGGCTAACAGACATCGCACCGATGGAAAGAAGAAAAATAATTGAAGATCTGATTGGTATAGCCCAATACGACGCTGAAAAAGCTGAAGCTGAAGAAAAACTTAGAGCAGCGGACATATCNCTACGCACAGCCATGGGNAGAATAGATGAAGTGCAGAGGAGAGTTGACGACCTAGAAAGGGAACGCAACCAACTTTTAAGGTATAATTTCATCCAGCGTGAAATAGGAAAATTCGAAGCGATTAAAATATCAAATGACATGATGCAGATCCAAAGGCGAATAGAGGAAACAGCATCACAGGCGGGAAAAGTTAAAGAAAGAGTTGAAAAACTGCGGCAACTTCGCGAAGACTTACGTTCTAAAAGACGTGGAGTAGAGGGCGAGTGGAGAAAGCTAAGCTCAGAAATAGTTGAGGAGGGCGGTTCCCAAGTTTTAAAGGTTCAAATGCGAATAGGCGAGTTGAAGTCAAAGTTAACAGAGCTAACAACGCGCATAACCTCTGGAAAAACAAGTCTTGAAGGATTAAAGCGTGTTAGGGAAAACGACCTAGCACAGTATGAGTCAATTCGAAAGGAAATCCGTGAAAACCGCCTCAAAATCAAAGAGTTAAGAAGAGAATACGAAGAAATTTCAAGTCAAATAAACACAAAACAAGCTGAACACGATGCTCTTGCAAAGGAAACAGCACAACTTTGGGAAAACCTCGGAGAAAACAGCAAAAAAATCCGTGAAATGGAGCAACAAATTGAAAATCGGTACAAGAGGCTTTCATACTTACGCTCTGAAAATGCCAAAAGCCAGACGGCAATAAAAATTCGGGCAAGAAGACTCAACGACCTCAAGAACCGCAAAGAAAGATTCGCGGCAACATTGACTGAGCTGGAAAAATCTTTTGTTGAACTTGAAAAAGTGCAGAAAGAACAGAAAGCGCAACTTAAAAATATGCAACGAGCACTTATGCGGAAAATTGCACAAAAAGAAGCTATAGAAAAGGAAATTGCCGAAGCCGGAAAAATAGCTGACTCCGCAAAGGCAGCAGTCATTGAATTTGCAACTCAAAGAGAACTTGCAGAAACGGTGGCTTCTGAAGAAAGGGCTCTCCGAAGCATAGAAGAACTCGGCGAACTTGGAGTAATTCCAGGCGTTTATGGAAGACTCCGCAACTTGATAAAAATTGACGGCGCGTATAAGAGGGCTATTGAAGCTGCAGCGGCTGGATGGCTTGACGCTGTAGTTGTGAAGGATTTTGATGCTGCCTTCACATGTGCAGAAACCCTGAGAAGGATGAAGCTCGGGCGCATAAAAATAATTCCGCTTCAGGGGGCGTCAAATCCAAAGTCAATAAAGGTTCCGCAAAGAGAAGGTGTAAACGGCGCAGCACCGTTTTTCATAAAATGCGAGAAACATTATGAGTCAGCAGTAAACTTTGTCTTCGGAGACACGCTAATAGTTTCTGATGAAAAAACCGCGTTTACCCTTTCTAATGAAGGATATAGAACTGTCACAGTTGACGGCGACCTATACGAGGCTGGAGGCGCATTTGAAAGCGGCTATTATAGGGCGCCAATAGATTTTTCCACAATAATACCAAGCGAGAAGGCTATAAAAAGTCTAGATGAAGCGGTTAATGCCTTGCAACAGCACCTTTCAAAGCGTGGCACAGACTTAACAGCATTTGAGGACGAAATCGATAGGACGCGTGTCGAGATTGCACGGCTTTCCGAGGCTATTATAACGCTTGACAGAGAAATAACCCGCGTTAAAAGGAATGTTAGAAGAACCAGGGCTAACTTTAGACGGGTCGACAAAAATGTCACCAAACTTGAGAAAGAAGTGGAAAATGAAAAGGCTCAAATGTGGCGATATAAGGCTGAAAGCAGTTCAATACAAAAGGAAATGCGTAAACTTCAAAGCGCCTTAGCTGCCCTGCGAAGAAAAACAGATCCATCCTACATTCAAGAGCTGGAAGTTAAGAGAGAAAAAATCGCTGAGGAAATAATAACATTGAGGCAGAAACTGGGCACAGTTCAGACAGAGATTTCCACTCTGCAATCGAAGTTTGATAATGTGTTAAGGGTTGGATATCAAAACGCGAAAATCCAGCTTNCGAAGGTTGAGCAGCAACTGCGCAAGGTTGAGAAGGAAGTGGAAGAGGCNACCGGGGAGCGTGAATCCCTTAAACTGGAACTTGCAGAGTTGGAAAAGAGCCGTGTTGAACTGTCAAAAACTGTTTTGTCTGCAAGGGAGGAATCCAAAAAATTCACTTCTCAAATAGATGAAATCGACAAAGAACTGCGCAAACTTGATTCGGAGTATGAGCAGACTGACCGGCTCCTAAATCAACTTCAGCTTCACATTCAAACATCGATGCTTCAACTTGAACAATACAAGAATCAACTTCGACAGATTGGATATGAGCAGCCACTGTCCGTAACACCAGAACAGGTTGAGGAGGCGGAAACCTCCCTTAAGATGATGCGTTTTGAGCTTGATAGAATAGGTGCTGTGAACCAGTTAGCCTTATCCCACTATGCCGAGCAGATTTCACGTTATAAGGAGCTTTCCCTAAGGTTGAATGAGCTGGAGAGTGAAAAGCAAGCCATAGTGCAGTTCATGAATGACATTGAAAGTAAAAAACGCAGAGTCTTTATGGAAGCTTTTGAAAAAATCAATGCGAACCTTGCAAAGTACTTCAATAGGCTGACTGGAGGGGGAAATGCCACTTTAACACTTGAGAATCCAGATGAACCGTTCTCAGGCGGAATCGACATGATTGTTCAGTTTCCAAACAAGCCCTCAATAATTGTGAGCGGAGCCAGTGGTGGAGAGAGATCAGTAGCTGCGGTTGCCTTCATTTTTGCNTTAAAGGAATTCACCCCAGCAGCCTTCTACATCTTAGACGAGATAGATGCCCATTTAGACGCTTATCACGTTTCAAAACTTGCTGAAGTCTTATTAGAGGAATCTGAAAAGATCCAGTTTATTGTAATCACGTTAAAGCCTGAAATGGTGAACAAGGCGCAAAAAGTTTACGGCGTTTATGAACGNAACGGAGTTTCAAATGTGATATCAGCAAAGTTTCTTGAGGTGACCAACCAGTGACCGAGGCTACGGTGAAAAAGCCATTTTATATGCGTCCACCATGGAATATTCTCTTCGAGTTTCACAAACTTGAAAAACTTACACCATGGAACATCAACATCGCATATTTATTAACTAGCTTTCTTGAAGAAATGGAGAAAGCTGGATGCATAGATTTTAGAGCTTCAGGCGTAGCCCTCGACTCTTCAGCCTTCATATACCTCATGAAATCAAAACTCCTTTTGAAGCTTGAAGAGCCACCTCCGCCATCCAAGCAACCGCAAGATTTTCTACCTCCGCCCCTGTTTTTGCCGCTTAGGCACGAGTTGACATCAACCACCATAAAACATCTTCTTGAAGTTTTAGACGATGTCTTAAAAAGCGAGAAGCTGATTCCGCTAGAAAGAGGCGATGCTCAACCGATTCTTCCGATACCATCAGATGTTCTTCCGCAGTTCGAAGTTTACCTACTGGAAATTGAACTTCAGATGGAGCAGCTTTACAATTCGCTCCTAGATATGGTTAAGGGCGGCGGAATAATTNAGTTCTCAGCTTTGACAAAGGGTGTGGGAAGACTTGAAGCAATCCGCAAATTTATTCTGCTCCTATTTTTGGCGCAAGATGGAAAAGTAAGCTTGTGGCAGGATGAGGAAACAGAAGAGATTTACATAACTGTTGGAGAGTTCAGCGTTGCAGGAGACAAAACAGCAAACGCTTAATGCGGAAGCTGATCTACNAAAAAGGCAGATAGATGAGAAGCTGAAGCGTGACATAGCCCTGTTAGAAGCCGCCTTATACGTTTCTGGTCGACCATTAGATTTGAATGAGCTGTGCTCCGTGTTGAAGACGCGCTCTAAAAACAAGACTAGGAAGCTTGCAAGGATGCTTATGCAGGAATATGCCAATAGAAATACGGCACTTGAAATTTTGGAACTTAAGGATGAAAGATTTGTTCTGCAACTAAAAGCAGAGTTCACACCGCATGTGAGAAAATTGGTCACTAGACCATTGCTTTCTATGGGTCCATTGAAGACGCTTTCGTATATAGCCTATAAACAGCCAGTATCCCAAAAAAGGGTCATTGAAGTTCGGGGACACCACGTTTACAGTCACATAAAACTGCTTAAGGAGATGAACCTGGTAACTGCTGAAAGAAAGGGACGCTTAACAATGCTTAGAACAACAGATTATTTTGCAGACTATTTTGGACTAAGCCACGATGTCCCCGCGATGAAAAAAGAATTGAAAAACGTCTTCGAAGACTTTTCAAAGCAGGAGAAGGGCGCAGCTTCTAATGGATAGGTTTATATTACAAGACAGCGGTGATAATGCACACCCGAAAATTTAGGATTCAGAGGGAAACGCATGTCTGTTTGGCACGGTGACCTACATAAGAAGAAGCCTTCCGGAGGTAGAAAACGCGCTTATAGGNGAAAGAGGAAATTTGAGCAAGGCTCTTTTCCAGCGGAAACGCTGCTAGGCGAGCCTAAAAGGAAAGTTGATAGAGAAAGAGGCGGAAACGTGAAGATTAAGGTTTTAAGCGACAAGTATGCTTGCGTAACAGACCCTAAAAGTGGGAAGACGGAGAAGGTTGAAATTTTGCGTGTTGTTAGAAACCCGTCAAACGTTGACTATGATAGAAGAGGCGTNATAACGAAGGGTGCGGTAATAGAAACTTCTCTTGGGCTAGCGCGTGTCAGTTCACGTCCGGGACAGAATGGTATAATAAATGCCGTATTGATAAGTGAAGAGAAAAGTTAAAGTCCATTTCTCCTACTTTGGGGATGTTGCGCTTCGGATTTTGAGAAGATGTTTTGCAATTTTCTTTATAGTATCTTCTTTCGAACCGGTTTTTTCAACGAGTAACATGCCAACTTTTAGCCATGGCATTTTCGGATGGCTCGCATCAGTCACAACTTCAAATTTCAAGCCGGCCTTTTCGGCGGCATCTTTCAATTCAGAAATTTTTGGAGAGGCTACAGCTAGGGTTTTTGAAATTCTTCTCCCCTCATTTCTCGTTCTTGTAGCATCAAAATACGATGGCCAAATTATAAACTTGTTTTGTTTTCGCATGTGTGCTTTCTCCATAGTTATTTGTGGGCGTAATATGCTGTTAATTTAACATTAACCTTGTCTATTCTTACAAAGCCGAATCTTTCAAATTGCACTATTTCGTCTGGCTTTAAGGTTTTGCATGCACTTTCGGCTATTCCCTCCGCTATTGTTGCGTCCGGCATGACAACTTGGCACGGCATGTCGTCACCCACCGGAATCCAATGGATTAATTGCGCCTTGGCTTTTCTCGCTTCTTCGTAGGACTCGCTGGTGAATGATGCTTGGGCTGAATATGCATTTACGTTTTCGATTCTTACATTGAATAACTCCATAAGGCGGATCATACTTATCGTTTTTGAAGTTTCCGCGTCCCTTTTTGAAATCCAAAACCTTGCAGAGTTTTCGTTTCCTTCGGGCTTTATCTTGTATTCTCTAAATCCTTTCTCTGGTTTTTCGGGGTGTAGATTAAGCTTAGCTACAAATGTTTTTGGAATGTTTTTCACTGTTAGCTCAATTGGGTTGTGTACAAAGAAGTATCTGTTCGTTTTTGGGTCTAGGATTTTGCGGTTGTATGCGTATAGGTTTTCCCAGCTTAGGATAACGTCCGAGGTTTTCGGTCCGACGTCGATTATCATTTTCCTTATCGCTTCAGGCGTTATCCCACGCCTTCTCAACGCCGCGAAAGTTGCAAGTCTGGGGTCGTCCCAGTCCTTGTACAAGCCTTCTCTTATTCCTTGGACAATTTTTGATTTGCTGAGTGATGCTCCAGTAATTTTAAGCCTGCCATAGTGTATGGCTTCAGGATACTTCCAGCCAAAATACTTGTACATGTATTCTTGGCGAACCATGTTTGTTAAATGTTCTTTTCCGCGAATTATGTGGGTTACACCCATAAGGTGGTCATCTATGCCGCATGCGAAATTGTAAAGTGGCCAGACGTTATATTTGCTTCCAACTCGGGGATGAGGATACTTTTTCGTGTCTATGACGCGTAGTGCTGGCCAGTCTCGGACCGCTGGGTTTGGATGGTTTAAATCAGTCTTAACACGGTAAACCGCTTCGCCTTCTTCNTATTCNCCGTCAAGCATTTTTTGCCATCTTTCAAGTTGTTCCTCTGGAGGCAGATTGCGGCAGCTGCACGGCTTTCCAGCTAATATTTGCCTCCGAAAAGTTTCGGGTCGGCATATGCAGATGTAAGCGTTACCTTCCTTTAACAGTTTTACTGCATGTTCGTAGTACATTTGTATTCTGTCACTTTGGATGTACTCCTCGTCTGGCTTGCACTCCAACCAGGCTAAGTCTTCTCTTATACGTTCATAAAANGCTAGGACTGGTCTTTTCAGCTTCGGATCTGTGTCTTCGAAACGCAAGATGAACTTGCCACTATACATTCTTGCATAATCATGGCATAATATTATCGCTCTTGCCGAGCCTAAATGTAGAACGCAGTCTGGATTTGGCGAAAAGCGTGTGACGACATGCTTAAACTTTTCAACGTCTGGTAGTGGGGGTAAACGTCTTTCCTCTTCAACTTTCTCTTTTAGGAGGGCTTCTGGCCATTTCTCCTCAACGATGCGTTGCTGCTCGGTTAATGAAAGGCTGTTAACTTCTTGAACTACTTCGCTTATAATGGCTGATAACTCTTTAATTTTTGTTTTTAGTTCCGGTTTTTCTCCAAGGATTTTTCCGATAACTGGTCCATCTTGCGCTTTGCCGTCGTGTTTTATGGCGTTTAGCAATGCTATTTTTCGAATGTTTTCCCTAAGTTCCGCGTCTTCTTTTAAAGTCAAGGTTGGTACCGCTCTTTATCGGTTAGATTTTCCTTTCAATTAAGAATTTTGTAAAGGCGTTCAGCTTCTTTTTTGCGTCTGAATCTGGTAGAAGTTTTTCAACGTCCCTCCAGCTTTCTTCAACCATTTTTCTCGCATAATTCTTGACNTAATTTAATGCNTCATATTTTTCCATGATGTTTATGGCTTCATCCTTCAACTTTTGGTTTGTTGTGTGAATGTTTAGAATTTCGATAAGCCTATTTCTATCTTCAGCTTTTGCCACCTTTAGAGTATGAATGACAATGAGAGTTCTTTTTCCCTCTGTTATNTCTTGTCCTCGTCCACCCTTCTTCTCTGCGAATTCTTCGCCTGCCAAGTCTAAAATGTCATCTTGCATTTGGAATGCTACGCCTATGCTTTCAGCAAATCTTCCAAGCTTTTCCGTAAGCTCTTCATCTGCGTCAGCCAAAACAGCGGCGATTTTTGCAGACATCCTCGCTAATGTTCCAGTTTTGTAAGCGCACATTTGCAAGTAGTCTTCTTCGCTGATTTTGTCGGCGCTTGCTAAGCCTCTATGCCAGACAATGTCCATGGCTTGTCCGAGGCTTAAGTTAATCATTTCCTTTACGTAAATTTCATAGATTCTGTTCAATTTCTCCTCTGAGATTTTTTCTTTGCTTTTTATCAGTGGCAATAGTGGTAGGTAATACATGGCGTTTCCAGCGTTTATGGCTATGTCTAAACCGTAGATTTTGTATGTGCACGGTTTCCCTCTTCGCATTTCAGAAGAATCCTCTATATCATCTATTATTAGCGTTCCATTGTGAATGACTTCCGGGATTATTGCAAAGTCGATGAGCTCTTCTGAGTTTTTACCCAAAGCTTCGCATATAAGCAAGAAAAGCGTTGGGCGCCAGCGTTTTCCGCCTCTGTCTAGAAATTCCCATACTGGTTCAGCAATTGCCTTGTTTATAGCGGCTAGGTTGTACGTGTATCTCGGCGGGTTCACTTTAAAAAGAATAGTGTCTTCCGAAAATTTTCTCGGTATGTATTTTTCAATAGTCTTGTCTATCAATGCGGCTTTGTCTTCGAGGAGCTTATCAATATCCAACTTCAGCCTTGTTCCTCCTTGCATATTTCTCTATGTTGAATCCTCTTAGCTTTAGCCATTCCGCCGTCTTGCCCGTTATGACAACTGGTTTTTCTTTTAAAGAGCTTATACATTCGGCACCAGCAAGGAACATTGTAGTTTTTAGCTCTTCAATAAGTGTTAGAAGAGCGCTCTTTGTTTTTTTTACTCCTTTAACAGCCTCCTTAAGTATTGGTTGTGAGAGGCTTATTAGGCTTGCACCTAAGGCTAGAGCCTTGGCGATTTCTGTTCCGTCGCGTATTCCTCCAGAAGCGATTACTGGAACTTTCACTGTTTGTGAAACTTCAACTATGCTTATGGCTGTTGGTATTCCCCAGTCCCAGAAAACCTGTCCAAGCTTGCGTTGAAAAAACTCTTTCTTTCTTTTTGCACGGTGATATTCAATAGCTGCGAAACTTGTGCCACCTGCTCCGCTTACGTCTATNCCTTTCACTCCTGCAGCCTCAAGTTTTTCAGCGNCTTCAGCGGATATTCCCGCGCCTGTTTCCTTTACAATTACCGGCTTGTCCAATTCTTCGGCTATTGCGCGTATTTTTTCGAGCACTCCTCCAAATTTTGTTTGTCCTTCTGGTTGTATTGCCTCTTGCAGTGGGTTTAGGTGTATGGCTAAAGCGTCTGCGTCAATCATTTCTATCGCCTTCTCAACTTCTTTCATTCCATATCCGTGGACAAGCTGAACTCCGCCGACATTCGCTATTAAAAAGGCTGTTGGCGCCCTTTTCCTTGTTACGGCGAATGTTTCCTCAAATTTTTTGTCTTCTATTGCTGCGCGCTGGCTTCCAACGCCCATTCCTAATCCCAACTCTTCAATGGCTTCCGCTATTGTGGCGTTAATTTTTGTCGCCTCTGGGGTTCCGCCGGTTATTGCGCCAACGATTATTGGAGCTGCAAATTTGTGGTTGAAAACTGTCGTTTTTAGGTCTATTTTTTCTTTATCAATTTGAGGTAAAGCTCTGTGGATTAGGTAGATGTCTTCGAAGCCTGTTGTGGCTTTTTTTGCTTGTGTGTTCATGTTTAAAGAAATCCTTATGTGCTCTGCCTTGCGTTTTCTTGTTTCCTTAGCCATTCCTATTCCTTCTCTATTAAGGTGCCTTCTACTTTTTCTCCTTTCAGAACCTTGTAGATATAATTTGGCTTTGAAGCGTTTACAATTTTCACAGGGATTCCCTGTTCCAAGGCTGGTATGAGCTCCGCTATTTTGCCGAACATTCCGCCCGTAACGTCGCAAGCATCGGATCTTCCGAGTTTTCCATGAAGTTTTTTCAACTCTTCGAGTGTGAGATGGGCAAAAAACTTCGCATTTTTTTCCAGTTTTGGGTCTATGTTGTATAAGCCATCAACGTCAACACCCATGACAATTTGCTCTGCATCTAGCCTTGTGGCAACATGCGAAACAATCTGGTCGCCTGACAGTATGGTGAAGCCCAATCGTGTATCCAGCACAGCATCTCCGTAAAGCACTGGTATGAAGCCCATTTTTAGCGTAATCTTTAATGTTGCGTCTTCAAAGCATTTTATTCTGCCGTTTTCAGTTATTATGCATGAGGATGGTGTTATGCTTATGGCTGGAATGCTTTGCATAATCAAGGTGTCCATAAATAATCCGTTGAGAACGGTCATTACGTGGTGAGTTTCTGCAAATCCAACAAGTTGACCAGCGTCTCTAAATCCCTCTTTAATCGCGTATTTTTGAGCTAACGGATGACCGAAGCTTCCACCGCCGTGAACTATTACGAGATTTGGAATTTCTGCTTTCCGTATCTCTTGTGCTATTCGATTCATTTCNTGCGTTTTCGGTGTAAGCTCTTCATTCTTGTTTGTAATTACAGAACCGCCAATCTTCAAAATCGTCGGTTTATGTTGGTTCAACCCTTACACCTTCCTCTGTTTTTCTTGCTATGAAGGGTCTGCCGCCAACCCTCTGAATGGCTTCCATAATCTGATTAAGCCTCTCATTTTTTGCTAGCGCTATCATGCAGCCTCCTCCTCCAGCACCCGTCAATTTTGCGCCTAAAGCTCCGGCTTTTCTTGCGGCGTTTATGAGCCATTCCAGTGATTCGTCTGAAACTCCAACGCTGCAAAGTAGGGCGTGATTGATGTTCATCAGTTCGCCTACCGTTTCCAAGTCGCCTTCACTTAGTGCTTCTAGGGCTCTTAAGACTATCTCGCGGGCTGACAGCATTATCGGTTCTATTACTTGGGGGTATTTTTCTCGAAGTTCTCGCACTCTCTCAACCTGAACGCGTGTAGACCTTGTCACCCCGGTGTCTCCTATCACCAGTGGTGCGTCAATTTTAACGTCTAGTGGCTTAAATCCGGTGTCCATTTGAAAAAGCAGTGTTCCGCCGAAAGTCGATATTGCGGGGTCAATCCCGGAGGGTGTTCCATGGACAACTTGTTCAGCGTCGTAAGTTATGCGGAAAACTTCCTCCTTAGACATCTTTATGTTCAGTNAAGCGCTGACTGCGGCTGTGACTGCTGCCACGACCGCTGCTGAAGACCCTAAACCAGCGGCCACCGGAACCGTTGAGTTAATTTCTATGTCTAATCCAACTTTTTCTCCATGTTTTTCCAAGATTTTTTCTACAGCCCGCCTTATTGGCTCAAATTTTAGTTTTGCCTCTNTTGCATCGCCATATTCGACTTTAAAGTTTTCGTTTTCGTAGTATCCAGAAAGGTTTAGGTTTACTGAACGTATGCTTAAGCGCTTGTCTTGTCGAACTTCTGTTTTTGCATAGGCTCTTTTATCTATTGCTAGAACTATTGCGGGTTCACCGTAGATGACAAAGTGTTCTCCGAATAGTATTATTTTGGCTGGCGCTGAGGCGGTTACCCCCATGCTTAACCACTATTTTTTGAAACACACGGCGGCATACCCAACAACGCTTGAGTAGTCGCCAATAACATCTCCACTAGTCTTGTAACATAATAATTTTGCCTCTTTTGCGCCTAAACGTTTTGCCGCCGCAATCAANGCCATTATTGGTCCATACCCACAAGCACTGACATGTTTAGACTCGATTATTGAATAAAATTTGGCTGCATCCATCGCCTCAACAGCCTTAAGAGCCGCTGAATCTTTTTCTTTTGCAGTTTCATGCGGTTCATAATGTGTCATGTCAGAAGACGCTATTATCACGGCATTTTTTCCAGCTAAAACCTTTGCCACCNCTTCGCCAACCTCGCTTGCTGAGGTTAAATCTTGCATTAAAAAGCAGATTGGCACAATTTTGAAGTTTAAACCGTAGAGAAACTGGAGAAATGGAAGCTGAACCTCTATTGAATGCTCATGTTTATGGGCTGAATCATCAACATCNACGATACGCGCTTCACGCACAATTTGATTTGCAGTTTCACCGTCAACTTCCACATCGCCAAGTGGAGTACGCCAAACACCCTCGTTCATAACAGCCAGCGGACTGCCATAACCAGTATGATTTGGACCAAAAATAACTGCAACATCCGGTTTGCCATCCAACGCCAACTCGTAATAGGCGTGAGCTGCAACAGGACCCGAAAACATGTAACCGGCATGTGGACAAACTAAACCAACAATTCTTCGAGAGCCATTCTTCTTAACTTCTGGAATCNTTCTAGGTCCAAACTCGCTGAGGAAACATTCTCTTATCTGTGTTTTCAGTGATTCGGCGCTTCCCTCATAAAAGGCTCCTGATTGGGTTGGACGCCGAACCTTTGCCATCCTCCCTAAATTTCCTCCTCTTCTTTTGAGATCTTTGCCTCGAAATCGTCGATTGTTAAGGTTAGCTCCTTATCCGCTGCCAACTCTCCCCTTTCGCGTAGTACTTGTCTCGCTAGAAGCCAGTAAATCACCGCGAGGGCTCTTCTACCCTTATTATTTGTTGGAATAACTAAATCCACTCCAGAAAAATCGTTGTCTGTGCTGCATAAGGCTACAACAGGTATCCCCGTTAACGCAGCCTCTTTGACAGCTTGGGAATCAGCCCTCGGGTCTGACACTATTATAACTTCTGGCTCTATCCTGTTCGGATACAATGGGTTTGATAGTAGTCCAGGAATGAAACGTCCAATAACTGGAGTTGCGCCTGTCACTTCGCAGAACTTTCTGGCTGGTTCTTGCGCATATAGTCTTGCGGCGGCAGCCGCAATTTTTTGAGGTTCAAACCGTGCCAAAAACTTTGCGGCTGTTCTTATGCGGTCGTCTGTTTTCTTAACATCTAGGACAAATAGTCCATCTGGTCTTACACGGTATATAAATTGTGCCATATCCTTCGTTTTCATTCTGGTCCCTATATGAATTCCAGCAGATAACAAAGTGTCGCGTGGCAAGAGCAGTTCTTCTTCCGCTGGGGCTTCTGCAGCTTCTCCTTCAACTTTCTTTTCTTCATCTTCTGACAATTTTTATCCTCCTTTGAGATGTAGGATATCTGCCATTTTAGCTCTATCCTCTAGGAACTCCTCTATTCTTATCAACTCATTTATTTTTGCTATTCTTGCGCCTTCAACAACACCTGTTTTAATTATCGGGCATTTAAAGGCTACAGCCAAGTGGGCTATGTGCCAGTCGCATGTGTCGCCTGAACGGTGCGCCATTATGGGCGTATACCCATTTCTTTTCGCGTTTTCTGTTGTTTCAAAGGCATCTGTTAATGTGCCAATCTGGTTCACTTTTATTATTATCGCATTAGCCGCTTTCGTTGATATTCCTTGGCTTAATCTTTCATTGTTTGTGGCGAAGAGATCATCGCCGCAAATCAGGCAATTTTTCACTTTCTTCGTGAGTTCTGCAAAGCTTTTGTAGTCTTTTTCGTCAAATGGGTCTTCAACGTAAGATAAATGATATTTGTGGGCAAGTTCAAGGATAAATTCTAACTGTTCGCCTGAATCACGCTTTTTACCCTCTCTCGGGTAGACGTACTTCTTCTCTTTTTCACTCCAAAGTGACGATGCTGCTACATCAATGCCGAAGCCGCATTCAAAACCAAATTCGTTGCCGACTTCCTTGCATGTTTTTGATAGTATTTCAAGGGCATCCTCATTTCTGATGCTGGCTATCCAAGCTCCTTCATCACTTTTTCCGCCACTAAAACGCTCATCCTTTTTTCTTAAAATTGACCCAACCCTCTCGTGGATTTGAGCGTTGGCTGCTGCGGCGTCAAAAAAGGATTCTGCCCCGTATGGAAGGGCTAGAAACTCCTGAATTTCCGGTGTTTTTCCATAAGTATGTTTACCGCCACTTATAATATTGCCAAGCGGACATGGAAGTATATGGGCAAGTTGTCCACCAAGATGTTGAAAAAGTAGCGCGTCATGCGAGTTTGCTGCTGCTTCAGCGTTTGCAAGTGAAACAGCATAGGCTGTGTTTCCACCAATTACTCTGAAATCCTTTGAGCCGTCAATTTCATGAAGAGTTCTATCAATTTCTTCCTGAAAGTCAGCGTTTAAGCCCACAAGCTCGGGGGCTATTAACTCTTCCACCTTTTTTACTGCTTCATCAACCCCGCCTTGGGGATAATAAGCGACTTCTGCTTTTCCACGGCTTTTCCCAGCCGGGGCAGATGCTCTCCCGAATCCTGAAGTTGTTATTATGTCGACCTCAATTGTTTCCTCTCCTCGGCTATTGAAAACTTTTCTTGCCACTACATCTTCAATTGTTGTTGACATTCACCCACAGCCCTAATAGTATTGTCTCATTTCCTTCCTTTTTTCGGCTTCCTCGTAGAAGCGTAGGATTTCGTCAATTATCTCCACGTGTGAAAGGAGCATACGCCTACAACAGTAGCGTTTTATTCCTAAGCTGTCTAAAACCTCGCCAGCGTCTTCTCCAGCCTTAACCCTTCTTGCAAATTCTTCCCACACATCTGCGACGACTTTGCCGCAAGTGAAACATCTTACTGGTATAATCATCAACATTCGCCTCTTATCTGTAGCTTTTTTGGTCTCGCGCCCTCGCGCCTGGGCCGCCAAACTTTTTAGGTTCTTTTCTTCTAGCGTCCCCTGCAATCATTGTTCTGTCATACTCAGCGAAGACTGTGCGCAAATGTGCACTCTTCGTCCATTTCAGTAGAGCATTTGCTATAGCCATCCTTGCGGCTTCTGCTTGTCCCATGTAGCCGCCACCAGAAACTTTTATGTCGATGTCCAACTGTTTCCAAATATCATCTCCAGCTTGAATTAGGGGCTCCATTATCTTTTCGCGGGCAACTTTCGGTTCGTAAATTTCAAGAGGTATCCTGTTTATACGCACTCTTCCTGTTCCAGGTCTTACGATAGTGCGGGCTACTGCTGTTTTTCTCTTTCCGCTGACGACTAAAACTTTTTTAGCTGGCATAACTATTCACCTGTGCTCCATCCTATTTCTTTTGCTAAATCGCCGATTGTTAGGTAGGGGCACGTTAGTTTGCTTGCTTGAGCGTTTGGTAATGTTTCCATCTCGTGGTTTTTAAATTCGTCTGGTCTTCCTATGAAAACTTTAAGCCGCTTATATGCTTGTTTGCCCTTTGGCTGCTTGTATGGAAGCATCCCTCTAACGGTTCTCCTGACAATCCTGTCTGGTCTCTTATAATGGAAAGGTCCGGCCTTTGGGTATCCAACTTCCAAAAACTCCTTTGCTTCCTTAACTTTGCTTTCCTTCCTTCCAGAAATTACGGCTTTTTCAGCGTTGACGATAACTATTTCTTCTCCCATTAAAAGTCGTTTAGCGATTATGCTTGCCATTCTACCCAGAATGAGCCCCTCGGCGTTTATCACTTTAACGCTCTTTTTTGCTCCTTCCATATTTTCACCCAATTATCTTGACGTTAGAGCCTTTCGGGTTCTTCTTGATTAGATCTATGATGGATAGGCATTTTCCCCTTGCGGCTAATATCTTCTCTTTCGCTTTCTCAGAAAAGGCGAAGGCTGCAACGGTGACTGGATGGTTGACAACCCCCGTTCCTAACACTTTGCCTGGCACAACAACGACATCGTTTTTTTGTGTATGCCTATTCAAGCGGCTTAAGTTTAATGCAATGCGTCTTCTTCTGGGTTTTGATAAGATTTCGGCGGTAACTCTCCAAATTTCAGCGTTATTCTCCCTACCTTGCTTTTTCAAAAATCTAACGAGTTTTACAAGTTCAGGATTTGTTGCCCTACTTTTCTTCATTTTCACTACCTTCAATTTGACTTTTAAGCTCGTTCAGCTGCTTGTCCAATATTTTGACGGCTTCCATCATTATCCTTTCGGGTGGAAGCACATTTGTGGATTCGATGTTAAATATGAACGCGCCTTTCTCCCAACTGACTTCTAATGCCTTTGGGTCTTTTGGGCATACCTCAACGCAGTCCATGCATAGGGTACATGCTGCTAAATTTTTAACTTCTATTTCGCTATTCTTCTTCGCGTAAACGTTTCTTGGGCATATTTCTATGCATTTTCCACATAAATCACAATTTTCGTGTTTTATCTCTATCTTTGGGTAATACTTGTATGTGCACATGGAAACTGGCTGCCATTTCGCATGGACTTTTCCCTTTCCAAGTCTTGCATAAGCCTCAAGTTTCAATTTCTGCTCTTTTGCAAGTTTTATTATTGGGATTTTGCTGCTTACCGGCACTATTTCAGGGTTTTCCGACATCAAATCGCCGGAATAAACTATTCTTGCCTCGCCTTTTGCCTCCACATCAAGCGTTAACGTGACTCTGCAGAGGCTACATCCAAACTCGCTTTTGCATTGGCATTCTTCAGGCAAATTATAATTATCCAAATCTGTTTTTAACGGGATTAGTCCAAGCCTATGTGCAATCATCTCATCTTGCAGCACAGATGAGTTCTCTATTATTACAACCTCGTCTATTGCCATGCAGGGGACTTCCGAAATAACTGTGCGCCTTAGGGCGTTCATGTATGGAGTATCAACTCCACGAATAAGTAAACGCATGGTTGTATCATTTTTCTCAAGCACTTCTATTTCCACTTATTTTGACGCTCCATAAGACATTATGATAACCGTTGTGCCGTTCAATAGAATACTGGAGCTTTATATAAATTTGGCGATTTCTCCCGCAAAACCCTATTTTTGTTTTCAGCATCTTAACTGGTTTACTTTTCTCCTATTCAGCTGGTAGCGACTGAGGTAGGCTTATGAACATGGCTTAATAGGTGCGCGTGTCTTCATCCTCAAAGCGTCCAAAGCTGAAGGACGTGTGCATCGTTAACCACATTAAATAAGCCTTTTAAGGCTTCTTACGCATCTAATGGTCTATAAGAGTTTTCCGATTAGCATGTTGGTTTAGTTCTCTCACGCCAAAAAGCGTAAATAAAGGATTTTTGGACTACGAAATTTGATTGAAGGTAATTGTATGGCGAGTCCACATCTGAAGGGAAAAGTTGAACCTCTTGATGTTAAAGAGAAAAGTATATCTCAGCTTATGTCAGAAATGGCGAAAACGGCTTATCAGGGGAGAAAGCTTGGAGAAGCCGTTGAAGTTTGGGAGGAAATGCTGAAGGAGAAGGATTTGACCATAATTATGGGGCTCGCAGGCTCAATGAGCACGGCTGGGCAGTGGAAAATAATAAATTGGCTTGTAGAAAAGAGGTTTATAGATGTTCTTGTTTCAACAGGCGCCAACGTATCAGAAGACATTGTTGATGCTATGGGCTTGGGTTATTGGCAGGGAAAAATCAACGAAGACGATAGAAGACTTTTTAATGCTGGTATAAACAGGTATTACGACGTTTATGGACGTGAATCGGATTATAGGAAGATGGAAGATCTTATAACCGAATTTATGTTAACTCTGAAGGGTGATGCCGCTTATTCTTCTATGGAGTTTCTCTATTTATTCGGTAAATGGCTTANTACGAAAGGAATAAAGAGCATAGCGGCGGTAGCCTCGGAGAAAAAAGTTCCAATATTCTGTCCAGCAATAATGGACAGCGCCTTCGGCGAAGCTTTTTTGTTAGCTGCGAACAAGGGTAAGTATATCACGCTTGATGAAGGGAAAGGATTTCGCCAATTTAACACTATAGCTGAAAGAGTTAAGGATATAGGTGTTGTATACATTGGCGGTGGTGTTCCAAAGGATTTCACACAACTTCTTGCCATAGGGATAGTTTTAACTGAGTCTCCAAAGAGTGAAAAAAGAGAAGGCTACTTTCGCGAGGCAGTCAGAGACTATTATTATCCACATAAATACGCNATTCAAATAACAACAGATTCGCCTCAGTGGGGTGGGCTTTCAGGCTGCACATTAGAAGAAGCAGTTAGTTGGGGGAAGGTCCACAGCGAAGGAAAAAGAGTAATGCTTTATTGCGATGCAACAATAGCTTTACCATTAATAGCCCATGCACTTAATGAAAGAGTCAGATTTGAACGGCGTGGCGCTGACCTTTCCTGGCTTTTTAAAGAAGTTTCCTAGATGCCGTTCTTAACCTAAAGCGCCTCTTTGTTTTCTTCATAATTATTTCATAACATGATTTGCAGAGAGGTGGCTTCATCTCCTGAAATTTCTTTTTCCACATCTAAAAAAATGATATTTTTTCCGTCATTTAATCGCCTTCATAAGTCCGCCCTCTTTAAAGATAACATTCATTTTCTCCAATTTACGGCGAAGGGGTTCCACAGCCTCGTAGACTTCACTCTCCTTCCTTGTACCCACACACGATCTTGCCGACGGAGAAAATTAGAAAAGCAACGCTTGGGCTTTTCATTCGGTAAATTGTACCTGGAAACTGCTCTGGCTCATACATGATGCTGCCACCCAAAGGAGGTTGCTGGCATAACTCCTCGAGGTCAACAGGACCGCCATGCTTTCTCCTTCCGATGCTCCTTTTCTGTTCAAGGATAAGGGTATCGTTTTTGGTGAAAAACATGAACTTAGTTATTCCCCTTTTTATCTAAGGCACTACGTCTGTTCGAGGCTAACTTTACAGTAAAGTTTTTAGGCGGGGTTAAGCATAGCCCGTTTTTCGGGCACGCTTTAGCCCTTCAAGTTTAAAGGGAGGCGCGTTTAGTTTGCCTAGGAAGGGGAAGAAGAAGCCTGAGGAAAAGAAGGCTGAAGAAAGCAAACCAGCAACAGGCACACAAACATAGGCTAAGCAATTGCATCCAATGTTTTTCCCCTTTTTATCCTCTATGCAAAGCCTCGTACTCCTATTAGTAATGGTTAATCAGCTAGGGGCTGTATGGCATTTTGATGTGGTTTTCATGTTCGTGAATTGCTGAAGCACTTTTCCAGAAAAGATAAGCCTGCTCAGCTATTTTTGCATTATTTCAATTTTTATATCAGCAAAAGAGTTGTGGAATCTGCCTAAACCCTTCTTCCCCTTCTGCCGCCGGGTCTTCTTGTGCCGTCATGTGGAATTGGCGTAACCTCTTCTATGCGTCCTATCTGAAAGCCAGCTCTTGCCAATGCTCTTATTGCCGCTTGTGCTCCTGGACCAGGTGTTCTTGGTCCTGAACCGCCTGGCGCCCTTACCTTTATGTGTATGGCTGTTATCCCCTTGTCTTTGGCTATTTCCGCTGCAGCTGATGCGGCTCGCATGGCTGCGTATGGTGATGATTCAAGTCTGTCTGCTTTTACGAACATTCCGCCTGATGTTCTAGCGATTGTTTCTGCGCCTGATATGTCTGTTATGTGGATTATTGTGTTGTTGTAGGAGCTGTAAATGTGGACTACGCCCCATTTTTCTGTCTTTTTACTTGCGCCACTCATGTTTTGTCTTCACCTGCTTCTTGTCTTGAGCTTGTCGTAGCTAGTGCTGTTGCTTGGCGGATTGGATGATTTTGGTTGGCAAGTGGGCTTTTTGGCGAATACGTTATTTTTTCTTCATCTTCCCTTGTTACAATGTAGCTTGGGACGGTGACTTTTCTTTCTCCTATTGCTATGTGTCCATGGGCTATCAGTTGTCTGGCTTGGTGTATCGTTTTGGCTAAGCCTTTACGGAAAACTATTGTTTGCAGTCTCCTTTCAAGGATGTCTTCCACCGTTAAGTCTAAAACGTCGTCTAAAATTGCTGTTTCATCAAGTATGCCCAGCTTTTTCAAGCGGGTTAAAAGTTCTTCTTCCATCTTTCTGCGTTCTTCTGGGGCTTTTCCTATAAGTGAACGGGCTATGCCTCTAAACTTTGATAGGGTTGTTTCATGTCGCCAGAGTTCATGTTTGTTCCGTAAGCCATACTGTCCTAATAGTTTGAGTTCTTCTTGTAGAACATCTGCTCTCCATGGAAATCTTGGAGTTGCATATTTCTTCTTCTGCTTCTTCGGATCGCCCATAACTACTTACTTCCCGATGCTGGTCTTGCGAGTGCTTTCTTCTTAACTCCAAGGGCTTTCCCGCTTCTCCCAGTGGTTTTCGTCCTCTGTCCTCGCACTTTTAAGCCGTAGGCATGGCGGTATCCGCGCCATGATTTCAGTTCCTTCTCATGTTCAATATCCATTTTGGTTCTTAACGTCAAATCTGCGCTGATTAAGTGTGAATCCTTTCCAGTTTCGAAGTCCTTTCTTCTATTCAACAGCCAGTTTGGTATTCCAAACTTTGCCGGCTCTTTTATTATTTCCTCTATTTTTTCAACTTCAGCCTCTGATAGAAGACCTGCCCTTGTATCTGGGTTTATTCCTGCTTTCCTTAGAATTGCGTTTGCTAGGCTTAGACTTACCCCTTTAATTTTTCTAAGTGCATAGGGAACTTTTAGAGTGCCATCTACGTCCGTATCTGTTATTCTAAGTATGTGGCGGAATTCTTTTGACATTTGATGCCGTCCATTTTCTGTTGAAGCTAACTAGGAAATAAACCATATTTTATTTAAAGCTTACTCGCTTATAAATGGGAACGAAGCGTTACACTTAACCTATTCTCTTTTCATAAACTATCTTTGTTGAGCCTGAAAGTTTGAAGTCTAGTTTCTCAAGTGCCTTTACTATTGGTTTGTAATTGCATGTGAACGCGTAAATTTTCGCTTTTTCAGATCTGTGGCAATGTGTTTTAAGTAACCGCATCATGTCTGTAACCGCGATATAATTTCCATCTACATAGCATGTTTGGACAGCGTTTTCAAGCCATTCCCTTGCTGGGGCGTCATCAATGAGGGTTAAACCGTCAATTTCGCGTTTACTATTTAAATGCACTATTGCTTTCCGCTGCATAATGAATTGTTTCAGGTCTTCTTTTTCCAGCGAATACCAGTGGAAAAGAATAGTGTATAAGCCAGCGGCTTTGCGGTAAACCCTTGAGTTTTGAAGATAACGTAGTAATGCTTCTGTTTCTGATTTTTCTGCAAATCTGGAGTTTACGCTTTTCTCCATAATTGTTTTCTCCGTTGTCATCTCAACAAACTCTGTTATTGGCTTAAATCCTAGCTTTTTTAACACGGTCCTTGCAGCCATATTGTCTGATTCAGTTACAAGTCTTGCCACTTTTGCGCCCTTATGTTGCGCGTATTTTAAGCATTTTTTGGTTATGGCTGTTGCTACGCCCATCTGCCTATAATTTGGATCTGTTCTCGCTCCGCTTAACCAAACTTCATGGGGTTTGTCCATGCTCAGCTTTGAGATTCCAACCGGAGCACCGTTAATGGTGGCTACGAAAACCCTTCCACTCTTGTCTTTGAGCCAATCATCCCAAACTTCTTGTATGTAATCGCCCCAACTCCAGGTTTTTTCGCAGAATCTGAAAACTGCTTCACGGTCGGAATTTTTGGCTTTGCGCACAGAGATTTTCGCCTTTACTTTTCGGTTTTGCATGCTGATATTAGAAAATTCAGATATGCCTAATAACTTTACGTTTGTTGTTCAAGCGAGTTTGGAGTGGAAAATAACTTAACTTTGTTCTGCACTTCTATTTAGGAGGGGATGCGGATATGCCCGTTGTCCATGTAAATGTTTGGGAAGGGTTTGGCGCAGAGAAAACGAAGACTTTGATACGGAACATAACGAGAGTTTTTGAGGATTTAGGAATACCAAAGCAGGCTGTGGAAGTTATAGTGCATGAAATTCCGAAATCGCATTGGGGAATCGGCGGAGAAACTGCAGCCGAAAAGTTTCCAGCGAGTTCAAATTAGCGGTAGTGCCTAAGCTATTTTTACTCTCTATATTTTTATTTGAATACTAGCAAGAAGGTGTGGCGTACGCACTTCTGTTTTTCAAGCGTGTATAAGTGGGCGTATATTGGGCAGTAGATACCAGTGCTAGTTATGCGCACATAGAAACCCCCAAAAACGCGCGCAGTAAGCGCGCTGTGTGGGGGCATAGAAATTAATGGAATTATCTGGGAAAGATTTCCATAGATTTTAGGTATCTCCAGCTTCTGGGGGTGTGCATTAGCACCTTTATTGTATAGTGTCCTTGGAAGCTTGTTCCGTCATTAAGGTAACCTGTTATGGTTAATGTGACGTTTTCAAACCTTCCTGCAAGGCGACTGTTTTGAAGGATTAGGTTTATTACTGCGTGTCTTTCGATTTTGACCATCAAATCCGAGGTTCCGTCGTTGTCGTAATCTGTAATGGCGGTCGGTTTCAGCATTGCTGGAACTGTATCATTAAGTAGTATGGTCGAGATGTTAATGTCTTGCACATTATAGCCTTCTGGGAGTTCAATGAAGGCGGTAATCCACATGCCTCTACTTTGTAGGTTTAAAACGTTTGGGGAAATTTTAACAGACGCTGCTATTTCAGGTAGGTTAAGTAGAATGTATCGAATGACATTGTCGTTTAGGTCTCCGTCGTTATTAAGATCTGCGCCAACATCCTTTTCACATGTTTCAAAAGCAATAGTGTTTCCGTAAATGGACGGGTTGATTCCCTCAACTCCCAAATTAACTAACGTCTTGGTTGAAACATCGTAGTATCTAATCACCCAATCTTCAGCGTCTCCGTCACCGTTGAGATCTCCTACCCCGTAATCAGCTTCCGGCGTTGTGAATACTATTAGATTTCCGTATATGCATACCATGCGCCCATCTATTTTTGTATCGACTAACGACCCATCAGAGATATTATAATAAGTAATAGCCGTGTAGGTTCTATAATGTGCTTCAAAAGCTATTATGTCTCCATATAGTGCAGGCCACCATCCTTCAGCCCCTGTATTCGTCACAGTCCCTGAAGAAATGTTGTAATATCTAATCACAGAATCGTCCACGTCACCATTAAGATCCTGGCCAACCTGGTTCTCAAAGGTCGAGAAAGCTATCACGTCTCCATAAATCGATGCACCCCATCCAACAGCCTCCGTATTCCGTAGAACCCTTAACGAAAGATCATAATATCTTATGACAGAGTCGCCTTTATCCCCGTCTCCGTTCAAATCCATGTTTGCGTTCGCCTCATAAGTTGGAAAAGCCATTATGTTTCCATAAATTGAAGGGATGTCAACAAAGGCTAAGACGCCAGTATCCACAAAATTTCCATTCGTAAGATTGAAATACCTAACAGTCGAGCCCGTGAAAGTTATTATGTTTTCATATATTGCCGGATAATGTCCTAAAACTTTAGTGTTGGTTAAACTATGAGAGGAGATGTTATAGTATCTTATTATCAAGTCGTTACTGTCACCATCATCGTTCAGGTCCTCACCGGCTAATTTTTCATCAGTGAAAAANGCTATAATGTCTCCGTAAACTTTAGGCGCCATTCCCAGAGCCTGCGTGTTAACTATTTTCGCACCAACAGCCATTATTTCGAAGTACGCAGACAAATTCCATCCTTGCGTGTCTCTTACCACATATTTTCCAGGCTTACAAAATTCCCCTCTAAAATCNTCAAACTGGTTCCAGACATATGTATTGCTTTGTCCAGGCTCTAATGACCATGCTAAAAATGCAAAAATTTGGGGATAAACAGGTTCCTCATCAGGATAAGTGAATATCTGCCAAGGGGGATAACCGCCAACGTACACTTTTTCATCGCCAACATTTTTAAGAATTATCGTGACATTTTCNCCTAAAACATAGACGCTCCTATCGGTTTCTAAGATTAACTTAATGGTATTTTCAGCCGGATGCAATTTTTNCCCATTCTGATCACGACCTTGAGTGATTATTTGACTTCGCACCGAAACAGGCAGTACGCTTTGTATAGAAACCAACAGAACCACCAACACGAAACTTAACATCCCAAAAAATGTCTTCTTCATCCCTTTCCCTTAACAGAATAAAAAAGAAGGAATTAAATAAGGTTTGCGAAATTCCTCAAATCTCAGATCGACATAACAATATGATAGCAGTAAAATTAAACAATGGCACTATGAATCCTGACACACGAAATTTGTCGATACGTTAAGCTAGAACGTTTTAGAAGAGTTTTGCGTCATGAGATTTTGTAAGGCATGTTCTGCTTCAAGTTGAAAATGGGGGAGGGTCCCTCTCCCCCTCCGTCTCTGTCTCTGATGGGTGAGGGTTTTGACTCTTTTTGAGGAAAAGCCTTGCAGAACCTTCAGGGATGCATCGTGGCTTCAGCCCCTTTCTCTACCACCAGACGGCACACCGCTTTGCCGTAAAAGCGACTTGAAGTTTATGGTGTCTTTCTTTCAGATGAGTTTAGAAATGGTCAAGCCAGAAACACATTCATTTTCGGCAAGCCTGGAACCGGAAAAACGGTTTGCATCGCACGCTTGTAAAAGAGTTTCTACGGCATAGAAACCTCGACTCAACCCTGATATGCATTATTAGAAGTATGATTCGACTATGTCTGCCAAAAAGACGACATGGTTTTCCTGCGCAAACGCAAATAAAAATATAGATTATACCCCCAGAAATATGACTTAAATCGTAATATAGGTTAAATCTTTTAAAGGGTTTGTGCTATAATCAGATGGTAGAGTCTGGTGTGTTGGTATGGTTAAGAGTGGAGAAGAGGAGAAGATTCGGCGTATATTGACTGATCCTAAGCTTTCGGCGATTAAGGCTATGTTAGAGAAGGATCATGCGATAGATTGCATTTTCCTGCTTTATATGAATCGTGGTAAGTGGAAGGAGGCGAAGGAGTTCATGCGCGAGAATGGTTTGACGCTCAGCGATGGGACTTTTAGGGCTAGAATGATTGAGATTGAAGATTTGGGACTTGCGAAGGGTGAGCGTATAGATCCTTTGAAGAAGAAGTATGCGAAGACGGAGGTTGGCGAGAAGGTGGCGAAACTTTTGCTGGAGTTTTTTGAGAAGCTAGGGGCCTGAAGGGCTTGAGGATACGCGCGCATATGTAGGGAATAAGTTTTCTTTTTTGTTGTACAAGTTGCCCTTTTATGGGTTTCTAGATGCTGTAAGAGTTCTTTCATTTTTTGTTTTGTAGTTTTGTTTTACAAATGATAAATATGGTGTATTAAGTCGTAAGACTTAAATGCTTATACTCCACTAACATACACAACTAACCCAAAAAGGAGGGATAGAAGAGAAATGAAAATGTTTAGAAGCAAAAAAGCCCTAAGCCCCGTCGTCGCATCGATCATACTCATTGCAGTAACAGTCGCAGTCAGCCTAGCAGTAGCCGTGTGGATGGGAGCNNTAACATTCACATTCACAGCAACAGAACAAGTACAAATAACCGACCTAGACTTTCAAGGCAACGGCACCACAATAGTTGCAACAGTAAGAAACACTGGAACATCGTCCGTGACAATTGTTGACGCTTGGGTAAACGGTCAGGAAAAAACCATTAGTTCAACAACTATAAATGGAAATGGCAACGCTACTATTACCATATCCTATAATTGGATTAATGGCNATACTTACGAGGTGAAACTGGTAAGCTCAAAAGGCAATACATTCCTTAGGACAGAGACGGCGCCATATGGCACTTCATAGAACCAGTGAAAATTGTGGGGGGCTGGGTGAGTTAACCTTTCCATATCCCATATTGTTCCATACTATTGGAGGTGCAAAATGAATGGTAGTAGAAATTAAGGAGTACAATTCAGCTGAGGAAATAGCCGAAACCTTAGAGAAGCAAATAGCTGATACAAAAAGCGTTCTAGGCGAGTACCTTCGCAGNCTAGACGACATCAGACTGTTGGCTGAGAAATCCAAAAAGATCCGCGAAGTTGTCNTGAAGTTGGCTGGTAAGAAGGCTGTTGGCGAAAGCCTCGGCGAGATTACCATTGGTAATTTGAGCATAGTCTTAGATGCGAACCAGTTTCATGAGCTTACAGCTATTGAAGAGGTTGTGCGTAGCCACCAAGAGAGGCTTTTGGTTTTGCAGAAGGCGCGTGAGGCTTTAAAGTGGCTAGATCAGCTTGGTGACACTGAGGGCTTGAAGTATCTTGTTGTGGAGAATGACGGCGTTCCTGAGCGTATACTCTTCAAGATATCTTAAAAGTGAAGGCTGTGTGAAACATGGATAGCGAGGTTTACTTGTTTGCCCTAAAGAACGCTTTAGATGAGATTAGGAATGTGTGTCCGGATATTACTGGCGCCTTTATCTTCAAAGAGAACGCTAAGGTTGTTGCTGGTGATGGCACGTTGGCTGACAAGGTTATAGTGCGTGTTATCGATGCTTTTGACGGCATTTTTGAAAGGGCAAGCGCCATAGGCGGCATTGGCAGTGTCACGATCATGGTGTTAATGGGCGTGTTAGTGTTTCCCGCGTTAACGATTTTTACATGGTTATTGCAACTTCAAAGAAGGCTGACGTGAATTATGTGAACACTGTGACCCGCGTTTTAGTTCCTACGATTCTAAGGTTGCTCGATAGAATCTGCCCTACCCCCCTCAAGAGCAAATCAGCAATCGAGGATGTCACATTGGAGGCTGAAGAGCCGCTGACAGAGCTTGAGGAGAAACCTTTGGGGGAAAAAGAAGTGGAGGAAAAGCCTAGTGTTAAGGAAAAGGTTGAGGAGAAGCGCGGGGAAGAGGCTGCGGTTGAATCTAAGACTAAGGCTTTTACTGCTGAGCCTCCTGTGAATCAGCTTATTGTCGAAAACCTTGGTGCACGTGCGCGTAGCTTTCTTTTTCATTCTGACACTGTGCGTGTGGATTCGGCTGTTTTGTCGCAGTGGGGTGAGCTTTACGAGGGAGTTAAAATCAAGGAAGTTGAAATTGAGAGTTTTGGAGGTAAGTCTGCGCGTTGTAAGGTTAAGCCTATTAAGGATTCAAAGTACGATGGAAAGGGCATTATACAAATGCCTGAGAAGGTTCAGTTGAGCCTTGAAGTTAAGAAGGGTGAGCTCGTTAGAGTTAAGCCTTTAGTTGAGTAGTTGGGGGATGATGGTTTATGGTGAAGAAGAAAACTGTTGAAGGGGTTTCAGCTGTTGCTGAGCCTTTGGCTGTTGAGGAAACCGTTGGCGCTGGTGATTTGCGTGCGGTTCTTGAGGAAATTAAGGGTTATGATGGTGTTATTGGGTACATCTTGAGGAATTCTACGACTGCGGCGATCGACCTTAAAGACCCTTCGAAGATTATTGATTTTGCTGTTCTTTCTTCGTGCGCGCTTGACGCTGGCGAGGAAGTCGCTGAGGTTTTCAGTTTGGGTAGCGTCAAAAATGTTGTTGTTGATGGCGGCAGTGTTAAAGTGCTTTCTTTGGTTGTTGGCGACAATAAGGTCAGCGTTTTTATGGATAGAAACGCTGATTCGGATATGGTTTTGAAGAAGTTGCTTTTGGGTTAAAGTGGTTTTTCTCTTTCATTCTTTATTTTACGTTTTGGGTTAGGAGTTTTTGGAAGTTTTCGTCGAGTTTTATCTTTTCGGTTTTTGAGTTTATTGTTATTAAGCTGTATTCTTTTAGGAACGCTATGATCTGTGTCATTTGAGTTTTGTTAAGTTTTGTTTTTTGTTGCAATTCTTTTATTGTATGCCATTTTCCGTCGTTGAGTACTTCTAGGATTTTTGTGATTGGTGTTGTCGTTGATGTGTCCCTCGCTTGGTGATACGTTTGTTATTTTTTGTTTTTATGGTTTCTGGGGTTGTGTTTCAGAAGTTTTTTCTAGAAGATTGTTTGGGTTAGTTTTGTTAGTAATTTTGTGTTATTTTATTACTTGTGGAATTCGGGTTCCGTATTCTAATTTGAGTGAAGCTTTAGATGGTGTTAATAAGACTAGGCTTATGTATCGTTGTAATTTGTATCATGTGGAAAAGGTTAGAGTTCCATTATGTCTTCAAGTATGGAAAGCGTATTCTCCATCCTCGCCCTCTCCTTAACAACATCCAAATCAACCCTTGAAAACCTCAAAATCGCCTTAACATCCTCCACATCCTTCAAAGCTCTTTCTTTAGGCACAGTAGCCCTAATCATCCGCAGTTTAGCCAAAACCAAAACCAAATCCTCAGGCGTTTGGAAAAAAGTTCTTAAACCAGCCACAGTTCCCGCTTTCCTCTCAAACCTTCGCTCAGAAAAAATCACGTCAACACTGTAAGGCGTAGAAGCATCCCTAAAAGTAGCTATCCTATAACTAGACTCGAAAGCCCTACCAATTTCTCTTTCATCGGCAATTAATCCCGCGCCCTTCAAAGCAGCCAAAAGTTTCTCCTTATACTTTCCCTCTGGAACATAAACAACAACATCCACATCCACTGTAGTTCGCGGAACACCATAAAAACTCGCGCGCGCGCAGTGTTTTTATCCGTTTAAACATAGTTACTTCAAACGTAAAAAAGGGGAAAAAGTAACATTCTTAATCAGCAGAGGGATAAAAACACTTTGACGGGATTACAGCTATAGAAACTTCCAGCTGTAACCCAACATTTTGTTCAAAGGTAGATT
>JGI24721J44947_10001709_pt1 | contig 31326 bp, 28 predicted proteins | sample YelNatPaOPGAMG01_FD_44947 | JGI IMG/M metagenome (IMG submission 44947) | reverse complement strand
AATGATATCCTAATAATTGATTGTAAATAGACCGTACTTTCTGGCCTGCATATTCCCATTTAATCGTTTGAATTTCTTTCAAACCCTCTTCATGCAAATGGCGATAAAGAGCCGGATATCTTACAATAGCATACATAGCATCCGACATAGCTTCAACATCCCAATAATCAACTTTTATGGAATTAGAAACAACCTCAGCACAACCGGATTGTTTCGAAATAATGGTCGGTGTGCCCACCTGCATAGCCTCGAGAGGTGAAATTCCAAATGGTTCCGAAACCGAAGGCATTACATACACATCACTTTGCGCCAGCAATTCATAAACATCCCGCCCTTTCAAAAAACCGGTGAAGTGAAATCGATCGGCAATGCCTTTTTCAGCCACCATTCGAATCATGGCATCCATCATATCTCCATTACCCGCCATCACAAATCGCACATGTTTAGTTTTTTGTAACACGCGTGCCGCTGATTCGACAAAATACTCCGGNCCTTTTTGCATGGTAATTCTGCCCAAAAAGGTAATAATCTTATCTTTATTGGGGAGTTTTTTGAAAGATTCCACATTGGGTAAAGGCTCAACGGCGTTATGTACCGTTGTTACTTTGCGTGGATCGATATGATATTTTTCAATCACAATATGACGAGTCAAATCGCTGACAGTAATAATATGATCGGCCATATCCATGCCTCTTTTTTCGATGTTATATACTGTCGGATTAACATTTCCACGACTTCGATCAAAATCAGTAGCATGTACATGAATAACCAAAGGACGACCGGTGATTTGTTTAGCAAAAATTCCNGCCGGATAGGTTAACCAATCATGAGAATGGATGATGTCAAACGAATATGAATGTGCAATGACGCTTGCCACCGCTTCATAATTGGATATTTCTTCCAATAAATTGTCAGGATAACGTCCTGAAAAGTTGATGCATCCTAAATCATTCGTACCAATACGATTAAAATCATAAAAAATATGATTTCGCAAGTGATAAAATTCATCTGGAGACATGAACTTCCCAATTCGTTCGTTCACCATGTTCCAATCGACATTTTTCCAAACAACCGGAACAAAACAAGCTCCAATAATTTTCAAAAAACGTTGATCTTCATCACCATAAGCCCGTGGGATGACAAAAGTAATTTCCATGTCTTCCTGCAGCGACATTCCTTTTGTTAATCCATAACTCGCAGTTCCTAATCCTCCTAAAATATGGGGTGGAAATTCCCATCCAAACATCAATGCTTTCATGTCAATCCTTCAATTTAAATAGCTTGATCGTGGCTAAAAAAGTTCAACAAAATAGGCTCATATTTCTAATGAATCGACGGATCGGTTTTCAGATTGTCCGTCATATAAATAGAATGATAAACCCTCAAAATCTCACCGACGCTCATGGCAAATGACATTGCGCCGTGCCCTTGAAAAGGAGGATTTCCATCGTGCAGCTCCGAAAGCGTTCCAACACATAATTCCGTCATTTCCGACTCAAAGCCAATGAGTAATCGTTCAATAAACGAGAAACCGCTGCGTTTGTAAATGCGCAAATAGGCATCGGCAAAAACACCGGCAAGCCATGGCCAAACCGGTCCATTGTGATAATTTCGGTCACGCTGTAACTGACTTCCAACATAAAAAGGCCTGTAAAAAGGACTTTTGGGACTCAGCGTTCGCAATCCTTTAGAGGTTAANAGTTCACGAGTCACCATATCTAACACTAACTTTTGCTGATCTTTCTGTAAAGGAGAAAACGGCAATCCAACAGCAAAAATCATATTCGGACGTACCTCTACATTAGGATGCGTTCCATCAACAAAATCATATAAATAATTCCCATTCCAAAACACATCGACAAAAGATCGTTTGGTCATTTCCGACTGATAATCCAACAAATCAGAGGTGTACTCATCTTTTAATGAAGAAGCAATTTGTACTGCAAACTTTAAGGCATTAAACCACAATGCATTCATTTCAACTATATATCCACTGCGTTGTACAATTGGTTGTCCATTTTCAAGCGCATTCATCCATGTCGCTGCTTTGTGAATACCATTGGTATATAGCAACCCGTTGTCATGTAAAAACAAATTAGGATGTTTTTGTTTCCGAATGTATTGTATCACCTCAAGTAAAAACTGACCGTAACGTGCAGCAGCTTCATCAATACCAACAAATTGTGCATATTGTTGCACAGATCGTATCCACCAAAGCAGCACATCGGGAGCATCCATTTCAACAATTTTCTTTTCAATGGGATGATTGTCCATAAAATTACGAATAGCAACCAGGGCAGTTTGCATGATGTTCTCGTACATGGAGCGTTCGTCAATCACCAAAGTAGCTCCNGCTAACGCAATAAATTGATCGCGTGCTCTCACCTTGAACCATGGATATCCCGCAATTAAATAATAATCTTCATTCTTTTTCAAATAAAACTGTTGAGCCGCATTTTTTAAAGTATGAAAAAAATCACTGCGGGTTGTTCTTTTTTTGATTTCCTGCTCAAAAAGTGTTTGAAGTAAACGTGGATTGACTTCTGTAGTGCCAGCAGAAAACAAGAGACTTTCTCCTTTTGAAATCGAACACTCGAAATAACCCGGCACATATAAATCTTCTTTGTATTGATAGCCTCGTTCCTGTTCCTTAAAATATTTAATGCCGTTGTACCAGTGAGGATCCGANACAAATTGATTTTTTTTGGAAAATTGCAAATACAACATCGGAAATCCATCATAAAGCGACATGGCGATNCCATTAGACGATGAGTGAACATCCGAATGAATGCGATCGTTCTCTACCGACAATTCATGCACACTGCGAAAAGCTAAAAAAGGACGAAATTGTAACGTGGTTGGGGAATGTGCNTCCAATAAAGTGAACCGAATCAGAAAACGATCTTCGTGAGAAATAAAAATGCGCTCTTTTTGCAGAATGACACCCCCTACTCGATAAATCGTTCTGGAAACCGTTTCCAAATGAAATTCTCGAATGTATTTGTGCCCATTAGGACTAAAATTATTCCCTTCATATTCATGAATTCCCAAATTAAATGCAGCGCCATGTTGAATCACCGTTTCATCCAATGATGAGAGCAACACGTAATTATTGTCACTTAATTCTGGAACAGGAACAACCAATAATCCATGGTATTTTCGCGTATTGCAATCAACCAATGTAGAAGCACTGTAAGAACCTGATTTATTGGTTCTTAAAATTTCCTTTCGCAAAGACTTTTCTAAATTGGCCAAACTGTTTTTATCAAATTTCAGGTATGACATGGCTTTAAACAATTAGAATTAACACTGGCATGAAAAATCATTGCAAGATACTCTTTTTTTTAGAATTTGTAGTTTTTGGTCATCGATTTTTATGCAAAAAAAAGACTCAAAGAGGTTTTAAAATATTTTGACTATTTTTGTATTACCAAACAAACGGATTGAAACTTTCTTATTACCCACACTTTTTGAAAATATGATCATGTCACATCCGCTTATCAGCATTTGCTTAATCACATATAATCAGGAACAATACATTCGCAGAGCTATTGAAAGCATTCTGGCCCAAACAGAGCATTGGAATTACGAAATTGTAATTAGCGACGACGGTTCCCATGATAAGACTTTAGCCATTTGTAATGAATATCAACAACAATATCCCGATCTGATTCGCGTGATCACCTCAACCAGCCATCGAGGAGTTTTGTCAAATTGGTATCAGGCCATTGAGGCATCAAAAGGAACGTATATCGCACTTCTGGAAGGTGATGACTATTGGATTGACCCACAAAAATTAAGCAAACAATATGCCATTTTGCAACAAAACAATGCCATTGGTTTTGTTTATTCCGATTTCTTTTATTTAGACGAAAAAAACGAAAAATTGATTCGTGGAATGAAGCAATATAAGCCTTCCAATGATTTGTTTGAAGAAACATTGTTCAACCAAGCCATGGTCTCTTCTACGATGATGTTTCGTCGTTCTTTGTTTGACCCCGTTTTATTCCAACAATTTATCGCACATCGTTTTTTGACGCCCGATTTGCCTCTTTTCTTGCATTTCTGCCTCGTCTCGCAAGGTTATTTTTTGTCCGACATCACTACTACTTATACATGGAGAGCCGGAAGCGTCAGTCGGCCAACAACACAACAAGAAGAGCTTCAATTTCGAGAATCCATTCACCGAATTCGTCTGTTCTTTATCCTAAAAAGAGGGAAAAACAAAAAGCTGCTTCTTGCAAAGAATGAGTTTATCTGGCAAAAAGAACAGCTGCTGATTGCATGGAAATACAATCGTTATCAAAATGCCAAACAACTAGCTCATGCATTCCCTTTCATTGCCACGTGGCATAAAGATAAAAAGCTTGCGTTGTTGGCAGTTTTATCGCGTCATCAGACAAGTTTTCAATTATTTCGTCCATATGTAACACGAAACAGATCAATAAAATGAATTTCAGGACTCCGATTCACGTTTTACAATTGCCTTCCTATTTCATACCAATGGGTGGAGAATTTTGTTTTGATCAAAGCATGGCACTTCAAAAAAAAGGATTGAATGTCTCCATCATTGCGAATGTGATTATTCCATTTAGATCAATTTTTGAATTCAAACACTATCCACTACATGATCTGATGAGTGTTGAAAACGGAATCCCTGTTTTTCGTCATTTTCAACGAAATATTCCAAAAACCATAAAACCAAATCTTTCCCGCTGGATTGATACTACCTGCAAGATGGTCGATACCTATATTCAACAAAACGGTAAACCGGATTTGATTCATGCACACAGTTGGCAATTAGCAGGATATGTTTGTTCTTTAATCAAAGAAAAGTATAAAATACCATACGTTATCACCGAACATTCAGGAACATTAAATCCTGTTTCAAATCAACTTGATAAACTTTTATCGGATCCTTGTGTCGCCGATAAACTAAAAAAAGCATACCTCCATGCCGATGCTATTATTGGAGTTTCCAAAAATGTCATGGACGGTATTCAATCGATCATTGGCAATGAAATACCGCTCTACGTGATCTCCAACTTAATTGACATTGATTTCTTTACCATTCCCAAAGACAAACCAACCCATCACGATTTTATTTTTGCTGCAGCCAATTCAAACTTGCCTGAAAAGGCTTATGACATTCTTTTTAAGGCATTTGATATTGTTTGTTCCCAAAATCAACGCATTCGTTTACGCATTGCCGGCAATCATTTTCAAACAAAAGCAGCCAGAAAAATGTTATCATCCTGCAAATTCCGCTATAACATCGAATTGTTGGGATGGCAACAACCGGATGGAATCAGAAATTTGTTGTGGAATGCGGACGCTTTTGTAGTCTCCAGTCGCGTTGAATCTCAATCAATTGCGGTATTAGAGGCTATGAGTACAGGTCTTCCGGTGGTAGGCACCCATGTGATTCCTGAGGAAATGCTCACTTCGCAAGTAGGATTCAGCGTTCCCATCAATGATCCCGACCAATTGGCAGCCGCCATGTTGAAAATGGTTACATCGATCCACCGTTTTAATTCAAATCAAATACGCTCACAAGCTCTTTCATTAGCTCAACCCGAGAAAGTGGTGACACAAATCATCTCTGTTTACAACGATGTTTTGAATCGTTAATCCTGGTTGATTTAATCATTTTTGTTTCAACCGCCACACAAAATCGAGCCATAAATTGGCTTTATACAATTCAAAATAAGGAAGTTGAGAATTAGCGAACTGAACGTAAGAATCGGCGACCGTCGGCATCATACTGCCTTCCAAATCAAAAGATCGGGTTTTATCCGAAAGGTATTGAATAGCTTCCCAAATGAGAAGACTCAACGCACCTGAATTTTTAAATTGCTCATCGAAGGCATACACCAAACAATAAGCGCTGTTCATATCCCAAACCACCAATAACGTTGCATACAATCGACCCTGAGCATCGTTAGCCGATAAAATGAGACCTTGATTACGAGCAAAAACCGCATCGGTAAGCCGCTGAAATAAATCCCATGAGTAAGAAATTTTCTCATTTCGCTGGGCAAGCGCCTTTTGATGAAATTCATAAAATGCACGGGGATCTAAGTCAAAAGAGACCTTCAATGTAGATTCCGCTTTGCGAATATCCCGTCTCTTCCGTTCGCTAAAAATGGCAAACACCTCTTGCGGATGAGAAATATCATCAATCACAAACGTATAGCGCGTCGTCTGCTGAAAACCTTTCCAATAAAATGGGAGCCAATTCGTGAATGATGGATGAAAAGTTTGTTGATAAAAAACGAATCCTGGTTTTTCAAGCTGTTCAATAAAATAATTACACGCTTTCCTTTCGAGGTCATATCGATTCCGCAACGAATTATTTTCAGGATAGTTCATCCATATCCCGCTATAAGGTGTCAGTTGAGGTTCAATAATAAATTTCAGACCAAACTTTTTACGAACATGAAAAGGCATGGCAGCTATAATTTCACCTTGTTTTTCGTACAAAAGCACATCCCAAGAACCTTTCACGCTCACTGCATCCATCCACCAAGCTTGTTGAAAGATTGGAATATGGTGTGAATCACACAATTGCCTGTAAAGCATTTTTACGTCATTTTCCATAGCAAATGAGCAGATAGGATGTTTCAATGCCTGCTCCCGTTCAAGATCAAAATTTGATTTTCAGAAAAGACAAAATAACAAAAAAAACTTTGCAAGAGGAAATGTCATCCCCAAAATAAATCCGTCAATATGCAAGCCTGAACACGCTCACTCATATCATCAAACAACTAATAAGAATTAAAACCACAAGATTATCTGATTCACAGCAAGAAAGCAATACAAAGGAACAAATCTGTTTGAACAAAAGCACCAATCATTCAAAGAATCATCTCCCTTCCCATTTTTTCTGATAGTAAATTCATCACACTATCAATGAATTCGTTACATGATGAAGCAACGAACGAACTATTATTTTATAATTATTTATGTTAAATTATGGAGCAAGAAAAATATTTTTCATCGATGATGAATGAAATTACAAAAAATAGATTACCTTTGTCGCAGATTATGGTTGATAGCGATTTCTCTAGTTAGGTTGTTTTCAATGTCATAATTCAGTATTCATATTTTTTAATTATTCATCAAATGAACATTTACATTTCACACCTTAGTTATGGTGTTGACGACAACGGCTTAAGAGAAGTTTTTGAAGCTTATGGGCAAGTAGATTCTGCAAAAGTGATCACAGACAAATTTACAGGAAAATCAAGAGGTTTTGGTTTTGTTGAAATGCCTGACGAAAACCAAGCAAACAAAGCAATCGAAGCGCTCAACCAATCAGAAATTAATGGCATGACCATTAATGTGAATTTAGCAAAACCACGTGAAGAACGTCCACACAGAGAATTCAACAACAGTGGCCGTAATAGTGGCGGTTATGGCAATGATCGTCGCAATAACAGATGGTAATCCATTGACCGATAGCAAATAATGCTAAATAAAAAACCTCGATGCACATCGAGGTTTTTTATTTCATATCATGCCAATCAAAAATGAAAGGGCAACAATTTCAGACACATTAAACGGTCATAATTTCTTTTTCTTTCAGCAAAAACAAATCATCAATTTTTTTGATGAATTTATCATGCACCTTTTGAATCTCACCTTCAATCTCTTTTCCTTCATCTTCAGGAAGTCCTTCTTTGATCGCTTTTTTTACTAAATCCATAGCATCACGACGCGCATTCCGAATGCTGACTTTGGACTCCTCGGCCTCATGTTTTGCTTGTTTTACTAACTGTTTTCTTCGCTCTTCAGTGACAATTGGCAATGACAAGCGAATCACTTCTCCATTGTTGACCGGTGTAATCCCAATTTCGGAAGCCATGATGGCTTTCTCAATCGGACCAATCATTGCTTTTTCCCACGGTTGAATGGTAATGGTCTTGGCATCAGGGGTGGTAATGGTAGCCACGGCACTGATAGGCAGATGATTTCCATAATATTCGACATGTAAACCGTCTAAAATACGTGGATTCGCTTTACCTGCACGAATGTGAGCAAAGGTTTCGTCTAAGAAACTCACCGAAGCAGCCATTTTTGTTTCAGTTGATTTTAAAATTTGTTTTACGTCTGTCATAACCTTTGTTTTTTTGATATAAAATAATGTCACGTTAGATCGTGGGGAAAAATACATCAACACTTGATACTAAGCTGATTGAGCACAGCACGAATTTTTTCAAACGTTGTGATGGTAGTTGGCACTAAAGGCAATCGCAGTTTATTTTCAATCATGCCCATCACAGACAACATGCTTTTAATACCGGCCGGATTGCCATCAACAAACAACAGTCCGATGAGTTCGGTAAAGCGATGATGAATATCACGGGCCGCATCATACTGACCATTTAATGCCAACCGAACCATACGGCTAAATTCGTAAGGGAATGCATTCCCTATAACAGAAATAACGCCGACAGCTCCCAATGTAATTAATGGGAAAGTAATGCCGTCATCGCCAGAAATGACAACAAAATTATCAGGCTTATTCTTGATAATATCGTCGATTTGAGTAAAAATGCCTGAAGCTTCTTTGACTGCAATGATGTTTTTGAAATCGTTTGCTAATCGTAACGTAGTAGCAGCAGACATATTAACTCCCGTTCGTCCGGGAACATTATATAAAATGATTGGCAGATGAGAAGCCAGTGCAATGTGTCTGAAATGTTGATAAAGGCCTTCCTGAGACGGTTTATTATAATAAGGTGTTACCGATAAAATGGCATCGACTCCAGTTAAATCAGTATTTTGAATTTTATTGACCACCGCTTGCGTATTATTTCCTCCAATGCCTAACACAATAGGCAAACGGCCTGCATTGACTTTAATCACAAAACGAGTGATTTCCTCTTTTTCCTGCTCCGTCAACGTAGCTGTTTCTGCCGTCGTCCCAAGAACAACTAAATAATCGGTACCGTTTTTAATTTGATATTCTACCAATCGCTGAAGAGCATCAAAATCTATGGTCTCATCATTTTTAAAAGGAGTAATCAGGGCGACGCCCATTCCTGAAAATGAATTTTGTGTCATACTTATGAATCAAAAGAAAGTGCAAATGTACACTTTTTTTTCACTTTTCGGAATGCTTCATGGATATAAATATGTAACTATTCTTCTGTGAAAGCATTATAACTCTCATTTGCAATAAAAATAGTCTCAAAGCAACAAAATCAGTTCATTTCAGTAAACTCATTTTTTCTATAAAAAAAGAGGAATTGGTAAAATAGAATGATATCTTATTGATATTCTTTGCTTTATTTATATCCACCATTCATGATGACTTATACTACTGAAATAAATTGTATCTTTGTTGACAATATCAAGACTCATTCAATGCGTACTTTTCAATATGGATCAGTATGTTGATGAGCAAAGGAAGTATATTTTCATCAATGATATGGAACATAGTTTATACATTTACAACACATTAGGACGAAAAAAGGAACTTTTCATCCCCATTCATGAGCCAAACGTCGGTCTTTACGTCTGCGGACCAACTGTTTACGGTGATGCTCATTTAGGACATGCCCGACCAGCCATTACGTTTGATTTACTATTTCGTTATTTGAAGTACTTGGGATATAAAGTACGATATGTCAGAAACATCACAGATGTAGGACATTTAGAAAATGATGCGGACGAAGGAGAAGATAAAATAGAAAAAAAAGCTCGCTTAGAACAACTGGAGCCCATGGAAATCGTTCAGTTTTACACCAACCGCTATCATGAAGCGATGAATGCGATGAATGTAATTCCGCCCAGCATCGAACCAAGCGCGTCGGGTCATATTATTGAACAAATTGAATTTGTAAAAAAAATTCTTAAAACGGCTATGCATACGAAAGTAACGGATCGATTTATTTTGATGTAGAAAAATATAATCANCACCATCATTACGGAAAACTGTCAGGAAGAAATATAGAAGAAGTCCTGGAAGCAACACGGGCTCTTGAAGGTCAGGAAGAAAAAAGAAAATCATTCGATTTTGCACTATGGAAAAAAGCCGGACCGGAACATATCATGCGTTGGCCATCACCCTGGAGTGACGGATTTCCGGGTTGGCATTTAGAGTGCTCCACGATGGGAACTAAGTATTTGGGAGAAACTTTNGACATTCACGGAGGAGGAATGGATTTAATGTTTCCTCATCACGAATGCGAAATAGCGCAATCAACTGCAGCTTTAGGGCATGAATCGGTTCATTACTGGATGCACAACAACATGATTACCATTAATGGTCAGAAAATGGGAAAATCATTAGGCAATTTCATAACATTGGAAGAACTTTTCAACGGAACTCACCCTTTGCTAAGCCAAGCTTACTCGCCAATGAGCATCCGATTTTTCATTTTACAGGCTCATTACCGCAGTACGCTCGATTTCAGCAACGAAGCATTGCAGGCAAGCACCAAAGGCTATATGAGGTTAATGGACAGCTACCAACGACTGCAAAAATTGCAACCGGCAGCATCTTCAACGGTTCAAACAAAAGAATTAAAATCATTGTGCGAAAATGCCATGAATGATGATTTGAACAGTCCGGTCGTCCTTGCTCATCTTTTTGAAGCAGCTAAAACGATCAATTCCATTTATGACGGACATGACAGCATCACAGAATCCGATCTAAACGAGCTAAAACAGACCATGAAGATTTTTATTGAAGACATTTTGGGATTAGTTCCTGAGACAAACAATGATTCAAAAAAATCGGATGCCTTATCCAAAGCCGTAGATCTTCTATTATCCATGCGAATGGAAGCCAAAGCAAACAAAGATTGGGCTACCGCTGACAAAATCCGAAATCAATTAACTGCATTGGGATTTGAGATCAAAGACACCAAAGACGGATTTGAATGGAAATTGCCATAAATTCCAAAAGCCATCATATCGGCATTGAAAAATACGATGAAGGAGCACGCCACACCCTGATGACAAGGAAACATGGAGAGCTCGACACCATTCAGAAAAATCAGGCAACAAAAAGAAATCAAGCAAGAAGAGTGATTTTGTGATTTTATGTTAAATATCTATCGAAAAAAATTGCAGCTCATTTCAATAGCAAGATAATTGCTACTTTTGTATCAATTTTTTCATCAAGAAAAAACAGACGACACATTCGTATGCTAAAATAAAAATAGAAGCTGAAAAGGGTTACCAATGAATCAAAAAACGATTGCTTTTCTGATACTGCTTATGGTAAGTCAATGGATGCATGCTCAAGTTTTTGAGCACACTATTGAAATAGGGCCAACCATTGGTTCTTCTTTTTATCTTGGTGAAGCAAACCAAACCTTATTCAAAAATAGTCAGTTCACGCTCGGAGGAGTGATCCGATACCCGCTGAATACGCGATTTGCTCTGAGTTTAGAAGCATTAGCCGGAAATTTCAGCGGTAAATTTACAGATGCAGATCAACAAAAATGGGAATTTAAGAACTCATTCTTTTTCACCAGTGCACACGTCGAATTTAATTTTTTCTCGTATGATCAATACAACTTAGCTCTTGAAAGTTCGACCATCGATCCATATATCCTCGGGGGTTTAGGGATTGTCTCCTATCAAACATCGGGAACGCCGGTTTTAACAGGAGGATTAGGCATTAAATTCAAATTGAATAAACGTTGGGATGTGAATTGTCAATGGACATTAAATAAATCATTCGCCGATAATTTAGAAGGCGCACCTTTATTAAACAATCCTTATCAACTCAATAAATCGAGTTTTTTGAACAACGATTATTTTTCGGTGCTTTCAGTATCAATTACTTTTGCATTCTACACTCAGAGGTGTCCATGCAGAACAGGAATTTTACAAGGTTTATAAGAACAAGAAAATGGGAAAATCGTTGCTGGATCAGATAGACAAAACTCGATTGCCGGTTCATGTAGCCATTATCATGGATGGAAACGGCAGATGGGCATTAAAACAGGGTCGCAATCGTGTTTTTGGTCATCAGCAAGCCCTCAATGCCGTGCGTGAAATTACCGAAGCGGCATCAGAACTCGGAATAAAATATTTGACCTTATACACGTTTTCCATGGAGAATTGGGAACGCCCAAGCGACGAAATCAATGCCTTAATGGAACTTTTGGCCAATTCGATTGAAAAAGAAACACCATCACTCCATAAAAACAAGGTTCGCCTCATGGCTATTGGCGATGAAGAACGACTTCCGACCAAAGCCCAAAAAAAATTAAATAAATCCATTCAATTAACAGCCAACAACACCGGATTAACTTTAATATTGGCATTAAGTTATTCTGCCCGATGGGAAATCGTTCATGCAGCAAAATCTATTTTTAAAGAATTGTCAACGAATCAACTATCCATTAATGACATTGATGAAAAGACGTTTGCATCCCATTTAACCACGAAAAACATTCCTGATCCCGATTTATTGATCAGAACAAGCGGCGAAATACGAATCAGTAATTTTCTGCTCTGGCAATTAGCCTACTCAGAACTCTATTTTACAGAAACGTTATGGCCTGATTTTAAGAAAGAGGATCTTTATAAAGCCATTTTTGAATATCAAACGCGCGAACGAAGATTTGGAAAAACCGGCGAGCAACTTAAACAACCCAATCGCTAAAGATCCGAGAATTGCCCACTCATCTAAAACCAGCTTATGTTAAAACGAACCATTATTACGTTATTTACTTTATTGATCACATTCATCACATTTGGTCAAAATGAGAACACATCCGCCTTGGATAAGGCCGATACTTCAAAAATCATTACGACACCGGTGATCCAATACACCACAAATCCGAAAGAATATGAAATTGCAGGAATCAATGTAACAGGATCAACCACTTACGAAAATTACGTCATTATTGGTTTTTCAGGCCTTGCGGTGGGTGAAAAAATTAAAGTTCCAGGTGATGAAATAACCGATGCTGTTAAACGGTTTTGGAAACAAGGGCTTTTCTCCGAAGTGAAAATTTTAGCGTCCAAAATTGAAGGGAATAAAATTTGGTTAACCATTGACTTAAAACAGTTGCCTCGTATTTCGCAAGTCAATTACAATGGCATTCCAAAATCATACGTCGATGATGTTTCACCTAAAATTGGCATTGTAAAAGGCGGCCAAATGACACCAAACCTACGAGACAAAGCCGTTGAAATTTTAAAAAAATACCTTCTGGACAAAGGATTTCGATATGCCACCGTCAACGTGGTCGAAAAAGATGACCCCGATCAAAAAGGAATGACCATTGTCGATATAAACGTGGACAAAGGGCCTGTTGTCAAAGTAAACAAGATTTTCCTGACCGGCAACAAAGCGTTAACGTATCATCAAGTAGTTGGTGCCATGAAAAAAACCAATGAACCAACGCTGCTTAATTTATTCAAAACAAAAAAATTCGTTGATGCTAACTTCGAGGCAGACAAAAAGTTAATCGTCAAAAGATACAATGATAAAGGCTTTCGCGATGCTGCTGTTGTGTGGGACAGCATCGCCAAGGTAGGAAACAACAAAGTGAATGTTTACCTGAAAGTACATGAAGGCCAGCGCTATTATATTCGATCCATTACCTGGGTTGGCAATACGGTTTATCCATCACAATATTTAAGCTTAGTGTTAGGCATTAAACCCGGCGATGTTTACAATGCCAAATTATTGGATGATCGCTTGAACACTGACGATGACGCTATTTCAAAACTGTATAAAAACAAAGGATATCTCTTTATGAGTGTCGATCCCATTGAAGCGAACACATCAAACGACTCGATCGATTTTGAAATGCATATCTATGAAGGAAAACCGGCTACTATTAACAATGTCACTATCAGCGGAAACACCCATGTCTATGAGAATGTTATCCGTCGCGAAATGTTTGTTCGCCCGGGTCAGTTATACAATGAATCGGACATTACCCGTACCATGCGACAATTAGCTCAAATGGGAAATTTTGAACAAGAAAAACTGATTCCTGATATTCAACCGAATCCGGATGACGGGACTGTTGACATTGGCTGGCCTTTAGTATCCAAATCCAACGATCAAATTGAATTTTCTGCCGGATGGGGCCAAACCGGAGTCGTAGGAAGCTTATCCTTAAAATTCAGCAATTTCGCTATTCAAAATTTATTCAAACCATCAACTTATCGATTTGTCCCGGAAGGCGAAGGTCAAACATTTTCCATTTCGGCACAAACGAATGGAAGCTATTATCAGGCATATAGCATAAACTTCGTTGAACCTTGGTTGGGTGGAAAACGGCCTAACTCATTGTCGGTTTCTGCTTACTACTCTATTCAAACAGGTGTCAGCAACAGCTATGCAAGTTACATGAACAACTACTACAACAACTATTATGCCAGTAGCATGTATGGTTATAATCCATACAGTTCAAGTGCATTAAGCTATCAGGCAGACCCAACGAAATACATCCACACGTTTGGTCTTTCAGCAAGCTGGGGGAAACGTTTAAAATGGCCGGATGACTATTTCCAACTTAATTTAGGCTTGGAATTTCAACATTATGCTTTGAGCAATTGGGATTATTTCTTAATGAAAAACGGAACCTCCAACTTAGCCAGCATGAACGTGGTGTTAAGCCGCAACTCGATTGATAATCCGATCTTTACAAGAACAGGATCAACCTTTTCATTGTCAGGCCAATTTACACCACCGTATTCACTGTTTTCTCCGCATAAAGACTACAGCAATATGACAGATGCTCAGGCTTATAAATGGGTAGAATTTTACAAAATCAAATTCGCTTCCAAAATGTTTGTGCCGCTTTCTGCCTCTGAACATCCATTTGTGTTAATGGCACGAGCAGAATATGGGTTCTTGGGATATTACAACAAAAATCTTCAATCACCTTTCGAAACCTTCTATATGGGTGGTGACGGAATGACCGGCTATACAACATACGGCACCGAAACAATCGGATTACGTGGATATGAAAATGGTTCTTTGACGCCAATCTCAACATATCGAGGACAAACAGGACAAATGGGATACGTCTATTCTCGAATCGGAGCCGAAATTCACTATCCGTTGCTGTTACAACAAACTACCAACATCTATGCACTGGCCTTTTTTGATGCTGGAAACTGTTGGAGTTCATTCAACCAATTCAATCCATTTGACTTAAAGCGATCCGCCGGTGTTGGGGTTCGTATTTTTCTTCCCATGTTTGGATTGCTTGGCATCGACTGGGGTTATGGATTTGACCCGATTAACGGATCGAAACAGTACAGTGGAAGTCACTTCCATTTTGTTATTGGACAAGAATTTTAATCCATTCACTTTTTAAATGATTATTGTCAACGGAGAAAAACCTATTCAGGAGCATGAAAATGTTTTATAAGAGGACGTGAACAAAGGGAGAAAGTTAATTCTCATCACTAAAGCAAGAAACGGAAGACATAAGCTTATTAAGCTGCTAATAGTTAATTCAATAAAACAACTTTCGGAGTTCTCCGGTTGAGCAACTAGTCGATGAGTTCCTGACCCTCTCGGCATTAAAATTAAAAATAGACGTATGAAGTCTTTTTCGAAAATAGTAATTATACTGCTTTTATCCTTCTTTTCGATTCATCACACAGAAGCACAGAAGTTTGCAGTGGTCGATATGAATTACATCATGAAACACATCCCTGCAGTTGAAGCAGCCAATGATCAATTGAACTTGCTATCCAAAAAATGGCAGGCAGAAATTGATGCGGCAAATCAAAATGCTCAGAACATGATCAAAGCATATCAAACTGAAGTGGTTTTTTTATCGTCGGACATGAAAACGAAACGTGAAAATGAGATCACAACGCAGGAAAAAGCTGTTCAAAATCTTAAAACAAAATATTTTGGACCCGACGGAGAACTGTTTAAGAAAAGGGAAAGTTTAATCAAACCGATTCAAGATGAAATTTATAACGCCATCCAATCNATCTCGTCCGATAAGGGTTATCAATTAATATTGGATAAATCATCAGCTACCAACATCATTTTTTCATCTCCCAAATTGGACATCAGCGATGAAGTGCTTTCCAAACTTGGATATTCAAAATAAATATGTACATTTGTCACTCATTTTTTAATCTCAAAAATTCAATTCGTTATGTTTAAAAAATTTTTAGTTCTGATTCTTTTATTTGCCCCTTTATCTCTTTTTGCTCAATACAAATTTGGGGAATTGAACACACAAGACATCTACAATGCTATGCCTGAAAAGGCTAAAATTGAAAAAACATTGCAAGACTTAGCCAACACCTATCAAACGCAATTAACTCAAATGAGAGACGAATATAATCGTCGGGTTAAACAATTTGTCGATCAACGCGANAGCATGCCACCGCTATTCAACAAGCTCGTCAAAGTGAAATTGCCGACATGGAACAACGCATCAGCACGCTGAACGAAACGGCTCAAAATGATTTACAAAAGAAACAACAAGAATTGATCCAACCGGTGGTCGATAAAATCAAAAAAGCCATTGATGAAGTAGGTCAAGAAAACGGATTCACGTATATCTTTGATTTGCAAGTTCCTGCCATCGTTTATCATTCCGATCAAACCGTGGATGTAACTCCGCTAGTATTAAAAAAATTGGGCATCACTCCTGGTGCAACTCCTACTCCTGCTCCAGCTGCTACCACTACTCCATCTAAAGGAAAAACAAAATAAAATCATTGCTTCGTTAGTTAGCACAAAAAAAAGCTGTCGTTGACAGCTTTTTTTTGTGCTAACTAATTGATGATAAGCCCACTATTACGAAAACGCCAACGAACGAATTTGTTTAAAAAAGTCATTCCCTTTATCATCAACTAAAATAAAAGCAGGGAAATCAACCACTTCGATTTTCCAAATAGCCTCCATCCCCAATTCAGGATAAGCCAGACATTCAATGTGTTTTATATTTTCTTTGGCCAGTATGGCAGCTGGACCGCCGATTGATCCTAAATAAAATCCGCCGTGCTTTTTACAGGCATCTGTTACTTCCTGACTACGATTTCCTTTGGCAATCATGATCATGCTGCCACCATGCTCTTGAAACAAATCAACATATCCATCCATTCTACCGGCGGTAGTCGGCCCCATTGATCCACAGGCCATCCCTTCAGGTGTCTTTGCGGGACCAGCATAATAAACCGGATGATCTTTAATGTAGGAAGGTAGTTCTTCTCCTCGATCAAGTTTTTCTTTTAATTTGGCATGTGCAATATCTCGTGCCACTACGATAGTTCCTGTCAGTGATAAAAACGTAGAAACCGGATAACGAGACAGCTCGGCCAAAACCTCTTTCATTGGCCTATTCAAATTAATTGGAACTCCTTTTAATCGACCTTCACCTTGTCTAAATTTGTCAGGGATTAATCGACCCGGATGAGCATCCAGTTGTTCCAACCAAATGCCGTCTTTATTAATTTTCGCTTTCACATTTCGATCAGCGCTACATGAAACTCCCATCCCCACCGGACATGAAGCTCCATGACGTGGCAAACGAACAACGCGAATGTCGTGAGCATAATATTTTCCGCCAAACTGAGCACCCAAACCAAGTTGTTGAGCCGCACGCAATAATTTCTCTTCTAAGTCAATGTCTCGAAAAGCTCGACCATACTCGTTCCCTGACGTTGGTAATGTATCCAGATACTTTGCTGATGCTAATTTAACTGTTTTAAGGCACGCTTCGGCAGATGTTCCTCCAATCACAAACGCAATATGATAAGGTGGACAGGCAGCCGTTCCCAATGTCTTCATTTTTTCAATCAGAAATTGCTCTAACTTTTCGGGATTCAACAACGCTTTTGTCTCTTGAAATAAATAGGTTTTATTGGCAGAACCACCTCCTTTGGCCAAAAAAAGAAACGAATATTCCATCCCTTCCGTGGCATAAATATCAATTTGCGCCGGTAAATTAGTTCCGCTATTTTGTTCGGTGTACATATCCAACGCAACCGTTTGTGAATAGCGAAGATTTTCCTTCGTGTAAGTTTCAAAAATTCCTTTTGAAAGAAAAGCTTCATCCTTGCAACCTGTCCAAACCTGTTGTCCTTTCTTTCCGATGACAATAGCAGTGCCGGTATCCTGACAAAAAGGTAACTGTCCTTCGGCTGCAATTTCAGCATTCAACAACATGGTCAACGCAACAGCACGATCGTTTTCGCTAGCTTCTGGATCGGATAATATTTTACTAACTTGTTCATTATGAGCTGGCCTTAACTTAAAGGAAACTTCTCTTAACGCCGTTTTGGATAAAAATGAAAGGGCCTCAGGATCCACTTTGAGCATTTCATGCCCTTCGAAATTGGACACAGAAACAAAATCTGTCGTTAACAGTGAATAACGGGTGTCATCCTTTCCCAAAGGAAATGGCTCTTGATAAAAAAATTCTTTACTTGACATAATAAATTGTTTTATAGATAGTTATTTTTACATTATTCTCATAAGAGTTTCAAGGTTACTTGCTTCAAAGATAAAAAAGTTTTGCCAGACCATCGCTAATTAAAGAATTATTTATTTAATAAAATCAGCCGGTAGATTCGTGCAAAGAATAAATATTCTTAAAAATCATCCGATTTCTTGTTCGTATTTGGAATGATGTGAAAATGAAATTATCTTTGCATTGTATTATTATATTAATACACTAAAAGCATGATTTATGATTCAATTTACAAATGTAGCCTTTAGCTATCAAAGAGATAAAAAAGTGTTTGATGAAATGAATATTCATTTCGATCACGGCAAAATTTATGGATTATTGGGAGAAAATGGCGTAGGGAAAACCACATTTCTACGGTTAACGGCCGGATTATTGTTTCCGGATCAAGGCACCATTGATATCATGGGATTTAGCCCTAAAAAACGCAATCCTGAATTTTTAAGTTCCCTGTTTTACCTGCCTGAAGAGTTTGATTCGCCTCATGAAGTCATCATGAATTTTGTGATACGAAACGGCTCATTTTATCCTTCATTCAACGTCGATCAGTTCAAAACCTACATGGATCAATTCGGAGTAGATCTGAACAAAAAGTTTACCGAACTCTCGTTCGGACAAAAAAAGAAGGCATTGATATCCATGGCATTAGCACTGAACACGTCCATTTTGTTGTTGGATGAACCTACCAACGGGCTGGATATTCCTTCGAAAAGTATTTTTCGCAGACTGATAGCACAAGTGTCCGACGAAAACAAATGCATCATCATTTCCACCCATCAGGTCAGAGATTTAGAACTATTGATAGATCCGATCGTCATTTTAGAACGGAATCAAGTCTTACTGAACGACTCTGTGGAATCGATCACACAAAAATTGCTGTTTAGCGTCGAATCAACCATTCCAACAGATGCACTATATTATGAACCGACGTTGGGAGGCTACCATGTTATTTCGATCAATCACAACGGCATCGAAAGCAAACTGAACATCGAATTATTGTTTAATGCCGTCATTGCCAATCGGGACTATTTTAAGAACGTTTATCCAATTGCTAAGTAACAAGACAAAAGAAAAACTAACGAATATGAACACACCTTTCAACCTGTCACGATACGCTCGTCTGGTGGCTGCTGAAACACAACAATTTCGCAAACATTACCTTTATTTTGGAGCCACTGTCATTCTCTTGGCCTTGCTCAATCAACACGTAGGGAATAATGCATTTTCGGCTATTTCAGTCATCATTCTGCTTATTGCTCCTTTCATCTTTTACAATCATGTCTATCATTCTGTTAAAGGCGTAATGTACACCATGCTGCCGGCATCCAATGCGGAAAAAATGGCTGCCTGCTGGACACAATGCGTCATCATTTTGCCACTTTTTTTATGGATCATTTGGTTCATTCTTCGCGTGATCAATCATGTTGTTCATCCGGAAGATGTCAGTTCCTTTATAAATGTAAATGCCACTATTTCAAATTATTGGAATGCCATATCAGCCCAATCGGTAGCCATTTTTGCAGTCATGGCATTTCGAAGAAGGAAATGGCAAACATTGATTGCCATTTTATTTGTCATTGCCATCATCGGCACCATTATTGGGATCAGTTGGCTGCATGCTTTTCAACAATATTCTGAAAATCTTCCATTTGAATGGACCACCAAACCATGGGTATTTCATTACGCTGAAATCATTTTGATGCTTATATTTCCCTTTGGATTTTGGCTCGTCTCCTATTTCAANCTGGAGGAACAAGAACTTTGATTGACCAGATCAAAGCATACAAACAAAAAAATTATAAACGAAAGCTCATGGAATTCAACAATAACAAACCTATTTACTTGCAAATTGCAGATTATATTTGCGATAACATAGTAAACGGAACATGGAAAGAAGAAGAACGCATCCCATCGGTCCGTGAATTAGGTTCGGATTTACAAGTCAATCCAAACACGGCCATGCGCACTTTTGAATATCTTCAAAATAAGCACATTATTTTCAATAAGCGCGGCATCGGTTATTTTGTCGCCCCTAATGCTACCAATGAAGTTGCCCAACTGCAACGCGATGAATTCTTTAATGAACAATTGCCGCACGTTTTTAAAACCATGCAATTGTTGCATATTTCATTTGAAGAATTGCTCCAGCATTACGAACAATTTCAGCACAATCAATTGGAAGCCAAATAATGTGCCTATTTAACGGACAGATCAATGAAAAAAAAACATTGCTGTTATTAAAACATTGCCATTCAACAAAATAATCACACAGCAAAACAATCTATTGATTCAAAAACGACTTAAAACAACATCCAATTCAATCGTAACACGTATGAATGCATCCTTTATTAAAACAATAAGCGAACCGATGAAGAAAAAAAGCAACATCGCTTTGTTGATCATTTTTCTTTTACTGATCAGTATTCCGATCGTGGGGTTTTTATCGTTAAAACACCGAACAAAAAATGGACCAACCTTTTATGAATATTTCTATCAAACCTATTCACCTCAACAACAATCATCTCACTACAACATTCAGATTGTCTATGATGTGAATCAATCATCAAAACATAGCCAATATGATTCAACCAATCAAACACAATAACATGCACACAAATAACGTCATCCGATTGGATCAACTTGATGCATCATCATAATAAACACATATCATTCTCAAACTTTGTAGGAAATAAGCCATAAAAATACTTATAATCAAGGAAATAAATATTTTGGCGAGTTCCATCCACTCTTAATAAATAAAAACGCATGAAAACTTTTTTAATTTTATTCCTCTCGTTACTGATATTCCCATTTTTTGCTTTTTCGCAAAATGCCACATCAAAATATGAAGTGAAAGGACAAGCGGTTGATTCTCTTTCGGGAGAAACGATCCCTTACGTAACCTGTTCTGTAGTCAAGGCAGAAAATCCCAAACAAGTCATTGCCCGATTTGCGAGCGATGTCAATGGAGAATTTACCGGAACCCTGAAAACACCCGGGACATACCTCATTGTAGTCTCCTTTGTAGGCAAAACATCAGCCATTAAAAGGTTTGACCTCAGCAACAGTCATCCCATAGCTCAGCTTGGGAAAGTTTTGATGAGNGACAATCAGCACCTGAAAGAAGTGGTGGTCGTTGCAACAAAACCATTGATTAAAGCCGATGTGGATAAAATTTCATACGATGTACAGCAAGATCCTGAATCCAAAGCTTCAACTGCCCTCGACATGCTTCGAAAAGTTCCCATGGTAACTGTTGACGGACAAGATAATATTCAATTGCAAGGTTCGTCCAATTTTAAAATCTATCTAAACGGCAAACCATCTAATCTGTTTAGCAACAATCCGTCACAAATTCTGAAAAGTTTTCCTGCCAATATGATCAAAACCATTCAAGTGATCACTCAGCCTGGGGCTAAATATGATGCTGAGGGAGTTGGTGGCATTATCAACATTGTGACCGTTCAAAATTCAAACACAAACGGATATTCGTTGACCGTCAACGGTCAAACTTCCTCTCGCGGTTCATACGGAGGAGGCGTCAATTTAGCTTTTCAAAAAGGAAAATGGAGTTTCTCGGGAAACTATAATTACTCTTATTTTGCTCAGCCACATGTCACTACCACCTCAACACGCGATGTTAAACCGATGAATGGCATCATCGTCGGATACGCTCATGCAAGTCAAGTTGCCACTGTTAATAATTCGACTCCCGCACAATTTGGCAACGGACAGTTAAGCTATCAAATGGACACCCTTAATCTTTTCTCTGTGTCATTCAACCGTCAATACGGGCGACAACGAAGTGCCACAACCGCCTCTACCATCGATCAGGATGTTAATGATGCTACCGTATTTGGATACAATCAAAACAGTTTACAACATTCCACATGGGGTTCAACGGACGTAGAAGCTGACTATCAACACACATTCCGAAAAAAAGGAGAAAACCTTACGGCGTCGTACAAATTCAGCAACACTCCAAACAACAGTAATTACAATGCTGTGAATGATCATTTTTCGGCTTTAATTACTCCGCAGCCGGGATTGGCAAACACCAGCATCAGCGACAACAACGCTTACACAAATGAGCATACCGCTCAGATTGATTTTACGGATCCTTTAGGCAAAAAACAGACGTTGGAAATGGGGGCAAAATTCATCAGACGCATTAACAACAGCTATACCACCGACCATAACATCTATTATTTATTCTCAAATAATGCATATTCATTGTTGCCCGACAGCATTGACAACACCAGTTTTGATCAACAACAATCCATTATGGCGGGTTACGTCACATACAGTGCAAATTGGAAAAAGATTGGATTGAAAATCGGCTCACGTTATGAATACACCTGGCAAAACGGATTCTTCAACAACATTGATTCCACCAGCCAGTTCAATCAACATTACGGAATTTTGGTGCCATCAGGCGCAATCACTTTTACATTAGCTCCGATGCAAACCTTACGTCTCGGCTATGACATGCGCATTCAACGTCCTGGCATCGGCTATTTGAATCCCTATGTCAATCGACGTGATCCCAATTACATCAACTACGGAAATCCCGCTTTGAATCCCGAAAAAAGCAACAACATCACCTTCGGATACAGCAATTTCTCATCCAAATACAACCTTAGCGCCGAATTGAGTTATACGTTTGTCAACAATGCCATTGTTCAATATACCGGCCTTTTACCCAACAGTTCCGTTCAATACACCACATATGGAAACATTGGACACAACAACCAACTTTTTCTGAATGTTTTTGGCAGCTATCGAGGGTTAAGCTGGTTAAATATTTACATGAATGGAAATATCGGACATGTTAACATGAAAAGCAATGACATCAACCTCCAAAGCATGCAAAACAGTGGCTACACCGGCCATGTCTTTCTTGGCGGGTCATTTATTTTTCCAAACGATTATCGTTTGAGTGTGGGTGGTGGAGCTAACCTGCCCCAAGTAAATCTTCAAGGAAGTCAATCGTCTTTTTTCTTCTCCTACATGGCGATATCCAAAGATCTGTTGAAAAAACATTTAACGCTATCTTTGGTCGGTGTTGTTTTGCCAAAACAACACATGTACATCAATACACATGCAACTTATTTTGATCAACATACGGATGTCCATATTTATCCGCCTTGCGAATTGCGTTTCAATGTTTCTTATCGCATCGGAAGTCTTAATTCGCAGGTGAAAAAGCCCAAATCAACCATCAACAATAATGATCTGAAAATGCAACAACCCGATACAGGTGTCGGAACAACTCCCAACATTTCATAGTCATCACTTTTCTCAGCAGAAAGAGGTAGAAGGATTCATCATCCAACTACCTCTTTTTTTTGAAAATTAAATGGTGATACATTTTTTCTGTGTTATTACCCATAAGAGTTACCGCCAATTTACGCGAAAAAAAACGATGCATAAAAAAAGAAGCAAGCCTGTTCCCTTTTCCAACAATCACCGAAGGCCGTTTGCCTAAATGACGAAAACAGGCAAGAGGAATCTCATCAGGCGCCTGGACACGAGGAGCAAAAATAGATGTACCTTCAGGCATGGTGAGCAAATAATTGGGCGTGGCTGTTGCTCCTGCACAACAAGCAATCACATCAACGCCACGACGTTTCCATTCAAACCAAAGACTCTCACCCAATACTAAATTGAAGGCTTTGGATGAAGCATACATGGACAAGAAACCACTTCCTTGAAATCCGGCTAAAGACGACATCAGGATAAAAGCACCTCGACCTCTGTTTAGCATTTCGGCACCCCACTCATGAAGCATGCGAACCGGCGTTCGAATGTTCACACTGATCAACGTATCATGCTGATCAAAAGAATTTTCAATAAACGAACCGATGTACGAAACAGCAGCGTTGTAAACAATTAAATCAATCGGTTTTCCTCTTAACGCTTGCTTTACAAAAGGCACCACATCTTCATTGGATAAATCACAAGGAATACACATCACTTNAACATGATATTCATTCTTTAATTGATTCCCAAATTGCGTCAGCGTATCGGCATGACGTGCCAACAGCACAAGATTCATTCCGGCCTTTGCCAAATAAGTGGCAAAAGCAGCACCAATGCCTTCTGAAGCGCCTGCGACCATCGCAGTTTCACCATACTTTTCTTTTAAATTTCTCATACATTTATCATTTTACTATTCATCCTTCGACGTATGCCAATCCACCAATAGCACTTTGCAACCGCCCTAAACACTTCATTTCTCGATCAATAAAAAAATCACTCAAAAATCAACTTACTCATTCAATCCAATCCGTTTTTTGCTAGTTCTGCTCGCCAAACTAATCCGACTCACAGCACATGTTCCATGAGACAAACACGAATGAACGACTGAAAAACATCATGTTAACCGAAAGAAGTAAATCAAAAAATCATCAAAATCGGACACTCCCACACAAAAATGAAATAAAAAAAATCAAGAAAAACAACAATCAGTCAGCATTTTATAAACTTCAAACAACGCAATTGCTGATTGAACAACCGCCATTGGCTAAAAAAATTTTTAATCAATAAAAGTACTAAAAAACTTCAAAAAACAATGCACAGAAAAAATGCAGAGCACTTTCAAACTCCATTTGATTCCTCGTCTTCATACGTTTTGTTTTATTTTTTTACAGTGCAGAAAGTTCACAAAAAAAATGAAGATCAAAATGCATAAACCACTTGAACGAGGTGCACGGATATCAAAATAAAATAGTATGTTTGAAAATTGATTTTTTAAACCTAATTTATTTGATATATGCCTACAAACATGTCACTTAAACCAAATCCGTTAGAACAATATCTTGAAAAACCAGCTCAGGAATTCACCAAGCAAGACATCATAAAATACATTGAAGAAAATGGCATTAAAATGCTAAATTTCAGATATATTGGTGGCGACGGAAAATTAAAATGTTTAAACTTTGTGATCAGCGGCAAGGAACATCTTGATTCGATTCTGAGCAGTGGTGAGCGGGTGGATGGTTCCAGCCTTTTCCAACACATTGATGCCCAATCAAGTGATTTATATGTCGTCCCTCGTTATCGAACAGCATATCTCAATCCTTTTGCGGAAATTCCGACGATGGATCTTTTATGTTCCTTTTTCGACAAAAACGGAGATCCGCTGGAAAGTTCACCCGAATACATCATGCAGAAAGCCGTTCAGGTTTTAAAGGAGAAAACAGGGTTTGACATAGAAACCATGGGCGAACTGGAATATTACATCATCAGTCCGAAAGATGAGTTATACCTTGGTGAAAATCAACATGGCTATCATGAATCAACTCCATTTGCAAAATGGGAACATCTCCGCACCGAAGCAATGTATGCCATTGCACAAGCCGGCGGAAAAATTAAATATGGCCATTCGGAAGTTGGCAATTTCACGGACGAACACTTTTTGTACGAACAAAATGAGATTGAGTTTTTGCCGACGACTCCTGAAAATGCTGCCGATCAACTTCTCATTGCCAAATGGATCCTGCGCACGTTAGCTGCCAAGTACAATGTCTCGGTCACTTTTGCACCCAAAATATCGATTGGCAAAGCAGGAAGTGGGTTGCATATTCACTCCAGACTGATGAAAGACGGCAAAAACCAACTCATTCAGGATGGGCATCTCACCGAAGCAGCTTATCGAATGATCGCCGGCTATTTAACACTGGCTCCTTCGCTGACCGCTTTTGGGAACACCACACCGACTTCCTATTTCAGATTAGTCCCCAATCACGAAGCACCGACAACCATTTGCTGGGGCGATCAAAACCGTTCGGCGTTGGTACGTGTTCCGTTAGGATGGACAACTCAAAAATCAATGGCATTGCAAGCCAATCCGTTGGAAACGGAAAATGCTCACGATTTTTCTCAAAAACAAACCATTGAAATACGAAGTCCGGATGGATCGGCCAATGTCTATTTGCTGATGGCAGGATTGGCCGTGGCGGCTCGTCACGGATTTGAAATGGAAGATGCGCTCAAAATCACTGAAGAAAAATACGTCCGTGGCAATGTATTTCATGATGAACCACATAACCCGACTCATGCCTTGACTCATCTGCCCCAATCTTGTCATGAATCGGCTTTAAGACTCGATGAACAGCGCGCTATTTATGAAAAATACGGTGTATTCGATCGTTTTATGATCGATGGAACAATCAAAATGCTTCGTTCCTATCAGGATGAAAATTTACGAAACGCTGTGGAAGGAAACAACAAAGAAATCATGCAATTTGTCCGACAATATTTTCACTGTGGATAAACAAACCGAATCAGCCGCAATGTGAATTTCATCTTTGTCAAAACAGCAGGTCGAAAGAAGGTCATCTCAGGAAGAAAAAGACCAATCCAACAATTTTCTTTCTCCGGTTAACTTTTGAAGTTCGGTGATGTCCTGCGTGATTTCCAAAACGCCTCGATATTGGTTATCGGCATCTCGAACAGCCAAATAGGTAATATAGATGAATCGATCATGCAAGTGCAGCCAAAATTCAGCCGATGATTGATCTCCTTTTCGAAAAGCGTCGATAATGCGATTGACAATTTCGACGCTTTCATGAGGATGACAGTTTTGGACTGTTCGGCCAATGATGGAACGCGTCCGCATAAAAACCCGTTTGGAAGAGTTAGAATAAAATTGAACCTTGTCATTTTCATCCACATAGGTCAAATCAACGGGCAAATACCGAAAAATTAATTCAAGTTGCGAAAGCGACAGTACTCCGGATGAAAGATGCACCATGAAGTGATGCAATGACTCGTCCAATGGCGTCGAAGGCATGACATCCTCAGGATGACAAAACGGAAAATCAAGCGTGTCATTGCTCATCAACATCTCAACAAAAACAGAAGGATCAATCGTTTGAATCAAATGCGGAATCAAAATCTTTTCCTCTCGAAATCGAATGGCATAAATATCAAAAAAAAGAGCTCCCATGAGTGAATTAAATCGTTTGATATCCATGGACTCTTGGGACAACATTTCCAACAATGTCTTGATGTTTCGAACAATATCATCGTGAATAGACCACATGACACGCACACATCGAAAATCATGCCAATACATTTCAATCGTTGGAAATAACACTTGTTCGATCAAAGCATAATACGATTTCACTTTTGAAATTTCCGTCAGCAAAAGCATTAATTCCTGTTTTGTTTCCTGATTTTGTGGAGTTGTCACCAATTGCTTAATCAATGGACGAGCTGACGAAACCAACCGAATAAGCTCCTCATTGTTGGCTGTCATCCAATATAGAAAAGAATCTTTTTTCAATGGAGGAATCACCGCCCGGCTTAAAGGTTCAAAAACAGTGTTGATCACTTTGCTGATCAGCGGTTTCAGTTCATCCATGGACAGATTGGATTTCACCACCTCATCAACCCACGCAATGACATCCGCAGACTGAATGAAGTTCAACTGTTCACGATGAGTTTTAATGAAAGATGAAGGTTGATTTTGAAGGCGAATGACTTCGCCCAATTGCATCAGCAACTCAAAGTGCTCCACCTGATGATTTGAAATGTTTGACATAACAACGCAAATAACGTGAAATAAAACTGCTACATGATTGATCTCCCTAAATCAAGGATTGACAAGAAGCGAAGCAATTTTGTTTTCCAATTTCAACAAGTCTTCCGTAAACTTACGAATGCCCTCAGCCAGTTTTTCAGTTGCCATGGCGTCTTGATTCAAATTCCATCGAAATGATTTTTCATCGAGGCTGCAAAGCGAAAGATCCATGGTTTTGGCACGTTCGGTATCCAATTTTCTCTCCAAAACACCCTCTTTCGACTGCAATTCCTGAAGCAATGAAGGAGAAATGGTGAGAAAATCACAACCCGCCAACTCAATAATTTCACCAATATTTCTGAAACTTGCGCCCATGACGACGGTTTGATAATTAAATTTTTTGTAATAATTATAAATTGCAGTAACCGACTGAACTCCCGGATCTTCCGCAGGAGCAATAAACTCCACCCCGCGATTCTTTTTGTGCCAGTCTAAAATACGCCCCACAAAAGGAGAAATCAGAGTCACTCCGGCATCGGCACAACGAACTGCCTGAACTTTGGAAAAGAGTAAGGTCAAATTACAATGAATTCCTTCTTTCTCAAGCACTTCAGCCGCCAAAATGCCTTCCCACGTCGAAGCAATTTTAATTAAAACACGTTCTCTGGAAATGCCCGCAGTTTCATATAGTTCAATTAAAGAACGGGCGCGTTCAATCGTTTTTTCAGTATCAAAAGAAAGCCGCGCATCCACTTCAGTTGAAACACGGCCGGGGACGATTTTCAAAATTTCCAATCCGAATTTAACAGCCAGTTTATCTAACGCCAACATCACCTTTTTTTCATTATCAATCGATAACGATTTCACTTCACGTAATGTTTCATCAATTAAATAGTGATATTTCACATCGTTTGATGCAGCATAAATCAACGATGGATTGGTTGTGGCATCAACAGGCTTAAATTGGCGCATGGAATCAAAATCTCCGGTGTCAGCTACCACCTGAGTGACTTTCTTAAGTTGGTCTAATAAGTTCATAATGAAAAGATTTTATAGTAACTAAAAACAGGAATAGCGCAGGACAATCAAAAGGATCACGTTACAAAGATAAAACGAAATAGCATGTTTTCAAGGTTCACATCTCATTTAGTCAAAAAAATTAGAGCGAGGATTTTTCACCCGTTATGTTCAGGCACGAAGGTTTTATGGAAGGTTACCGAATAGTGACGCTCGAATGCGTATGAATTCCGACCATTCATTGAACTCGTCAACTCATTCATTAGGATGATCAAAGGTTCACCGATGAGCTATTTCATTTCAAAAAAACATTGTATCTTTGTCAAGATGGATGCAAAAACCACCTTCCAATCAAGGGGTTCAGTATTCTCAAAGCCTCATCTAACATTCATAACACCTATCTATCATGAAAGAATTAGTTCGTTGTAAACCTTGTGGTTATGTCATGGAAGCAGACAAGTTGGGGGATGTATGTCCCGCATGTGGAATGCCGAGAAAAGCATTTGAACCCTATCGTGAACGCGTAGCGCTCAATCGATTGTTTGTTTTAAATCTTGATCTACACCCCATTGCGATTCATCTTTCGCAAACTTTTGTCATTCTGATCCCGGCCATGATTTTTCTGCTCAAACTCTTTCCGAGTTTTCATGCCCATCTTTTTTCGGCCGTATTGCATTTTGCTGTGATCATATTCCCGTTCACCTTGATTGTGGCCATCATTACCGGCATGATTGATGGATTGTTTCGATTCAAAACATTGACTCCACCTTTACTGAAAACGAAAATTTTTTATAGTTCATTGATTTTGATCTTTGGATTTGCCATGTTTTTTGTGGCAATTCATGAACATTACGGAATCATTACCATTTTATTGAGTTTAGCCAGTTTAGCCTGTGCCGTTCGATTGGGTTTGCTGGGCAAAAAATTATTAAATGTCATTCTTCCAGGTTCCTATCCGTTGAAAAGAGGAAAAATTCCCGAAAAAAGCGAAACACCCGCCATCTGATCACTTGATTGATGGATGAAAAATTATGCTGTTTCAACGAAACGGTTCCATTGAATTCACGCATTAAGGATGTTGTCATTAATGCGTGAATTTCAACAAAAATCGGGAAAAGCAACCAATCATCTTTAGATGGTAAGTTGATCTAAGATTTCCTTCAGCGCTTTTTCAGAATGATGCAAAAGTTCCTGTTCTTCTTCATTCAACGGAATATCCAATACTCGTTTTATTCCTTCTTTATTTATAACAGAAGGCAAGCTTAAACACACATTGTGCAAATCGAACGGGCCATCTAAATAACTGGAAACCGTCAAAATCGAATTCTCATCNCGTACAATGGCCTCCACAATTCTGCGAACGGCCAATGCAACACCATAATAAGTAGCCCCTTTCTTTTCGATGATTTGGTAAGCGGCGTTCTTGACTTGATGAAAAATTTCGTCTTTAGGAAGTCCGTTTGACTCTTGCGGAAAATTTGCTTTATAATAATCATCCAACGGGACACCCGAGATATTGGTCACACTCCACGTTGGCACTTCGGAATCTCCATGTTCTCCAATGATGTAACCATGAATATTTCGCGTATCTAACCCGACATATTGGCTGATGGTGTAACGAAAACGAGCCGAATCGAGCACCGTTCCTGATCCAATCACTTTATTAGCAGGAAATCCGGACAACTTGAAAGCAAGATAGGTCAGAATATCGACGGGATTGGCCACTACCAGTAAAATACCATGCTGGTTGTACTGAGTAATGCTCCCGATGATATCTTTGAATATGTTAGTATTTCGATGCACCAGATCCAATCGAGTTTCTCCCGGTTTCTGATTAGCTCCTGCCGTGATAATAACAATATCAGCATCGCGACAATCAGCATAGTTGCCGGTGTACACTTTCTCCGGACGAATAAAAGGCATTCCATGATTTAAATCCATTACTTCGCCATCTGCCTTGTCCTTATTGATGTCGATCAACACAATTTCAGGAATTAATCCACTCAACATAAGTGTGTAAGCTGTGGTAGCCCCCACAAAACCTGCACCAATAATGGCGGCTTTGTTTACTGTATTTGTTGTCATAGCTGTCAAAAAATTAAAATCCTTAGTTCACTTGCATACAAAGATACAACGATAATAACCGGATGACTGTTTTTTCTTTCAAAAATTAAACCGTAAAAGAAACTCCAGAGCGTGAAAATCACACTCCGAACCGTGAAAATCACACTCCCGACCGTGAAAAAGACACTCCCGACCGTGAAAATCACTCTCCGAACCGTGAAAATCACGCTCCAGACCGTGAAAAAGACACTCTCGACCGTGAAAATCACGCTCCAGACCGTG
>JGI24721J44947_10001672_pt1 | contig 31712 bp, 35 predicted proteins | sample YelNatPaOPGAMG01_FD_44947 | JGI IMG/M metagenome (IMG submission 44947) | reverse complement strand
GCATTAAAGTTCGATCTCGAATACATGGAAAAGATGAACCCCCTTTTAGACCTCAAGATCCTTTTCCTCTCTGTACTTAATACCCTCCTTTTAAGATGGGATAGAAAGAAAACCTAACCCAGATCAGCCTTTTTGTTACACCTCGTAGGTGTACACTTCGTAGGTGGGTGAGGCGCTAATCTTCTCGCTTTTTGTCTTGCTTCATTACAGTTAATTGTCTATACTATGGATTGTGAAGGGGTCGGCTCTACATGGATAAGTCGTTTAAGATCTTTGTGCTTTCAGTGACCCTGTGCCTACTCCTTTTTTCTTCTCCTATTTCTCTTTTTGCCTCCGATGGGTTCACAAAAGAGGATCGAGAGCTTTTGATAACCCTTAAGGTGAAGATGGAGCAGATTGACAAGAGATTCGAGGAGATCGATAAAAGATTTCAACAGATTGACAAAAGATTCGAACAGATAGACAAAAGATTCGAACAGATAGACAAGAGAATTGGAGAAATAATCACCTTTATGTGGATGCTCGTTGTCATATTCAGCTCAATCACTGCTGCAACCATAGGTTTTGCCATTTGGGACAGAAGAACAATGATACAACCTTTTGAGGAGAGAATCAAAAAGATCGAGGAGGAGAAGATAGATAGAACTATCTCCGTACTGAGACTTCTTGCAGAATCAGACACAAGGATAGCCGAGGCATTGAAGCGTTATAATCTGCTGTGAGGAGTAAAGCATAATTTGCTCCCGATTTGGGGCAATACCTCAAGTTTGGTCCATGTCTTCCGGCGATGACATTTAAAGCAAAGAGGGAGAAGGAGGTACGCGACATGGCCAAGGGAAGACTTGGCGAAGCGGATTTCCCCCACAAAGAGGGTGTAAGATAGAGGCAGAGCGGCTGACTTTACTTAGATCCGCCCTCGAAGCACAACTAAAGGAAATCGATCGGATATTCACGAGGGTTTTGCCGGCGTTCTGGATGCCACCTCTGGCGAAGTTGCAAGGGGGGAGCAACTTTCCCCTTTCTAAACCTTCCAGCCAGGAGGCTTTGCCCCTAGTCTTTTAGCTTAATCAGGGCTGGTAGAGCCACCTAAAAGCTGAAAGGAGCCTTTTTTACGTCCAGGCGAGTACCCGGCGAGACATTCAATGGGCCATAAGGAAGTCTCTCTTGACGAAATGCCCCTTTGAGGGTAAATTATACGCCCGGTGGGTATAAATACTGGCAAAGGAGGGAAGGGGTGTGCCCATCTACGAATATGAGTGCCAGGATTGCGGGGAAGATTTTGAGATTTTCGTCCTCTCCGTTTCTAAAGCCGATGAAGCTGAATGCCCGAAGTGCCACAGCCGTAGCATCAAACGCAAGATCTCCCTCTTTGGCTTGGCCGGTTCCAAAGGTAGTTCAAGCACCGTGAGCTCTTCATGCTCTACTTCGACCGTAGGCTGAGGGATCTAAAAAACGGGGCCGTCGGCCCCAAAAATTTACAAGGTAATGTTCACCCGGGAGTTCGAGGCTAAATACTGCCCCGAGACCAAGGAACTCGTGGAAGAACTTCCCCAGCTTTCCCCGTAAATCACCGCCGAAGTTTACAACTTCATAACCGTAAAGCCCAGGCTGAGAAATATCAAGTGGACAAGATCCCAACCGTAGCCATAATGGGGTAGAAGGACTAAGGAATCCGCTTCTACGGCATTCCCCTCAGGCTACAAATTCCCCACCCTTTTGGAAGACGTCGTGGACTTTTTTGGCGGGGAGTCGGGCCTTTCGGAGGCGAGCAAGAAGGCTTTGGCTACACTCGCTAAAGCGGTCCACATCCGAGTCTTGGTCGTCCATACCTGACCGTACTGCCCTATGGCGGCGAGTACCAGCTTCATAACCTGTACTCTACGTTCGAGGATCTTTTTAAAATCGTAGCCGACACTTTCGAGAACCGATTCGAAGAGTGGGCGTTCTACCGCCGCGACCTACTCTGGCAGATGAAGATTCTGATTGAGGGGGGTAAGACCTTCCCTGCTCTCTCAGGCAACCCCAATGAGCTTTGTGGCCTTAAAAAGGTACTTCTTACTCTCCGTATCTTTTCCTTATGACGTCAGTCGTTCACACTCCGTAGGTGTATAAATGCGCAAAGTTCCGCTTAAGACAGGCCATCTTTATCATATCTTGACGAAGAGCATAGCAGATTACAGGGTTTTCCGAACCGATGATGACTTTACCAGGATGGTGGAGATGCTGAGATATTATAGGTACGAAAGCCCTCCTCTTAGATTCTCCTTGTACAAGAGGTGTCTCGAGAAAGGAGATAGTAATCTTTTGTTAGAACTTCCGCCAAAGGGTCTGCTTGTCGACATCGTAACATACTGTATCATCCCTACCCACATCCATCTTATTCTTGTCCAGCTAAAGGAGGAGGGTATTTCGACCTTCATGAAAAATCTTCTCAACAGTTATACACGGTACTTCAATATGAAAAACCATAGGAAAGGCCCCCTTTGGCAGAGTAGGTTCAAGAGTATTCTAATCGAGACACGTGAACAACTTTTTCATCTCACTCGATTCATACATTTAAATCCTGTCCTTCACGGGCTTACAGATCGTCCGGAAGACTGGGAGTATTGCTCCTACTCAGAGTATGTAGATATCGCTTATTCCCCCGTTTGCAAATATAGGCCATACCTCGAAATCGATCCTCAAACGTATAAGGCCTCTTTAGAGGACAGGAAGGATTATCAGCGAAGGCTTTCCGAAATAAAACATCTTCTTCTTGAATGAGTAAAGCGTATATGTTAGAACCATGTAAGGAATCGGTGTGTGTTACCCTTTCCCCGTTCTTTTTTAAAAGTGGCTTCGTATGTGGAAGGGGATCATGGAGAGATAAGCGAGGTGGTCAGGAAAAGCGCGAGTGAGCTTGGGCGGTCAAGGCCAAAGGATTGAAAATGAGAGCGCGCATTTGCTTAAAACCTGCGAAACTCGGAAAGGCTTCTTATTTAGGGTTGACCCTTTCGTTTATGGGCCTCATTTTCTATTTTTCCCACGAGCCGAGACCTTTTAACCTTCAACTTCCGGGCGGATGGGACAAAATCCTCCACACATTAGAGTACAGTATTCTCGGTTACCTTCTTGCAAAAACACTCCGTTCTTTTGAAGTAAGAAAAATAGCGCTTTTAGGCTGGATGATAGGCTCCCTTTACGGACTGAGTGACGAAATCCATCAGTACTTTGTCCCCGGAAGGGAGGCATCAGTTATGGATCTATTCTTCGACTCTATAGGCACTCTCATAGGCACAATTATCGCTCTCAATCTGCGAAAGATAGAAAAGTACCGCAAGGATACTGCTATTACAATCCCTGATCATTCTGGAGGTGTGCGATGAAAAAGTCGAAAAAGGGACTCACTGACATCCTTGGCGTACTACTAATATTTTTCCTATGCTTCCTTTTCCCAGGCTCTGTGGGGGCTCAGGATAGTTTGAGTATCCTGTGCGAGGTTATGGAGGCAAAAAAGGCAGAACTTTCTTCTTCTGAACCAGTAAAGCAGATCCACTACTTATTGATCCACCACAAGGATCCGAAAGACAGAGAAGCCCTTTCTCACTGTCTGAAAAGAAAAACGGATCATGAGGTTACCTTCTCTTACCAGAACGAGAAATATAGGGGAATACTTTTCCGTTTAGACCACTGTTTTGGACGCGGCCTGCTCATATATTTTCAGGATATCAAGCTAAAAAGGGGAGATAAGATCCTCCTCGAATGCCCCTCCTCTTAGAATACCCCGAGTAGCTTCTCATAAGCCTCTATGTACCTCCTTCTCGTTTTTTCTATGATCTCCTCTGGAAGATTTGGAGCAGGAGGGGTTTTGTTCCATCCAATCGATATTAGATAGTCCCTTAGAAACTGCTTGTCGAAACTTTTTTGAGCCCTTCCGGGAGCATAATCTTCCATGGGCCAGAACCTTGATGAATCAGGAGTGAGTAACTCATCAATGAGGATTAGTTTTTCATCCTTCAAGCCAAATTCCATCTTTGTATCTGCTATTATTATCCCCCTTTTTTCAGCGTATTCACTCGCTCTTTTGTAGACCTCTATTGATATGGCCCTTATTCTTTCTGCAAGTTCCTGACCGAGGATTCTTTTTACATCATCGAAAGTTATATTCTCATCATGACCTTCCTTGGCCTTGGTTGCGGGCGTGAATATCGGTTCATGGAGTTTTGATGATTCCTCTAAGCCATCCGGTAGTTTAATCCCACATACGACACCATTTTTTTTATACTCCTCCCATGCTGAACCGGATATGTATCCCCTTACTACACATTCGATTGGTAATGGTTCTGCTTTCTCTACAAGCATGGATCTACCATCGAGAATCTCTCTATATTTTTTTAAGCCCAAAGGGAAATCATCCACATCGACCGAGATCATATGGTTCGGGATTATATCTTTCACAAAGTCGAACCAGAACTTGGATAGTTTCGTAAGGATCTTTCCCTTATCAGGGATGGGATCTGGCATCACCACATCGAATGCGGAGATTCTGTCTGTTGCAACGATAAGGAGTTTATCTCCAAAATCGTATATGTCCCTTACCTTTCCCCTTAAAAGAAGGGGAAGGTCAGGAAATTCTGTTTTTGTAACCACTTTCCCATTCACGTTGCCTCCTCGAAAAAAGTGTCGATCATATGTCTTGCTATAGTTATCCTTCCCGGTATCTTAGGCAGATTCTTAATATTGAACCACCTTGCCTCAACGAGCTCTGAAGAGTCGATTGATAATTGACCGGACTTGTATTTTGCTGTAAAGGCTATCATCAGGGAGTCAGGAAAAGGCCAGGGCTGACTGCCAAAATATCTTATCTCCTCAACCTCTATCCCGAGTTCCTCTCTTATTTCCCTCCTTACCGCATCTTCTAAGGTTTCACCAGGTTCAACAAAGCCGGCTATACAACTGAATAGCTCATCCTTGAACATCCTGGAACGGGCAAGAAGAATCTCTTTATCTCTGTAAATCAAAACTATTATCGCAGGGGATATGCGTGGAAATACTTGTTTACCGCAATTTGTACAGAATTTGCATTTTTTTTCCCAGGCGAGAATGAGCCTCGATGCACAGTAGGTACAGAATATTTCATCCCTTATCCATCCCACTATATGGAATGCCCTAAGAAGCATATTGAATTTCCCTTGATCAATGTGATTGAACATGTGCCATATGCCTGAAATGGCCATCTGCGGAGGAGGATTTATCAGGCCTCGAAGCTCCATTACGTAGCAATCTATATCTTTTATGCTTCCGATATAGAAGGATTCCTTTATTTCGATTTTTGATTCCTCAAGGTCTTTGCGAGTGGGTATTTGAAATCTGCCATTTTCTGATCTTATAAGCGTCTTCTTCCCCGTTATAACAAAGAAGAGATCGTTTGCGGTATTATGGGCCTTATTCATGGGACTAAAAAAATTCGAAGTCTCAGTCATTCAAGGCAAAGGATCTTATAGCCAGCATTTCCTGGATTATAATGTGGGGTGGGTGAGGGGCTTCGAACCCCCAGCCCTCAGGGCCACAGCCTGATGCTCTATCCAGTTGAGCTACACCCACCGTCCGACCTCTTAATTAACACAGATCTTTGTANATAGTCAAACTACGTGATATCTCAGGGAGGACACTTAGCGCATATGGATCTGAATTGCATAGTACTCAGGTACCTTTCGCCCCTATCTGGAAGGATAACAACTACGGTTCCCCTCTTTATCTCCTTTGCTATCTGAACTGCCACATAGAGGGCTGCTCCGCTTGATGTTCCAGCGAAGATACCCTCGCATTTCGCGAGAAGCCTTGTCATCTCAAAAGCCTGCCCGTCGTCAATAGGTCTTACGTCATCAGGTAAAGACCTGTCGTATATNTTTGGAACGATCGATTCGGACATGTTTTTCAATCCCTGAATAGTGTGGCCTTTTACAGGTTCCACCCCAATTACTCGGATAAAAGGATTTTTCTCTTTCAGATATCTACCGACTCCCATAAGTGTCCCTGTTGTCCCCATACCACAAAGGAAGATGTCAATATCTCCGCATGTTTGGTTCCATATCTCAGGTCCTGTCGTCTCATAGTGGGCGAGAACGTTATCGGGATTATCGTACTGATTCGGGAAATAATACTTTTCCGGGAATNTTTCTTTCAGTTCATATACCCTCCTTATTGCCCCATCTATATTTTCTTTAGCGGGCGTCAAAATGACTTGAGCTCCTAAGCTTTCAAGTATGAGCTTTCTTTCTGTACTTACACATTCGGGCATGAGAAGCTTAACTTTATAGCCTAAAAATGCTCCTATCATGGCTATTGCAATGCCCGTATTTCCCGATGTGGGTTCAAGAATCGTCTTTTCCCTTGTCAATTCTCCCCTTTTCTCCGCTTCTCTTATCATGTAAAGGGCGGCTCTGTCCTTGACAGAACCACCGGGATTCAAACCTTCTATTTTGCATAAAATTCTAACGTTCCTATTGGGTCTTATGTTCTTGAGCTCAACAAGTGGGGTCTTGCCTATTGCTTCCAGGAGATTCATTTCCGATCCATAAAAAATAGCATTACGCGTTGTTTGTCAAGAAAAATCGGTAAATCTTTTGATTTTAGATTATTTCTTTGGTAAATTTGATTCATGGTCGTACTTTTTTTAGCTATAGTCGCCTTTTTTAATTTCGTCCCTCTTTCATTTTCCCAGGAAGACGTATTTGACCTGAGAAGGAAAGAGATGGTTGAGAAGGATATAAAGGGGAGAGGGATAAGGGATGAAAAGGTAATTCAAGCTATGCTAAAAGTCAAAAGGCATCTATTTGTGGACAAAAAATACATAGATAAGGCCTATGGGGACCATCCTCTCCCGATAGGTGAAGGTCAGACCATCTCTCAGCCTTACGTTGTCGCTCTTATGACGGAGGCGCTCGCACTAAGAGGGGGTGAGAGGGTTCTGGAGATAGGAACAGGCTCTGGTTACCAGGCCGCGATTCTTGGAGAGATTGTGAAAGAAGTGTACACTGTGGAAATAAGGAAAAAACTGTACGAGATGGCTAAGGAAAGGCTAAAAAGTCTTGGGTATGGGAATGTATTTTTAAGGCATGGAGACGGTTATTACGGATGGCCAGAGAAGGCGCCGTTTGATGCTATAATGGTCACTGCGTCCGCAAACCACATCCCCCCGCCTTTACTTTCACAGTTGAAAGAAGGTGGAAGACTGATCATTCCATTGGGAAGCACTTTCTTTTATCAGAATCTCACCCTAATAGTAAAAGAGAGAGGAAGAATAAAGACTAAGGAACTTTGTAGTGTCCTTTTCGTTCCAATGGCAGGAGAAGCCTCAAAAAGATAAGGTTCCTAATTTCTTGCGGCGTTTGCGCAGCTAACAGAGTTTTTTAAGTATTCCTCCTCCCAGATTTTGTCAGCAAAGGCTGCGTATCTTTCCGCATATTCGTCCATTTCTTTGCTCTTTTCAGTATATATCTCCTCTGCTCCAGGGTGAGTGAAGTAAGGCTTTACCTCCTCTATTATCTCCCTCATAACGTGAGGATTATCAATGATCATACATGGCCGCAAATGGTTGGGATTATGGGGTTGCCTTCTCCTTATGGCTCTAAATAGAGGACTGTTCAATGCCTCTTTCAAAGTTGTGTTCATGATATTGTCCACAGCAACATGTGTATAAACGCAGGGTTCAATATCGCCCTTTGCATTCAGGTGGAAATACCTCCTTCCGCCAGCGATGCAGCCTTCAACATGGGGGCCATCGTTCCAGAAGTCAAGGAAGAACATGGGCTTCGTATTCCTGAAGTATGAGACATTTTTGCGAAGAAGGTTCCTCTGTTCTGGAGTAACCATGAGGGAGAAATCTGCCCTCCCATTTACCGGAACGTACAGGAAATAATTCTGGAGGAAGGATCCACATTCGATCATGAAATCCACAAATTCTTCAGATGCAACGGTCTCAGCGTTCTGGCGCGTAACCGTGGCAGAAGAGCCTATAAGAACTCTCGCCTCTCTCAAATACTCAAATGCGGACATGATCTTCTTAAAAACCCCCTTCCCTCGCCACCTGTCAGTCTCTTCCTCGTAGCCCTCAATGCTCACCACAACCATAACGTTTCCGAGATCCGCAAATCTCTTTGCTATTTCCTTTGTCATTAAAGTCCCGTTTGTATAAACCTGGAAAAAGATGGCGGGATGCTCCTCTATCATCCGCAAAAGGTGAGGGTAGATCAGCGGTTCCCCACCAAGCACAGTTATAAAGTGAATTGCCAGTTCCTCGCACTCTTTTAAAACCCTGTCCACGACCTCATATGGGAGTTCTGGCTTTGTTCCGTAACCAAGGGTATAGCAACCCTTGCATCTTAAGTTACAGTTCAAAGTTGGAGAGAGGATCATCACAAAGGGAGGCCTGTATCCATGCTGTTTCTCGAACTCATTCCTTTTCTTATTTCCCAGGAACCATGCTCTCAAGAAAAGAGTCTCGAAGATGATCCTCCTATTCCTTTCTGGAAGATAATCGAAGACTCTCCTGAAAAGTTTTTTCGCAGAATGGTTTGGGTCCTGGAGGTAGTTTCTTACCCCCCTTATCCCTGCGAGGATTTCCTTGTCACTTGTAAGCTTTTCCGCGAGGTAAGTAAGACGAATAAAATTCTCATCAGAAATACTCCCCAGTAAGTTTACTATTGTGGATGCGATCTTTTTAGCCGCAAAATCTTCCAGCTCCCTTATGACATCCATAAGGACACCTCCTTTGGCTTTTTATGTCAACGGAACCAACAAACATAATAACCCTTCCTAATTAACTATTTACACCATTTTTTGAATATTTCAAGTAAAAAAGTAAGCAATCCGGGAAAATCGGGGTCATGGATGGAAAAGGTGTGGTATAATGTTTCTATGGACAGTTTTTTCTACGTTTCTAAGTCATTTGCGGACCTTCTCAAAGAACCTGAGGAACCTAAAAGAGGAGATGACAGAGGAAGGGAGAGTCAGCTCCTCTACAATGAAGAGGTGAGAATCCTTAGGGAGGAAAAAGACTGGTACTATGTAGAAGCTCTTGAACAGCTATCCTATAGACAGGTAGGCTTCTGGGCACCTTACAGAGGATGGGTAAGGAAAGATGATGTGAGTGCTTATAAGATGAGGCTTTCTCTTAACAGTGTCGTAAGGTCCCCCACATGCCTAATTGAGAGTGAAAGTGGAGATACTATTCTTCTTTTTGGAACTTACGTAAAAGCGGAGTACTTTTCGGATCGGACACTCGTCTATTTAGGAGAGGAAAAGGGGAAGTTGAAGGCTGGATCGATCGAATTGCTTAAAAAGGAAGTTAGAGTGGCGCCTTCACTACTCACACAAAGTGCAAGGCTCTTTAATGGATGCCCTTACCTCTTTGGAGGAAGAAGCATGTCTTTAAGGGAGTTAAATGTCGATGGAAGACTAACCGGCGTTGATTGTTCGGGCTTTGTTAATCTTTTGTTCAGGGCCTATGGCATAAGAATTCCGAGGGACGCCTATGAACAGTTTATCGTTTCGAAGAAGATAAAGGGGAAGGAGCTCTCTCCAGGAGATCTCATATTTATCTCTCCAAAGGATGAACGTGAAATCGTCAATCACGTCATGGTTTATTTAGGCGAAGGGTTCTTTATTGAGGCGTCAAGCAGGGAAAAAAAAGTAAAAGAGGGGTCATTTATGGACAGGTTTTCAATTGAAGTTTCTTCGATCGAAGATGAAAGAATCGACGTAGGAGAATCTTTTCTATCGTTTGGAAGGGTCCTATCGGATGAGCAGGATAGAACGGATAGACTTAAAAAGAGTTAGAAAACCTCTTAGAATCACCTTCTCCACCGCAGCTGGCAAAAAAGATCATATGGAGAGCCTCATGATAAGGGTTTTACTCGATACAAAGGAAGAGGGCCTCGGTGAATCACCAACATCGAGAGCTTTCCCCCTTGAGACTCTCGAAGTCATGGAGGATGTCATAAGAAAAGTGATTCCCCTTTTTATTGGAAAGGAGATAAGGGAGAGTCTACCTTTCCTTGCAAAGCTAAGAAGAGATTTCCCGAGACATGTACTTTCTTTTTCTGGATTTGAGGTTGCCCTCTTTCGCGCCTACCTCTCCCTTTGCCATCTTTCGGAATTCTCATTCTGGGGAGGGAAAAGCAGGATCCTTGAGACCGATATTACTATCCCTAACGTGGATTTACAAAAGGCTAAAAAGTGGGCTCTCAAATTTCTTAAGAAGAGATTCCGTTTCTTTAAAATAAAGCTGATCGGAGATATAGAAAGGGACATCGATTTTTTGAGAGCTATCTCTGAAACCCTATCTCGAAAAGGAGAAGGCGATCATTTACTGAGGCTCGATATGAATGAGAGCTACAATGCCAGGGACTTTCTCGTTTTTTTGGAAAAGCTCAGCAAATTTCGAATTCCAGTACAATTCGTGGAACAGCCCTTAAGAAGGGATGATTATAATGGGCTTAGAGAGATCGTAAAAGAAAGCAGGATCGAGATTGTCCTCGACGAATCTGTAAAAAGTGCGGAAGATCTTGATAGAATTGGATCCACAGGATTTAGAGGTGGGGTTAACATGAAGATAGCAAAGAGTGGCTTGATGGAATCGAAAAGGATCTATGACATGGCAAGGAAAAATGGGCTTAAACTCATGATAGGATGTATGATGGAGACGATCCTTGGCCTTTCAACAGCCATTTTCTTAGCACTCGGACTCGGGGATTTTGAATACGTGGATTTGGATGGAATACATTTTCTCAGGTGGAAAAAACCTTTTTCTGAGATCGATTTGTCCGGGCCTTACTACATCTATTCCGGATCTTGATTTTTGTGGTGATCCCATGTAAAATTCACCGTAATTTTTTGTTGACCATCCTTTCTGAAAGGAGAGAATATGAAGAAGTACGAGCCTGAGCTGATAAGGAACATCGGTTTATTTTCACATGGAGGGGACGGGAAGACCTCAATAGCGGAGGCTATGCTTTTTCTTTCAGGTGAAAACAATAGGTTAGGAAGGGTTGACGATGGAACGTCCATCATGGATTTTGAACCTGAGGAGATTGAAAGGAAGATAACGATATCTTCTTCACTTGCGTTCTTTGAATGGAAAAGACACAAGGTGAATCTTTTAGATACACCCGGTGATGACAATTTTATCTCTGATGCGAAATTCTGCATGAGGGTCGTCGATTGCGCAGTCATAGTTGTAAGTGGTATTGATGGTGTTAAGGTTCAAACGGAAAAGGTCTGGAATTTTGCCAGAGAGAATTCTGTTCCCACACTCATCTTCATAAACAAACTTGACAGAGAAAGGTCTGACTTCGGAAGAGCTTTGCAGAGCGTGAAGGAGGCATTTGGAGATGGTAATTTTCTTCCCGTACAGATTCCGGTTGGGAGGGAGGAGGGTTTCAAAGGGTTGATAGATCTCCTCTCAGGCAAGTCGTACCTTTACTCTGAAGATGGGTCAGGTAGTTTTGAGGAAAATGAGATTCCTGAGGAACTTAAAGCGAATTTTGAAGCAGAAAGAGAAAGACTCATGGAGACAATAGTAGAAATAGACGACGAGATTATGGAGAGGTATTTAAATGGGGAAGAGATAGAGCCTTCGAAGATCGAGGAATGTTTAAAAAAGGGGATATGGGAAGGGAAGATTACGCCTGTTCTTTGCGGTTCTGCTGTAAAAAACATCGGCATCCAGAATCTCCTCGATTTCTTAACAAAATTTTACCCCCCTCCAACTTTCAGAAGAGAGATTGAGGGTTATGATCCGAAAACAGGACAGAAAGTTAAGAGAACGATCTCATCCAGTGAGCCATTCAGCGCATACGTCTTTAAGACCATAAGCGATCCGTTTGCAGGAAGGCTAAATCTTTTCAAAGTGTACTCAGGGGAACTTTACCCTGATATGACTGTTTTGAATACTAAAAAAGATGAGAAGGAAAAGATTGGACAGTTATTCTCCCTCGTTGGAAAAAAACAGAAACCATTGCCCTGCGTGACAACAGGAGATATAGGGGTTGTAGCAAAACTAAAAAATGTGGGAACAGGGGATACTCTGTGTGATGAAAGGGCTCCCATAAAGTACGAGGAGGTAAAAGTCCCCCCTGCCCTTATGTCTTTTTCTTTGAGGCCAAAGACAAAGGGGGATGAGGATAAATTGAACGCCTCATTGGCTAAGCTGATGGATGAGGACCTTACCATAAGATACGCGAGGGACGAACAGACAAAGGAATTTATTCTCTCTGGAATGGGTCAGGTACACATAGAGGTGATTGTGGAGAAATTGAAGAGAAAATTCGGGGTAGAGGTGGAACTTAAGGAGCCGAAGGTACCTTATAAAGAGACGATAAAGGGGACTGCCAAGGCTCAGGGGAAGTACAAGAGGCAGTCTGGCGGAAGGGGACAGTACGGAGACACGTGGCTCGAGATATCCCCCCTCCCGAGGGGAGAAGGCTTTGTTTTCGAGGACAAAATAGTAGGTGGGGTTATACCGAAGCAGTACATCCCTGCAGTTGAAAAGGGAGTTGTGGAAGCCATGCAGCAGGGGATCCTCGCAGGATACCCTGTAACAGACGTCAAAGTCACCCTATATGATGGTTCGTACCACGAGGTCGATTCATCAGAAATGGCTTTTAAAATTGCCGCATCGATGGGTTTCAAAAAATGTATGGAGATGGCTAACCCAGTCTTACTCGAGCCCATAATGAAGATGGAGATTATAGTGCCAGAGGAGAATATGGGAGATGTGATGGGTGATCTCAATTCAAGAAGGGGTAAGATTCTTGGTGTTGAAGCAAAAGGGGCTAATCAGATAATAAGGGCCCATGTACCTATGGCTGAGATATTAAAGTACGCACCGGACCTCCGTTCCATGACAGGTGGTAGGGGGACTTTCACAATGGAGTTCTCCCATTATGAAGAGGTTCCTCCCCATATAGCGCAGAAGATCATAGAGCAGGCGAGGAAGGAAAAGGAAGAACAGAGGTGAGGGCCGTAATCCAGAGGGTAAAGGAGGCCANGGTTGAAGTAGATGGAGAAGTAAAGGGGATAATCGGTTATGGTATACTCGTTTTTCTTGGAGTAGGCAAAGAGGATNGTGAAAAGGATGTTGACTGGATGGTGGAAAAGATAATCAATCTCCGCATCTTTGAAAAAGAAGAGGGAAAAATGGACCTATCTTTACTTGACGTGGATGGGGATCTTCTGGTTGTCTCCCAGTTCACCCTCTATGGCGACTGTTCAAGGGGGAGAAGGCCCTCTTTTTCTTTGGCTATGGAAAAAGAAAAAGCGAAGGATCTTTTTGAAAAATTTGTTAAAAAGGCAAAAGAAAGAGTAAAAAAGGTTGAGACAGGTGTATTCAGAGCCCATATGTATGTTCATCTTATAAACGACGGTCCCGTAACCCTGATCCTGAATTCAAGGCCTTAAAAAATAATGCCAAAAATAGACATATTTAGGGCATGGTGTAAGGCATGCGGTATATGCGTAGCATTCTGCCCTCAAGGTGTCCTCTCTAAGGATGAGCTCGGGTACCCTTATGTGGAGAAAGCTCAAGAATGCAAAGGTTGCAGATGGTGCGAACTTAGATGTCCCGATTTTGCAATAACGGTTCTCGAAGAAAAAGGAGAAACTGTTGGGGAAAAAGAATAAAAAAGAGGTTCTATTACAGGGAAACGAGGCTATAGTGGAGGGGGCACTCAGGGCAGGCCTCAAATTTTTTGCAGGATACCCGATCACTCCAGCAACGGAGATATCTGAAATTCTATCTACCAGGCTACCGCAAATTGGGGGCACATTCATCCAGATGGAAGATGAGATAGGAAGTCTGGCAGCCGTAATCGGTGCATCCCTTGCGGGAGCAAAAGCGATGACAGCAACAAGCGGGCCCGGTTTCTCCCTCATGCAGGAAAATATAGGTTTTGCCATAATGGCCGAGGTTCCATGTGTAATAGTCGACTGTATGAGGGCTGGCCCGAGTACAGGACTGCCTACATCGCCATCCCAGGGTGATGTTATGCAGGCAAGATGGGGTACACACGGAGACCATCCCATAATAGTCCTTTGCCCTTCAACTGTTTATGAATGCTTTAAACTGACCATTTTTGCATTCAACTTCTCCGAGAGATTTAGAATCCCTGTGATACTCCTCGTAGATGAAGTAGTTGCTCACATGAGGGAAAATGTTTGCATAGATGATGAGGAGATAGAGATAGTGAACAGAGTTAAACCCTCTGTCCCTCCAGAATGGTACATCCCATACGAGGATACACCGAGCGGGGTCCCTCCTATGGCCAATTTCGGTGATGGATATAGATACCATGTGACAGGGCTCACCCATGACATTAGGGGATTTCCAACAACTCGACCCGATGAGGTAGATCCTCTTATTAGGAGGCTTTTTAGGAAGATAAGCCAGAATTTCAGAGATGTTCAGATAGGAGAAAGTTTTCAAACAGAGGATGCTGATCTATGTGTAATCGCCTATGGATGTGTTGCCAGATCGGCAAAAAGAGCATGTATCGACGCAAGAGAAAGGGGGATAAAGGCTGGTCTTTTAAAGCTTAATACGCTTTGGCCTTTTATGAGAACGGAAGTTGAAAAGATACTTGCGAGGTCAAAGATAGTGATCGTTCCTGAGATGAACATGGGTCAGATATCAAGGGAAGTGAAGAGGGTGAATAAAGGGACATCGAAGGTCTTCACAATTAATAAGATCGATGGGACTCCAATAACACCGGAGGAGATCTTTTTAAAGATAAAAGAGGTTTACTGATGGCCGAAATCACAAAGCTGATACATAAGTATCTTAGACATGACAAGAAATTTCCNCATGTTTTTTGTCCTGGCTGCGGGATAGGAATATTTCTCGGTTCNTTGATAAGGGCAGTGGATAGCTGCGGGTTCAAAAAAGATGAGGTGGTCCTTGTAACAGGTATCGGGTGCACGGGAAGGCTCGCAGTTTACGTAGATTTCAACACACTCCACACAACGCATGGCAGGGCCCTTGCCTTTGCTACAGGGATAAAGCTCGTAAAACCGAATCTCAAAGTCATAGTGGTGATGGGTGATGGGGACGCAATTGCGATCGGAGGGAATCACTTCATCCATGCAGCGAGAAGGAATGTGGANTTAAAAGCAGTGGTCGTGAATAACAGTGTTTACGGTATGACNGGTGGCCAGTACTCTCCAACGACGCCATATGGAGCAAAGACGACAACTTCCCNCATTTCCCACATAGAGAGACCTTTCAGGATTTCGGAGCTTGCGATTGTATGTGGAGCCTCCTTTGTTGCAAGATCTACTGTTTACCATGTAAAGCTCCTTGACGATCTACTGAAGAGGTCCTTCCTTAAAAAGGGTTTCTCCCTTGTTGAAGTCATATCCCACTGTCCAACGCAGTATGGAAGAATGAATAAGATGGGGTCTCCGGTGGATATGCTCATATGGCAAAAGGAACACGCATTCCCCGTTGAGAAGGAAAAAGAGATGAATGAAGAAGAACTGAAGGATAAGTTCCCAATAGGTGTGCTTGCTGACAGGGATTTTCCTCTATTTGAGGAGGAATACGAAAAACTGAGGAAAAAGCTCAAGGATTACAGAAAGACGTGAGATACGACATAAGGATAAGCGGTTCTGGAGGGCAGGGGATAGTTCTATTGGGGATTATAATAGCGGAAGCGGCTATTCTCGAAGGGATGAATGTTGCCCAGACCCAGAGTTACGGACCAGAGGCGAGAGGCGGTTCGAGTAAGTCAGAAATTGTTATAAGCGATGGAGAGATAGATTATCCAAAGGCCTTGAGGCTTGATTGTCTTCTTGCCATGAGTCAGAAATCCTGTGATGACTACTTCGGTGACTTGAAGCCTGAGGGTATTCTCATTGTTGATTCCACGTATGTAAAGCACGTTCCAATACAAAAAGGTTACAGGATCCCATTTACCAGAATAGCGAAAGAGAAACTGAAAGCTGATTATGTGGCAAACATAGTTGCACTCGGTGCCTTCTCCGTCCTTACCCCAATTCTCAAGAAAAGTTCACTGAAAGATGCTCTATTGAAAAGAGTACCTAAGGGGACGGAGAGATTGAACCTTTTAGCTTTTGAAGAAGGGGTAAAGGCGGGAAGAATAGCAAAGNGAACGTCCATACCCATANTTATCAGTGAGAGAGTAGATGAGGATACATGAGTATCAGGCGAAGGAGATTCTGAAGAAACAAGGAATCCCTGTACCAGAAGGTCTTGTAATCGAGAAAGAAGAAGAGGCGTATAATTTTTTAGAGAGATTCGGCTTCCCCATAGTCGTAAAAGCCCAGGTACATTCTGGAGGAAGGGGAAAGGCAGGACTTGTGAAGATCGTGAGATCGTACGGGGAACTCGAATCTGCCATCCATCTCCTCGTCGGAAAGATCTCGCATAAACTCCTTCTTGAGGAATGCGAAAATGTTAAAAAAGAACTCTATTTGGCTCTAATAATTGACAGAAAGGTCGAAAGTCCACGGATCATAGTAGGCAAAGAGGGGGGAATAGAGGTAGAGGATGTGGCAAAAGAGAAACCATATTCGATTTTTAGCCAGATTGTTGATGTCAGGTACGGGCTTTTACCTTATCAGATAAGGAGACTCTTTTATTTTCTCGACCTTGATCCTGCGTTACTTGGGGATTTTTCGCTCATCTGCGAAAGGCTCTATAGGATCTTCATCAATATGGAATGTACCCTCTGCGAGATAAACCCCCTTGCCATCAATGATAATGATAAGTTCTCTGCCCTTGATGCGAAGATGGTTTTCGACGACAATGCCCTCTTTAGACATAGGGATATCCTTGAACTATACGATCCAGTTCAGGATGATCATAGGGAAATTGAGGCAAAAAAATATGGGCTCAATTATGTAAAACTGAGTGGAGACATAGGTTGCATTGCAAACGGCGCAGGACTTGCTATGGCGACAATGGATCTTGTTAAAGAGGCGGGAAGAGAACCCGCAAATTTTCTCGATGTGGGAGGAGGGGCAACGAAGGATATGGTAAAAGAGGGCATAAGGATTGTCCACTCCGATCCTGATGTTAAGGCTATCTTTATAAATATTTTCGGCGGCATACTGAGATGCGACACTTTTGCCTTAGGTTTTAAAGAATCGGTTCATTATCTTCATAAACCTATAGTTATGAGACTTTCCGGGACGAATTCAGAAGAAGGATTGAGTATCATAAAGGAGTTGAGTGCCCCCTTAATCCTTGTCCGTAATCTGAAAGAAGCTTTGGAAAAATTGAGAGAATTAAAGTACTAATGAGCATACTCGTTGACGAAAATACAAGGGTTGTTGTCCAGGGAATAACTGGCAGGGAGGGGATGTTCCATACTGAGAGGATGCTAAAATACGGAACAAAAATAGTTGCGGGAGTCTCACCAAAGAAGAAAGGGGCCAATGTAATGGGGATTCCTGTATTCGGGACTGTTTGTGAGGCGGTCAAAGAGACAAATGCCAATACCTCATGCATCTTCCTTTCCCCTCCCCATGTTAAGGATGCGATTATTGAGTCAATAGATTCAGGCATAGAAACTATCGTCTGCATCACAGAAGGCGTACCGATCCATGACATTATGGTAGTTAAGAGATTCTTGAAGGAAAAAGGAGCTATCCTCATAGGTCCGAATAGTCCTGGTGTTATTTCTCCTGGGAAATCGAAGGTGGGAGTTATGGCTGATCATATCCACAGAAGGGGAAATGTGGGAGTTGTATCGAGAAGTGGAACTCTAACATACGAGGTTGTAAGTCAACTAACTGAGCTCGGAATCGGTCAATCTACATGCGTGGGGATAGGGGGTGATCCCATAGTGGGTCTTAAATTCGTGGACGTATTAAAACTCTTTGAGGAGGATCCTGAGACAGAATTTATCGTGATGATAGGAGAAATAGGCGGAGACATGGAGGAAGAGGCTGCTATATACTGTCGCAGTAACATGAAAAAACCTATTTGTGCATACATAGCCGGAATNGGAGCTCCAAAAGAGAAAAGAATGGGACACGCGGGTGCCATAATCTCAGGAGAGAAGGAAGATGCGAAATCGAAGATAAGATTCCTGAAGGAAAAGGGGATTCACGTAGTTGAATCGATTGCGAAAGTGGGTGAGACCGTAAAGAAGCTCCTCTATTGAAATAGCCATTTTCTCTTTTTACCCTATCCATCATGTGGTATAATTAGTAAGGCAAGTGAGCCTCGTAAGAGAACCGGCAGTAAGTGGGTCATTTTACCCGGATAATCCGAAAGTACTTAGAAGGACAATTGAGAGTTATCTTGAGAATGCGGAGATCCCTCACATTGAGTCTGACCCAGTGGGGATTCTCTCTCCCCATGCGGGCTACATGTACTCTGGCCAGGTTGCAGCGTACGGATACAAGACTCTCATTGGGAGGGAGTATGATACAGTTATAATCATAGGACCAAGCCACAGGGCCTATTTTGATGGGCTCGCCCTTATGGAAAAAGGGGGATATAAAACGCCATTAGGGGTAGTAAAAGTAGATGAGGATATGGCATCAGAGATTCTAAGGCTTGGGAGCCATATTTTTATCTCTAATTTTAGAGCGCATCTTGGGGAACACTCCCTTGAGGTTCAGCTCCCTTTTTTACAGGTTGTCCTTAGGGAGTTTAAGATCCTCCCCATACTCATGGGTGCCCAAAATAGGGCTACCTGGAGGGAAGCTGCCTCAGTCATAGGTAAAGTATGCGAGGGAGCAAGAAAAAGGATACTCTTTCTTGGGAGCACAGATCTATCCCACTACTACCCATATGAAAAGGCGGTAAAACTTGACAGTTTAGTCATCAAGCATGCTGAGGCATTCGACATTGAAGGGATGGAGAGGGACTACGAGTCTGAAGCTTTCGAGGCCTGCGGCGGTGGTCCGATGATCGCAGTTATGATACTTTCTAAGATGAGNGGTGCGAAAAANGGGGTCGTTTTGAAGTATGCAAATTCTGGAGATACTTCAGGTGACAGAAGCCNGGTAGTTGGCTATCTCTCTGCTGTCTTTCTGGAGTGAAGATGGAGGAAAAAAGGTTATCCGATGAGGAAAAAAGAATTTTGAAAGAGATAGCGAGATCCGCTATTGAGAAGAAACTCTTTAACAAGGAGGGAACGGAAATCCCTGTGCCTGAATCTCTGAAAGAGAAAAAAGGCGCCTTTGTTACTATAAAGAAGAAAGGAGAACTCAGGGGTTGCATAGGATATGTAAAAGGCTATCTCCCACTATACGAAACAGTNGAGGAGGTCGCGAAAGAGGCAGCTTTCCATGACCCCAGATTCCCCCCACTTTCAAAGAGTGAATGGGAGGAGATAGAAATAGAGATTTCCGTTCTTACTCCCTTAAGAAAGATAAGAAGCATAGAGGAGATAGAGGTTGGGAAACACGGTTTATACATAGAGATGTGGGGAAATTCCGGCCTTCTTTTACCTCAGGTGGCAGTCGAATACGGCTGGGATAGGATAGAATTTCTCGAACATACATGCTACAAGGCAGGACTACCTAAGGATGCCTGGAAATCGAAGGATGCGAACATATATATATTCTCCGCAGAGGTCTTTTAAATACCCGTTAGATGAAAAAAAGATACGTTGCGATTATCTTGGCCGCAGGACGCTCAGAGAGATTTGGCTCTCAAAAACTCCTATGTAAAATCGACGGACTTACAATCATAGAAAGAGTGCTCAGAACATTTTTACTCGTCAATGAGATAGAGAGGATCCTTGTGATCTTAGGGCACGAAAAGGAAAGGGTCGAAAAAATAGTCAAATCCTATCCGGTTATCCCCNTATACAACCCCTCTTACAATGAGGGGATGTCCTCTTCGATAAAAGCTGGGGTTCTAATGGTAGAAGATGATGATGAGGTCTTTATCCATCTCGCTGACAAGCCATTTATAAGAGAGGGCCTAATCCGAGAAATGATCGATGCTTCCGTCAAAAAATGGCCACATATAGTAGTTCCCGTATGGGAGGGAAGGAAGGGGCATCCCGTTCTCATTGGCCCTGGTGGTTACTTAAAAAATATCTCGGATATAGAGGGGGATGTGGGTCTTAAGTGGGTTATAGAAAGGGAAAAAGAAAATGTTATATATTTAGCTGCAGATGAGAGTATCCTGATCGATATAGACTCAGAGGAGGATTTGGAGAATCTTAGAAAGATGGGGGTGAATGTTGAGGAAAGTTAAAGTTGAAGAGGCCATAGGGATGATTCTCGCCCATGACATAACAGAGATCATCCCGGGAAAGAAAAAGGGTGTTGCTTTTCCAAGGGGAAAAAGAATAGAGAGGGAAGATGTTGAAAGGCTTCTGAATTTAGGAAAAGCCCACGTTTACGTTCTCGATGATGGAAAAGAAGGGATCCATGAGGAGGAGGCCGCAATTAGAATCGCAAAGGCACTGATGGATGAAAATATGGACTACCTACCCCCTAAGGAGGGGAAAGTTTCGATTGTGAGTAAGGTTGATGGATTGTTTTATGTGGACAAAAAAAACCTCCTTAAGGTAAACATGGTAAGGGACGTCTTATTCTCCACCCTTCCTAACAGGTACCCTGTAAAAAAAGGAGATACTGTTGCAGCAACAAGGATCGTACCGCTTTACATAGAGGAGAAATTTTTGAAAAAGGTTGAAAGGCTGGGAAATAAAAAGGTCATCTGGATTAGNCCTTTTTTTAGGCGAAAAGTTGGAATAGTTGTTACAGGCTCGGAGATTTTCGAACAAAGAGTGAAAGATGGGTCCTCAATGATAGAAGATAAGCTCAAATCTCTCGGTTGCGAAATCGTAGGGAAGAAAGTCTCCCCGGATGATGCGTCAACGATAAGGGATTCTGTAATCGANCTTTTCGAAAAAGGTGCAGAAATCGTTGTTACGACAGGAGGTTTGTCCGTTGATCCCGATGATGTGACAAAAGAGGGGATAGAGTGGACTGGAGCGCGTATACTCTTCTATGGAACCCCAGTTTTTCCTGGAGCGATGTTCCTTCTTGCAATATATGAGGGTAAGTACATTCTTGGTGCTCCTGCCTGTGTCTACTACAACAGGTACACTGTCTTTGATTTAATCCTTTTTAGGATACTCGCGGGTGAGAGCTTAGAAGGGATTGGGAAAAAGGAGATAGCTTCTCTTTCTTACGGTGGACTCTGTCTTGGTTGTGAGGTCTGCCATTTCCCCAGATGTTTCTTTGGAAAGGGCATGTGATGGGGATGATTGACTTTAGAGAGGTGAGGATCATTATAAAGGGTGCGGGGGAGATGGCATCGGGCATTGCCCATAGGCTTTTTATGTCCGGAATGAGGAAAATTCTTATGACGGAGATAGAAAAACCCCTGTGTATAAGGAGGCCCGTTTCTTTTGCGGAATCGGTATACGAGGGTGAATGCTTGGTTGAGGGTGTAAAAGGGAAAAGGATAGATTCTCTCATTGAGATAGAAAAAGTCTGGAAAGATGGGGCAATAGGAGTTATAGTCGACCCTAGTTCCAATTNTGCTAAAGGGCTTTCTCCTCATGTCATNGTTGATGCAATTATGGCGAAAAGACACACGGGGACGAAGAAAGATGAGGCACCCATAGTTATTTGTGTGGGACCTGGCTTTAGGGCACCGGAAGATTGCCATGCGGTGATTGAGAGTCAAAGGGGCCACAATCTGGGAAGGGNCATTTACGAGGGTGAGGCAGAGCCCCACACGGGAATTCCAGCTCCCACAATGGGATACACGGAAGAGAGGGTTCTTAGGGCACCAAGGAGAGGTATGGTGAGGCACATAAGAAAAATAGGGGATTTCATAAAAAAGGGCGATACCGTTCTTTACGTGGATGATATTCCCGTATTTTCAAAGATAGACGGTGTTTTAAGAGGCCTCATAAGGGAGATAGAGGTTTCGGAAAACGAAAAAATAGGAGATGTTGACCCCAGGATGGACAAAAGCTATTGTTACACGATTTCGGACAAGGCGAGGGCTATAGGCGGAGGGGTTTTAGAGGCAATACTCCACTTCCTACCTGAGATAAAGGGAGGCGATTTATGANCGTCCAAGTTTATGGAGCAATTGTTGAACATTTGAAGGAGGGAAAAAAAGGATGCATTGCAACGATCGTAAGAAGGATCGGTTCCTCTCCCAGAGAAGAGGGCACAAGTATGTTTGTCTCTGAGGATGGGAAGATATTCGGGACAATAGGCGGGGGAAGCCTTGAAAAAGAAGTCAGAGAAAGAGCTTTGGAAATTTTAGAAAAAGAGGAACCCCTCATTTTTGAATACAGGATGGACGCAAAATCCGTGGAAGAGGAGGGGATGCTTTGTGGGGGTAATGTGGATGTACTTGTTGAACCAGTTTTACCAAGACATCTCACCCTCTATGAGGAGGCAAAGGAATGGATACTGAGAAGAAAAGGAGGGGTCTTTTTTGTCAGATTTGGAAGGTGGGGATATTTTAAGACTCTTTTTGGGAGAGACGGGGAAACCTACGGCGATGACATAGATGAAAAGGAAAAAGTATTGCTTTTAAGTAACCTGGGAATAAAAAAGCCTCTCTTTCTCGATGATGAAAAAGCTCTGATCCCGCTTAATACAAGGTCTACTCTGTATATATTTGGTGCGGGACATGTATCGCGTTATCTTGCCACACTCGCCAATCTTGTCGATTTCTCAGTGACCGTGATAGACGATTCGGAGGATTTTGCAAGAAAGGAGAATTTTCCAGATGCGGAGGCTGTTTTTGCAGTGCCATTTGAGGAATCTTTTAGCTTCCTCAACTTTACTGGAGAAGAATACGTTGTTATCGTTACGAGAGGCCACAAATCTGATGCTCTCTGTCTCGAGGAGGTATTAAAAAGGCCTTTTAAGTACGTCGGTATGATAGGTTCAAAGAGAAAGGTAAAAGCGGTCTTTGAATATTTGAAAAATAAAGGTTATGAAGAGTCCTTACTAAATAAGGTTCATGCGCCAATAGGGATTGAAATAAACTCTGAGACACCTCAGGAAGTTGCCATAAGCATAGTGGCTGAACTGATAAAAGAGAGAGGAGAGTATTTGAAGAATGTTAGATGATCTGATTGAAGAGGGAGTGGGAGAAAGCGGAATTAAAGGGGAAGAAAAACTTCCCATACCTTTTGACCCTCTAAAGAAGTACTTACAAGAGATATCAAGATACCCTGTCTTATCGAAAGAAGAGGAGTTCAAGTTAGCAGAGAGGGTCTATAAGTACAAGGACAAAGAGGCGGCGCAAAAGCTTGTAATATCTAATCTAAGGCTTGTTGTGAAAATAGCACTCGAGTATTATAGTACATACCAGAACATACTCGATCTAATCCAGGAAGGAAATGTGGGGCTTCTTCATGCGGTTAAGAAGTACAACCCATACAGGGGAACGAAGTTCTCAACGTATGCTTCTTTCTGGATCCGCGCCTACATTTTGAAATACATTATGGAGTCCTGGAGCCTCGTTAAGGTGGGAACTACCCAGAGCCAGAGAAGGCTTTTTTACAAGCTGAACAAAGAGAGGCAGAGGCTTGAAGCACTTGGTATTTTCCCNGCGCCTAAGCTTTTGGCGAGCACACTAGACGTCAAAGAAGAGGAAGTTGAGGATATGGAAAAGAGACTTTCCCATGCTGATATCTCCCTCGAAACCCCGATAAACGAGGAGGGGACTGACACTGTAATGGACCTTATGGGAGTGGAAGATAACATAGAGGAAAAGGTCGCTGAAAAAGAAGAGAGAGAGCTTTTCGAGAAAAAGATAGAAGCGTTTAAAATGCAACTCACCGATAAGGAGAGGTTCATCTTTGAGAATAGGGTAATAGCTGAGGAGCCCCTTACTCTCCAGGAGATAGGGGAAAGGTTCAACATCTCGAGGGAGAGGGTAAGGCAGATAGAGAACAGGATAATAAAGCGGTTTAAGGAGACATTCAAGGACCAAGCACAAGAGACTTTACAAAAAGAGTAACTGGGATGAGATGCGCCTCCATCGATATTGGGACGAATACCACGCTCCTCTTAGTCGTTGAAGTCGGATCGAAGGTGAAGGAAATAATCGACATTTCCAGGTCTCCAAGACTCGGTCAGGAGCTAAATAGAACTGGGGTCTTAAGAGAGGAAGCTATGGATAGGACGCTCTTATGTCTCGAGAGCTATAAGAAGTTGATAGAAAGGGAAGGGGCGGAAAAGGTCTTTGTTTTCGGAACATGGGCACTGAGGGAGGCAAAAAATAGCCAGATTTTTGTGGAGCGTGTAAAGGAAAGGCTTGGGTTTGAGACTGAGATCTTAAGCGAGGAAAAAGAGGCTTATTACAGCTCCCTTTCTGTACTACGAGATCCCGATTTCGAGTATGAAGGAGAAGTAATTATCGATATTGGCGGAGGAAGTACTGAGTTCATATATCCGGAAGAAAGAAGCTCAAATCGGATGGTCTCCTTGCCCTTAGGTGCTTTAAAGCTTAAGGAGGCTTTCATTAGGAACGAGCCTCCTGAAGAAAAGGAGATTTCAGCTACTATTGATTATATAGAAGATGTCCTGAAAAAAGGGTTGAGAAAAGAAAAAATAGACCTTATAGGGATAGGTGGAACAATTACGAATCTTGGGGGGATCCTTTCAGGAAAAAAGCGTTTTGAGCGTAAGGCGGTTCACGGGATGAAACTTCTTAAAGAAGAAATCCTTTCTGTATGGGAGAAAATGGAGAAGCTGGATAAGGAGAATATGAGAAGGGAGTTCCCAAGTCTGGAAGCAGGAAGGGAGGATATAATATTTTGCGGGATTACTATTCTTAAGGAAATAATCGATTTTTTTGAATCCCGATATGTAAGGGTCAGTACAAAAGGGGCGAGGTACGGGATCATCTACGAGAGGGTATTAAAAGTTCAATAATCCTCAGTAAGTCGTCTCTCGTGAAAAACTCTATAATGATCTTCCCCTTATTCTTCCTGTACGTTATCTGAACCTTCGTTTTCAGGTTTTTAGCGAGATCCTCTTCAATGGCGAGAAATTCTGCATTCTCCTTCCTTTTCCTTCTCGTCTCCCTTTCCGCCTCTCTTACCGGGATCCCCTCTTTCAAAATCTTTTCAACGAATCTTCTCTGCTCTTCCTCATCTTTTAGAGTAAGAAGTATTCTTCCATGGCCAGAGGATAGCTTCCCTTCCTTTATCTTTTCCTTTATCCACTCGGGAAGTTTGAGTAGCCTTAAAGTGTTTGTGACGGAGCTTCTCTCAATCCCTATTTTTTTTGCAAGTTCCTCATGAGTATATCCGAGATCATCTACGAATCTCCTGTAAATATTTGCTATCTCTATTGGGTTAAGATCTTCCCTTTGAAGGTTTTCTATAAGAGCAATCTCTAAAGATTCTCTTTCATCAACATCCCTTATCATTACAGGGACTTCTTTTAGCCCTGCTATTATCGATGCCCTAAGCCTTCTTTCGCCAGCAATAAGCTCATAATGGTCATCCCTTTTTCTCACTATAAGAGGTTGGAGCACCCCTTTTTCCTTTATGGACTGGGCGAGCCCAAAAAGGCTCTTTTCATCAAAAGATTCCCTCGGCTGGTTCGAATTTGGGACTATCCTATCGACTGGGACAAGGGAGATCTTTCCCTTCTCATCGATGTCCTTAAGTATAGCCTGTAGTCCTCTTCCTAANGGATCTTTTTTCTTCATTTTACGTCCTCTCTATCACTTCCGCTGCAAGATCGAGATAACTCTCCGCTCCCCTGGAGTTTATATCATAAAGGAGGGCAGGTTTGCCATAGCTNCTCGCCTCACTGAGTCTCACGTTTCTCGGAATTATTGTTGAGAATATAAGTTTTGAAAAATATTTTTTCACTTCCTCAAGTACCCTGAAGGAGAGGGCATTTCTCTTGTCGAACATGGTCAGTAAAACCCCTAAGATGTCAAGATCAGGGTTCAACCTCTTTTTTATGATCGCTATTGTTCTCAAAAGGAGAGCGAGACCCTCTAAGGCAAAGTACTCACACTGAAGGGGGATGAGGACTCTGTCAGAACTGACGAGAGCATTGATCGTAAGAAGTCCAAGGGAAGGGGGACAATCTATGATCACATACGAGTACTCCTTACATATCCCGGACAGANGGCTTTTGAGTACCGATTCTTTTTCGTCCATGTCCAGTAGTTCAACTTCAGCTCCTATAAGGTCAGGATGGGAAGGAACTATGTCCAGGTATGGGACCTGAGTTTTTACTATCACATCCCTTATACNCCTTTTCCCTATAAGCACGTGGTAGATGTGGGAGGATAGCTCACTATAGGATACTCCAAGACCTTGAGTTGCGTTTGATTGCGAGTCCATGTCGACTAAGAGAGTTTTTCTCTCGGAGACCGCTATTGAGGCGGCAAGATTTATAGCTGTAGTTGTCTTCCCCACACCCCCTTTTTGATTTGCAATCGCTATGATCATATTTTCTCGAGAGTAACTTTTTTTGAACCTTTTGCCATTTTTAGGATCCTCGGTTCTCCAATCACTTTTCCTACCACGTTCACTTTGCTCACAGGCCGGGGTTTTTCTCCTTCGCTTATTGGGGTGGGGCCAAAAAAGATGCATAAAGCTGTTCCTGGAGGCCAGTATCCAATGTCGCCTATATCTACATCTTCCGTTGCTGTTTCATCGAGAGGCATCTTTTTTGGAATCTTGAAGTAGAATTCGTCGCCCCATTCGTTGACCCTCGATTCTAATGGCAGCAAATCATATATGCCTTTTGCGCATTCGGTGTCAAAAAGCTCGGCCTCCACTCGTAAGTCTCCTATAGTTATACGTATCTTCAAAATGGCCTCCTCAAAGTTTTCTATACACGAATAACTTCCTCTTTTTTTCATTGAGCGGGGTAATTAAAGGCTCCACCATTTCCAAAACATAACCGGATATTAAAGACGGTTCCTCTTCTCGACCCTTAGGTATTAGTAAGGTTCCTGGGCTTATTAGGTGCTTATCCACTTTTCTAACTATTTTTTCCACTTTTCCCACAGCCTTTGCAAAAACCGCACAAGCTCCTAATGGCTCAATTTCTTCGATTGATCCGCAAAGTACATGGAGGTTTGGGATCTTGAGCATCCTCTTTATGTGTTTCTGGAAGGAAACCTTTTTCATGTTCCTCTCAACTGATATTATTTGGGACTCAAGGAGTAGCGAAAAGACGATAGATGTGGTTCCAGAGCCTGACCCAAAATCGATTACCCGCTCTTTACCTTTCAGGTATTTAATGGTGAATAAGGCTTCATAGATAAGGTTCTTCACTAACGATTCGGGTTCCTTAAAGCCCGTTAGGTTTATGTGTCTCTGCCACCTGAAAAGTTCATCCACGTACTTTGAGAGTTTATCTTTTATCGAGCCTCTTTCTCTAATGCCAAAAAATTCCATTCCCCTATCTATGAGTACTCCCAAATCCACATTTTAAGCATAGCATATTTTTCCCGTTTCTGTTATAATCGGATGGAAATGAAGGTCCTTCTTGCTTCTTTGCTCTCTCTTTTGGTCCTCGTATCCTGTTTACCTAAGAAGACCAAGCCTGTGAGGTCACCTGGTGATCTTTACGTGGAAGGCGTAAAACTGATGAATATGAAAAAATACGACAACGCCATAAAGAACTTTTCAAGAATACGGGAGGATTTCCCATTTGATCCTGTCGCTCCCTATGCGATGGTAAAGATGGCTGATTGCTATTTTTTCAAGAAGGAGTACGTATCGGCTTCAAAGCTCTATGAGGAGTTTTTGAGTAGCTACCCAAATGATGAAAATATCCCCTATGTTCTCCTTAAATCTGGAGAGTGCTACGATAAACTCTCCCTCTCCTTCGAAAGAGATCAGGAGTACACGCATAAAGCCATTGAAAAGTACGGCCTCGTTATGAGCCGTTTTCCCAAATCCCAGTATGTAAAAGAAGCGGAAGAAAAAAGAAGGAGGCTTGAACAGAAGCTGGCAGACAGGGAGCTTTATGTTGGTGAGTTTTACTTCAGGACCTATGAGTACAACGCCTCCATTTTAAGGCTTGAGTATCTCCTTAAAAACTATCCAGATTCAAAGGGGATAGATAAGGCACTTTTCTTACTGAGTAAGGCTTACGAGGAACTTGGTAATTTTGAAAAGGCTGAGTATTACAAGGATAGGTTAAGGAATGATTATCCAAGGAGTCCTTTTGCAGCACAAGTAGTAAGTGAAAGGAAGAGACTTAGGCAGATCAAAGAAGAACCAAAGGAATCACCTGAAAGGGAGGTAAAAAAAGAAAAGAAGGAACGGAATCTCCCGCCGAGGATAGATGAACCAGAAAAGAAGGGAGAGGAGAAGTTCACATTTTTCGACTCGAAAAAAGGGGTGGACATAGTTGCTGAGAAGATGGAAGGTTTCGAAAAGGAAAAACGTGTTTTTTTTGAAGGGAATGTTGTTTTAAGACAGGAGGATCTAACAATTCTCTCCGAATCGCTTGAGGCCTTCCTGAGTGAGGACAAAAAGGAGATAGAGAAGGTTTATGCGAGAGGGAATGTGAGAATACTGAAGGGTACGAGGACAGCCATTTGTAAAGAGGCAGAATTTGATAGCCTTGCTGGCAAAATAATACTCAAAGGTGATGTGGACGTTATTTCAGATTCGGATAGACTCAAAGGGGAGAGGGTTATATATTACTTGAACGAGGATAAGGTAATCGTAGAAGGAAAAAAGAGTAAAAAAGCGAAGGTAACGATATTCCCAAAGTAGGAAATAATCCCTAAGCTTCCTCGAGGAAAGGTATTTTTCTGTCCTTTATGTAAACGATCGCCTGACACACGGCAAGCAAATTTTCGTCGTCTCTCACCGTTATGTAGTAGGAAGCGGTTTTTTTTGTCCTGTGGATCTCCCTTGATTCTGCTTTAAGAATCGTGTTCTTCTTAGGTGGTCTTATATAAGTCACGTTCATATTGAGGGCAACTGCCACATTCTCATAACTGTTAGAGGAAATTTCGAAGGCCTCGTCTATAAGCGAGAAGATGGCACCACCATGGGCTATGCCGTAAAGGTTGTCAAAATTATCTTTGTATTCCATCTCACACAAAGCGTATCCCTCGTCCACATCCTTGAGCTTGATGTTTAGAAACCTCGCATACGGCTCATCCTCGACCTTTTTAAAGTAAAGCCTCTTTTTTTCTTCCCTCATCAGGGGAGAACCCTCCTTATCATGTTCTCTATAGTGGTCTTTGGCTGAACTCCGACTATCTTTTCAACAACTTCTCCCTTATTGAAGAGGATGAGAGTGGGAATAGCCCTAATTCCGTAATTTGCGGGGGTTTGGGGATTTTCGTCCACATTTAATTTTAATACCTTTAGCTTTCCCTCGTACTCTTCTGCGATCTTGTCAACGAGGGGGCCTACAATCTGGCAGGGACCGCACCAGGCTGCCCAGAAATCTACAAGGACCGGTAAATCGGACTCTAAGACCTCCCTTTTAAATTCACTGTCAGTTACCGCTTTTGCTTTTCCCATGTTATAGGCTCCTTTCGTTTTTTTCATTTTTTAAGCATTTATACGCGATTTGTCAACTATATAAATCGGTAACGAATTAGGAGGACTGAGAAAAAGCGGGTACGAAAGGTACACGAATAGTAAGGAATTCCGAGAAGGGATAGAGAGGCTCGAAAGTGTAGCTTTAACTTCAAAAGTAGCCTTTTTCTGCTGCGAAAGACTTTTTTTTAGGTGCCACAGGAGGTTCATCGCTAAAATATTGGAAAAGAAGGGATGGAAAGTCTACCACATTGTGGACCTAAACGTTATATATCGAGAAAGGGAAGAGGATTAGCGGGCTTTCCTTTTTCATCCCATCCTCTTATTCTGTAATAGTCCTTTTTTAGCGTTTCGAACTCCTCCCTACTGATGATGAATCCTTCATTTTCTATAGGTTCGTCAAAGAACCTTCTTGGGAGTGTGTCGCTTTCATGACTCATCCCTTCTCTCAGATTATAGATCCTAACCATGTCCCTTATGTTTGAGGCTATTCTTTTTAGCCCATCCTTTCCAAATGAAAATCCAAGTACGGCCTCTACGATTTCCGATAGCTCTTCCCAGAGGTAAAGATCTCTGTAAAACCTGCAGATGATCAAAGAATCCTGGATGGTGTGCCTGTCTTCATAATCAACCATGAGCTCTGCCTTGTTTTTTACTTCATGAGGAGGGATTATCCCCTGGAGTTCGGCCCTGAAAACCGTCGATCTCATATGGCACGCACCTCTATCAGAGGTTGCGTAAGTAAGAGCCATCCCCTTGAAATAGCGCGGATCATAGCCTGCAGGTTCAAGTCCCTTCACATGTATGGCCATATCCTCCATGCCCCATTCTTTTGCTGCACGTATTATGCCGTCGGCTAAAATTTCTCCTATCCCTTCTCTCATGGAGATCTTAAACAAAAGATCTTTGATCTTTTCAGTATCTCCGTAGTCTATTTTTTCCTCTATTTTCCCCAACTTCGATGCCTCTACTGCGAATGCGACAAGGTTACCGGCGGATATCGTATCTACCCCAAGCCTGTCACATATGTCATTAAGGTAGATTATTTCCTCTAAGTTTTTTATTCCACACAATCCGCCGAAGGCATATATGGTTTCATATTCTGGACCCTCTATCTTTAGCCCCTCGTATCTACCCTCCGGAACTTCGGTATACCTTCCGCACGCAAGAAAACACCTTCTGCACGCGCGAGCTCTCACTTTGAAATTCATATGAAGGGACTCAGCAGAGATCTTTTCCCAGTCTTCCAACTGTCCCCTTTTCCAGTAATAGCATGGGAAAGCTTTCACAGTGTTTATTATAGAGACAAGCCCGGGAGTCCCGAATGTCCTAAAAGCTCTATAAGTTGGCGTATCTTTCCCTTTTTTTAACCAGTTTTTCTTCAATGCCTGGACCTTCTCAGGGTCGCATAGGGGTCTCTTCTTTGAGCCGTAAAATACGAGACCCTTTACCTTTTTTGAACCTAAAACGCATCCTGTACCTGTCCTTCCCGCGCATCTCCAGTAATCGTTCACAATCGCGGCAAATCTAACGAGATTTTCTCCCGCTGGTCCTATCACGATGATGCCCGCATCTTTTCTATTTACTCTCTTTTTTATTTCATCCGCTGCCTTGTACGTGTCTAAACCCCATATTTCTTTCGCATCCCTGAAATAAACGCCATTCTCTGTTATCTCGAGGAAAATAGGGGTAGGTGACGAACCCTTTATAACAAAAGCATCGTATCCTGTCCTGCTCATCGGTTCCGCAGCTTTTCCACCAGAATAAGATTCTGAGTAAAGCCCTGTAAGGGGAGACTTAGTATAGACCCCATATCTACTCGATCCCCATATGGGCGTATCGGTTACAGGTCCGAGGGAGATTATGAGATTGTTCTGAGCGGAGAGGGGATCCACTTTTTGAGGATTCTTTTTTAGGAGAAGATAGGTTCCAAGTCCTTTTCCTCCTAAAATCTGACCGTAAAGGTCTCTTTTTATCTCCTCCACCTCGTAAGTCTTGTCCGTCAGGTTTATGATAAGCGCCCTACCAAACATCGATTTTCTGTCTTTGATAATACTCGTAGTGGAGATAGAATGTCAAGTTACAGAAAATCTTAATTTTTTTGAGAGAATTGCCGAACCTATCACGGAAAAAAAGATGCCTATTAGGCTTAAAAATTTTTAATTTTTTTCTTGACATCCTCATTTTTCGTGCTATAAGATTAAAAAAAAT